>Ga0157380_10003300_pt1 | contig 11068 bp, 6 predicted proteins | sample S35metaG_FD_119757 | JGI IMG/M metagenome (GOLD analysis project Ga0157380, IMG submission 119757) | Switchgrass rhizosphere microbial communities from Kellogg Biological Station, Michigan, USA - S3-5 metaG | ecosystem: Host-associated > Plants > Roots > Rhizosphere > Soil | place: USA: Michigan...
AGCATGTGCTCGCCCATGAGCTTCGACCAGCCGTACGGGTTGATGGGCACGGTGGAGGTCGCTTCGTCGGCGACTCCGCCCGTCGGAATGCCGTACACGGCGGCGGTCGAGGAGAAGATAAAATGCCTCACGCCCGCGGCGACGCAGCACTCGAGCAGTGTCCGCGTGTTGGCGGTGTTGTTGCGGTAGTACTTCAGGGGATTGGCGACCGATTCGGGCACCTGGATGTGCGCGGCGAAATGCATGACCGTCTCGATGCGATGCTCGGCGAGCAGCTCCGCGACGAGCTTTGCGTCGCCGGTATCGCCCGCGATGAAGTCGCCGTGCAGCACGGCTGCGCGGCGGCCGGTCGACAGGTTGTCGAGCGTGACCAGGCGCTCGCCGCGCTCGCCGAGCTGGCGCGCCACGTGACTGCCGATGTAGCCCGCGCCGCCGGTGACCAGGATGGTAGTCATCGGGTCTCCACGATATCGTGCCGTCATGATACCAACGGCCGATCCGGCCCCGTTTGCAAACCTGTCGCCGGACGTGATCGTGGATGCCGTGGAATCAGCGGGTTTCGCGAGCGACGGCCGCATCCTGGCGCTCGGCAGCTACGAGAACCGCGTGTACCAGGTCGGCCTTGAAGACGCCGAGCCGGTGGTCGCGAAGTTCTACCGGCCGGGCCGCTGGACCGACGCGGCGATCGCCGAGGAGCATGCGTTCGCGCGGGAGCTGGCAGCCGCGGAAATTCCGGTCATCGCGCCCTTCGAGCTGGAGCGCGGGAAGGATTTGGGCGACGGGCCGGTGCCGGTCTTTGACGGCTACCGGCTCGCGATCTATCCGCGCCGCGGCGGGCAGTGGCCGGAGCTCGGCACGCAGGACGACCGGCAGTGGATCGGCCGCTTCCTCGGCCGCATCCACGCAGTCGGCGCGACGCGCCGTTTCGAGCATCGCAGCCGGCTCTCGCCCGAGGTGATGGGCAGGGAGTCAGTCGAGTGGCTGCTGTCGGACGACCTGATCCCGGACTACATCGGCCATCGCTACGAGCAGGTGGCAGAGGAACTTCTCGACCTCGTCGATGCGCGCTTCGCGGCGGCGGGGACGCTGCGCACGATCCGCATCCACGGCGACTGCCATCGCAACAACGTGCTGTGGACCGACCGCGGCCCGCACTTCGTCGACCTCGACGACTGCATGACGGGGCCGGCGGTGCAGGACCTGTGGATGCTGCTCGCCGGCCGACCGGACGAGATGCGCGCGCAGCTCGCGGACATCCTCGAGGGCTATGGCCGGTTCGCGAACTTCGACCCGGTCGAAACGTTGCTGATCGAGGCGCTGAGGGCGCTGCGCATGCTGCACTACGCCGCCTGGCTCGCGCGCCGCTGGCACGACCCTGCGTTTCCCAGGGCATTTCCCTGGTTCGGCGAGGCGCGCTACTGGGAGAATCACGTGGCGGAGCTGGAGGAACAGCTCGGAGTCCTTACCGCGGAATAATATTGAATCAATCAGTTACGTCGCTTTCTTGACGTAGCTTCCAGTCCTGCTCCAGCTTACAATGCGCGACCTTTTTGAAGGGTCAGACCTTCTCATTCGCGAAGCGGTCTGAACCCTCCGTACGAGCCATGATCCAGAACCTCCGAAACATCGCGATCATCGCCCACGTCGACCATGGCAAGACCACGCTCGTGGACAAGCTGCTGCGTCAGTCGGGCACGCTCGATGTCAGGAAACCCGTCACCGAGCGCGTGATGGACTCGAACGCACTCGAGAAAGAGCGTGGCATCACGATCCTCGCGAAGAACACGGCGATCCAGTGGCGCGAGTACCGGATCAACATCGTCGATACGCCGGGCCATGCCGACTTCGGCGGCGAGGTGGAGCGCGTTCTGTCGATGGTCGACTGCGTGCTGCTGCTGGTGGACGCGGTGGACGGCCCGATGCCGCAGACGCGGTTCGTGACGCAGAAGGCCTTCGCACACGGCCTTGCGCCGATCGTGGTCGTGAACAAGGTCGACCGTCCGGAGGCGCGTCCGGACTGGGTCGTGAGCCGCACGTTCGACCTGTTTGACCGCCTCGGCGCGAGCGAGAAGCAGCTCGACTTCCCGGTGGTGTACACCTCGGCCCTGCGCGGCGTCGCCGGGCTTGCGCCGGACCAGATGGGCACGGACATGACGGCGCTGTTCCAGACGATCGTGGACAGCTGCCCGGCGCCGGACGTGGATGTCGACGGTCCGTTGCAGCTCCAGGTGAGCCAGCTCGCCTACTCGAGTTACGTGGGCTCGATCGGCATCGGCCGGATTCGCCGCGGGACCATCCGTCGCGGGATGCCGGTCGCGGTGATCGACCGCGACGGCAACGTCCGGCAGGAGCGCGTCGGCCAGGTATTCGGCTTCATGGGGCTGGAGCGCGTGGAGGTCGAGGAGGCCAGCGCCGGGGATATCGTCGCTTTCTCAGGTCTCGAGGCCCCGAAGATCTCCGACACGCTCTGCGACCCGGCGACGGTCGAGGCGCTGCCGGCGCTGGTCGTCGACGAGCCGACGATCAGCATGACGTTCGAGACCAACACCTCGCCGCTTTTCGGGCAGGAAGGCAAGTTCGTGACCAGCCGCCAGGTGCGCGAGCGGCTCCTGCGCGAGACGCTGTCGAACGTGGCGCTGCGCGTGGAGGAAACCGACGACCCCGACCGGTTCGTCGTGTTCGGCCGCGGCGAGCTGCACCTCGGCATCCTGATCGAGAACATGCGGCGCGAGGGTTACGAGCTCGCGGTTTCGCGGCCGCACGTGGTCGTGAAGGAAGAGGCGGGAGTGCGGCTCGAGCCCTGGGAACAACTCACGGTGGACGTCGAGGCGACGGCGCAGGGCGCCGTGATGCAGGCGCTCGGCGAGCGCGGCGGGGAGCTCGCGGACATGGTGCCGGACGGCAAGGGCCGCGTGCGGCTCGACTACCGGATCCCGTCCCGTGGGCTGATCGGGTTCCAGACCGACTTCCGCACGATGACGAGCGGCACCGGGCTGATGTACCACGTGTTCGACGAGTTCGCGCCGGTGGTCGACAAGCAGCTCGCGGAACGCGGCGCGGGCGTGATGATCTCGAACGCGCGCGGCGAGGTGCTCGCCTACGCGCTGTTCAATCTCCAGGAGCGCGGGCGGCTGTTCGTCGCGCCGGGCGACGTCGTGTACGAAGGGCAGATCGTCGGCGAGTCGAGCCGCGACGGCGACATGGTCGTGAACCCGCTGAAGGGCAAGAAGCTCACGAACATCCGCACCCAGAGCAAGGACGAGAACGTCCTCCTGACGCCGCCGATCCGCATGTCGCTCGAGCAGGCGATGGAATACATCGGCGACGACGAGCTCGTGGAAGTCACGCCCAAGAACATCCGCCTGCGCAAGCGCCACCTGCGCGAGGGCGACCGCAAGCGCGCCGAACGCTCCTAGAGGAAACCGCGCCGTAGGTCACGGGCCGGGGCCGGGCGAACCGCGAACGGGGTCACGTTCGGGCCCGGGGGCATCCCCTAGCATCGCTGTATTACGTCGCATTCCACGGGGGGTGTGGCGGGCATGCGCATGGGGTTCGGGTGACCGCAAAGAACACGAGCAAGGTCGTGATACTGAATCCGTCCGCGACGGCGGAGACGGCCTCCCACACCCTGCCGCCGGCCCCGGCACCGGCGCCGCCCAAGAGCAGGATTCACCCGGTGCTGGAGGAGCAGCTCCTCGAGTCGGCCGACACCTCGGGCAAGATGAAGCTGCGCAAGCTCATCGAGATCGTCAGCCGCCAGTACGACGCCTACGAGAACGACCGCACGAGCCTCGAGACGGTGATGCGACTCGCCTCCGACGAGGCGACCGCCCTGACCGAGCAGCTCGAGCGGGAAAACGTCGCGCGCCTGCAGGCCATCCTGGACCACGTCAAGGACGGCATCATCTCGGTCGACCACCTGGGCCGCATCGAGAGCATGAACCGCACCGCCGAGCGCTTCTTCGGCGTGCGCCAGAGCGACGTGATGTCGGACCTGATCGACACTCTGATCCCTGACCTCGCCCGGAACGGCGACCTCGCCAGCTCGCTCGAGGAACTGGCGACGGCCCAGGAGACGACCCACTACGACCTCACCGCGCGCGAAGTGGTGGCCCGCCACCGGCGCGGCGAGCTGATGCCGGCCGAGGTCCTGGTCAGCGTGATGCAGGGCAAGGTCCGGCCGACCTACATCGTCTGCATCCGCGACACCGCCGAGCGCTCGCGCGCCGAGGAGGCGCTGAAAGACAGCGAAGCGCGCTACCGCGTGCTGGTCGAGAATGCGCCCGAGGCCGTCGTCGTGCTCGACGTCGGCTCGCGCCGCTTCGTGGACTGCAACGACAACGCCGCAGAATTCTTCAGGATGCGGCGCGAGGACCTCCTGCGCATCGGGCCAGAGCAGGTGAGCCCGGAACTGCAGGCGGACGGCACGCCGTCGTTCGGCGTCACGCGCGGGCACGTCGAGAGCGCGCTCGCCGGCGAGACGCCCGTCTTCGAATGGCTGCACAAGGACGCGGAGGGCCGGCTGATCCCGAGCGAAGTCCGCTTCGTCCGGCTGCCGAGCAGCAACGGCGGCCTGATCCGCGCGAGCATCATCGACATCACCGAGCGCAAGCAGGCGGAGCTCATCGCCGCCGGCGAGCGGCGCGCGCTGGAGAAGATCGCGTCCAGCGAGCCGCTCGACGCGGCGCTCGCCTCGATCACCGAGGTCGTAGAGCGCGTGCTGCCAGCATCGATCTGCTGCATCCGCCTGTTCGACCCCGAGAAGCGCGTCCTGCGGCACGTGACCGGCAAGAGCCTGCCGCGGGAATACGTCGCGCTGATGGACGACTACCCGGCCGAGATCCGCTTCGGCTCCTGCGCCGCGGCGATCGCGCTGCAGCGCCAGATCATCGTGCCCGACATCTCCAAGGACGCGCTCTGGGAGCATCGCCGCGACGCCGCGCTCAAGGCCGGGCTGCACGCCTGCTGGTCGACGCCGATCACCGGCGCGGACGGGCGCGTGCTCGGCACGTTCGCCACCTACCTGCGGCGCACGGGCATGCCCTCGCGCCGGGACCTGGAGCTGGTCGGGCGCATGGCGCAGCTGTCGCGCATCGCGATCGAGCGTCGCCGCTCCGAGGACGCCCTGCGCCAGAGCGAGGGCAGGTTCCGGGGCCTGTTCGACAACGTCGTCGAGGGCGTCTACCAGGTGACCCTGGACGGCTACCTGCTGTCCGCGAACCCGGCGCTGATCGCGATGCTCGGCTACGCCTCGCTCGAGGAGCTGCGGGCGATCGGCTCGACGGACGGCCTGTACGCCAATCCCGGGACGCGCGGCCAGCTGATCGACAAGCTGAAGCGCGACGGCAAGCTCGTGGAGGAGGAGTACCAGCTGAGGCGCCGCGACGGCTCGGTCATCACCGTCACGGAGAATGCGCGGCTCAACCGCGACGAGCGCGGCCAGCCGTTCGGCTTCGAGGGCACGCTGACCGACATCACCGAACGCAAGCGCGCCGAACAGCAGTTCTACGAGGAGAAGGAACGGGCAGAGGTCACGCTGCAGTCGATCGCCGACGCCGTGATCACGACCGACCGCTCCGGCACTGTGGACTACGTCAACCCGGTCGCCGAGAAGATGACCGGCTGGCCCTCCGACGAGGCCTGCGGGAAGAACGTCACCGCGATCGTGAAGTTCGTGAAGGACGGCGGCCAGGAAGTCGTCGAGGACCCGGTCAGCCAGGCGCTCGCGAGCGGCGACGCGATCCAGCTCTCGGACAACACGGCGCTGGTCAGCCGGCGCGGGCTCGAGATCCCGATCCAGGCGACCGTGGCGCCGATCCGCGACCGCGCGGGCCAGACCGGCGGCGCGGTGATCGTGTTCAGCGACGTGAGCCGCGAGCGCCGGATGAAGCGGCTCCTGTCGTACCAGGCGGCGCACGACGCGCTTACCGGCCTCATCAACCGGCGCGAATTCGAGAGCCGGCTGACCACTGCGATCGAGTCCGCGCGCGCGAACCGGCAGGTGCGCCACGCGATGATCTACGTCGACCTGGACCAGTTCAAGGTCGTCAACGACACCTGCGGCCACCCGGCCGGCGACCAGCTGCTGCGCCAGGTGACCGGCCTGCTGCAGACGCGCGTGCGCGCGAACGACGTGCTCGCCCGCCTCGGCGGCGACGAGTTCGGCGTGCTGCTGGAGCACTGCACGCCGGACCAGGCGCTTCGCATCGCCGACACGGTGCGCCAGTCGATCCACGACCTGCGCTTCCAGTGGGGCACGAACACGATGCAGATCGGCGCGAGCATCGGCATCGTGCAGATCGACCAGGACACGGAGAGCGTGGCGACGCTGCTGTCGGCCGCCGACATCGCCTGCTACTCGGCCAAGGACGGCGGCCGCAACCGGGTACAGGTCTACGACCCCGCGAGCGCCTCGGCGCGGCACCGCGAGATGCGCTGGATGGCGCGCCTGACGCACGCGCGAGACGAGGGCCGCCTAGACATCATGTTCCAGCCGATCGTGCGGGTCGCCGAGCAGGCAAACGAGCGGCCGCACTACGAGCTGCTGCTGCGACTGCACGACGAGAACGGCACGATCGTGCTGCCGGACGAGTTCATCCCGGCCGCGGAGCGCTTCAACCTGATGCCCTCGCTCGACCGTTGGGTGATCGAGAAGGTGCTGCGCGAATTCGTGCCGTCGACGCGCGACGGGGTGGAAGAGGCGGCCTACACGGTCGCGGTCAACCTGTCCGGCACGACGCTGTCCGACCCGAGCTTCCTCGAGTTCCTGATCGACGTGCTGGAGGCGCACGAGCCGACGCCGGGCGTGCTGTGCTTCGAGGTGACCGAGACGGCGGCGATCACGAACCTCGGCCACGCCAGCTACCTGATGCGGGAGATCGCGAGCCGCGGCTGCCTGATCGCGCTCGACGACTTCGGAAGCGGCCTGTCCTCGTTCAATTACCTGCGGACTCTGCCGGTCAATTACCTGAAGATCGACGGCAACTTCGTGCAGAACGTCGCGACCGACCCGATCGACCGCGCGATGGTTGAGGCGATCGTGCAGATCGGGCGCGCGATCGGCATCGAGACGGTCGCCGAGCGGGTGGAGACGCCCGCCGTCCTCGACACGCTGCGCCGCATCGGCGTCGGCTACGCGCAGGGCTACCTCGTCGGCCGCCCTGCGCCCATGGCCGTGTTCCCGCACCGCAAGTAGGCGGTCGCCCGGCGGGAAGGGGTCCGACCGCTTCTCGCCATCTCAAAATGTGAAGCTTTTCGCGCTTTCGCGGCGCTTTTGCGCGTGAAGCGGCGAGCCATCGGACGCACAATAGCCTTCAAGTGAAACAAGGCAAACCCGTCGAAAGGCGGGGACGCAAAGCTTCCGGTCTGTCGGCCCAACGGCCCACGATAGCGGGGTTGCCACGTGAGGACGCGCCGACGCGCGTCATGCGGCTACCCGCGATTCGAGCCCAGTCGACAGCCCGGCGGCAAGGGTGGTCGACATGGCTGCAATTCGAGCACTGCGTGCACTGGCGGCCGGCATCGCGCCCGCGACGGCGCTCCTGCTGGCGATCGCGGCCGCCGCGCCGGACGCGCTGGCCGCGCCGGGCGGCTGCAACGGGAAAAGCCGCCGGGCCGCCACGTGTCCCGGCAACAACCAGCCGCCGACGATCAGCGGAACCCCGATCGCGCAGGCGACGGTCGGCCAGGCCTATGCGTTCGTGCCCGGCGCCTCGGACCCGGATGGAAAGTCGCTCAGCTTCAGCATCGTGAACAGGCCGCCATGGGCGGCGTTCAGCGCGAGCACGGGCCGCCTGAGCGGCACGCCGGACTCCTCGGCGGAGGGCGAGCACGCCGACATCGTCATCGCGGTCAGTGACGGAGTGCTGTCCGCAGCACTGCCGCCGTTTTCCATCGTGGTGAGCCCCGGCAACCGGGCGCCGAGCATCGTCGGCACGCCCGTGCCGTGGGCGCGCGAGGGCCAGGCCTACGAATTCAGGCCGTCCGCCGCCGACGCTGACGGCGACGCGCTCCAGTTCACGATCGTGAACCGCCCGGCCTGGGCGACCTTCGACGCGGCAACCGGCGTCCTGCGCGGCACGCCCGGCGCGGGCACCGTCGGCAGCTACAGCGACATCACGATTCGCGTCAGCGACGGCGAGCTGGTGACGGCGCTGCCTGCATTTTCCATCGAGGTCGAGCAGGTCTCCATGGGCCGGGCGACCTTGAGCTGGGTGCCGCCCACGCAACGTGACGACGGATCGCCGCTGGTCGGCCTCGCCGGGTACCGGATCTATTACGGGACTGCGCCCGGCACCTATCCCAACCAGGTGAAGATCACGAATCCCGGCATCACCACCGTCGTCATCGAGAACCTGCCACCGGGCACGTACTATTTCGTGGCGACCTCGTACGATTCCGCGGGCGTCGAGAGCGGGTACTCCGCCATCGTTGCCAAGACGATTTCCTGACGCTCGGCGCGGGCCTCAGTGAGCCTGCACGGGCACCGTCGTCCGCCACCGGACGTGCCAGTCGTACGCCGTGCGGACGATGTCGCGCAGCACGGGAATCCCGGCCTGCCAGCCCAGCACCTGCCGGGCCCGGGTGGCATCGGCGACCAGCACGGGCGGATCGCCGGCGCGGCGAGGCGACGCGCGGCGGTTGACGGGCCTGCCCGTGACCGCCTCGACCGCGTCCAGCACTTCGAGCACGGAATGCCCCGTGCCCGTCCCGAGGTTGAACGCCGCGCTCGTGCCGCCACGCAGCAGGTACTCGAGCGCACTGACGTGCGCGCGGGCGAGGTCGGTCACGTGCACGTAGTCGCGGATCGCGGTGCCGTCCGCGGTCGGATAATCCGTTCCGAAGAGGTCGAAGGTGTCCTGCTCGCCGAGTGCGGTCCTGATCGCGAGCGGTATCGCGTGGGTTTCCGGCTCGTGGCATTCCCCGAGCTCCCCGTCCGGGTCGGCGCCCGCGGCGTTGAAGTAACGGAGCGCGACCGAGCGGACGCCATAGCCGGCGTCGAAATCCCGCAGCATGCGTTCGACCATCAGCTTGCCGGCGCCATACGGATTGACGGGGCGCTGTGGATGTTCCTCGTCCATCGGCAGGCGCTCCGGGATGCCGTACACGGCGCAGCTGCTCGAGAAGACCCAGCAGTCGACGTTCGCGGCGCGCAGCGCCTCGAACAGCGTGAGGCTGCCTGCGACGTTGTTGCGGTAGTACGGCCCTGGCAGCCCGACGGATTCGCCGACGTAGGCGAATGCGGCGAAGTGCATGGCCGCGTCGGGCCGGAACCGGTCCAGCACGCGCGCAAGGGCGCCGAAGTCGTTCATGTCGGCCTGTTCCAGCGGCGCCCAGGGGAGCTGGCGAAGACCCGCGCGCTGGAAGGAATCGACGCCGATCGGCTCGAAGCCGGCGCGCGCGAGCGCCTTGCAGGCATGGCTGCCCACGTAGCCGGCTGCACCGGTCACCAGGACCCGCGTCACCGCCTGCGTTCCGGCGGCGCCGCCAGGAGTTCGTCGAAGTAACTGATCGTCTTCGCGAGGCCTTCGTCGAGGCCGACCGCAGGCTTCCAGCCGAGCTCGCGCTCAGCGAGGCCGATGTCCGGCTGGCGTTGCCGCGGGTCGTCCGCGGGCAGCGGCAGCGACTCGATCTTCGAGCGCGAACCAGTGAGCGCGATGACCTTTTCCGCCAGCTCGCGGACGCTGAACTCGACGGGATTCCCGAGGTTGACGGGTCCCGTGAACGCGGCCGGGCTCTTCATGAGGCGCAGCAGGCCGTCGATCAGGTCGCTGACATAGCAGAACGAGCGGGTCTGGCTGCCGTCGCCGTAGATGGTCAGCGGCTCGTTCCTGAGCGCCTGGCGGATGAAGTTCGAGACCACGCGGCCGTCGTGCGGGTGCATGCGCGGCCCGTAGGTGTTGAAGATCCGCGCCACCTTGATCGGCAGCCTGAACTGGCGGTGATAGTCGAAGAACAGGGTTTCGGCGCAGCGCTTGCCTTCGTCGTAGCAGGCGCGCGGCCCGATGGGATTGACGCGTCCCCAGTAGTCCTCCCGCTGCGGGTGCACGTCCGGGTCGCCGTACACCTCGCTGGTGGACGCTTGCAGGATGCGCGCGCTCGTGCGGCGGGCGAGGCCGAGCATGTTGATCGCACCGTGCACGCTGGACTTGGTCGTCTGCACCGGGTCGTACTGGTAATGGATCGGGGAAGCGGCGCAGGCCAGGTTGAAGATGCGATCCACTTCGAGGTAGATCGGGAACGTGACGTCGTGGCGGATGAGCTCGAACCTCGGGTTGTCCAGGAGGTGAGCGACGTTATGACGGGTGCCCGTGAAGAAATTGTCGACGCACAGGACGTTGCCGGATTCCTCGAGGAGCCGGTCGCACAAGTGCGAGCCGAGGAAGCCTGCGCCGCCGGTGACCAGCGTGTGGCTGTAGTCCGGGTATCGCGGCATTTCGGCTCGCATCGTGAGGCAAAAGCCGGTGCCGATCAATAAGATGTCGGCTACGGAGGCGACATGCGATTGTCCGGGCTTGCAGTCATTGTTGCGTCAGTCGTGTACCCGTCGGCGGCGATCGCAGTGGCGTCCGAGGATCACGCCGGCCACGAGGCGCATTCTGCCGAAGCGAGTGAGCATTCCGCGATGACCGGGGCGCTCGGCGACTATCCGATGGCGCGCGATGCTTCCGGCACGTCCTGGCAGCCCGACAGCACGCCGCACGCGATGGGTCATGCGATGCGCGGCGACTGGACGCTCATGGGCCACACGCTGCTGAACGGCGTCTACAGCTGGCAGGAAGGGCCGCGCGGCGACGAGAAGCTGTTCCTCGCGGGCATGGTGATGGGCTCCGCGCGCCGCGACCTGGAAGGCGGCAATCCGCTGACGCTGCGCGGGATGCTGAGCCCCGACCCGTTCATGGGCAAGCGCGGCTATCCGCTCCTGCTCGCCGCCGGCGAGACCGCCGATGGCGTGACACCGCTCGTGGATCGCCAGCACCCGCACGAGCTCTTCATGGAGCTGTCGGCCACCTGGGCGCACGGGCTCGACGACGGGCGCAGCGTGTTCCTGTACGCGGGGCTGCCCGGC
>Ga0157380_10003301_pt1 | contig 11067 bp, 8 predicted proteins | sample S35metaG_FD_119757 | JGI IMG/M metagenome (GOLD analysis project Ga0157380, IMG submission 119757) | Switchgrass rhizosphere microbial communities from Kellogg Biological Station, Michigan, USA - S3-5 metaG | ecosystem: Host-associated > Plants > Roots > Rhizosphere > Soil | place: USA: Michigan...
CCTGTGGCTACTGGGCCAACGCAACCACGCTGCATGAGGCCCAGCTTGCGAAGCTCGATCTCGTGTGCCGCAAGCTTGATCTCCGTCCGGGGCTTCGTGTGCTCGACATCGGCTGCGGGTGGGGCAACTTCGCTCAGCATGCTGCGGAACAATATGGCGTGAGCGTCACCGGTATCACCGTGTCAAAGCAGCAGGCTGAAATGGCGAGAGATCGCTGCCGAGGGCTTCCGGTCGAGATTCGACTGCAGGATTACCGGGAGCTCACCGAGACCTTTGACCGCATCGCATCGATTGAGATGATCGAGGCGGTCGGCCGCAAGAACATTCCGACGTTCTATTGGGTCGTCGAACGCTGTCTGAAAGACGAAGGGCTGTTCGTGCTCCAGGCGATTTCTGGTGACACGCTGTCTCGAACATCTGACCGACGACTGGACCAATTCGCGTTGTGGCTCCTGAAGTACATCTTTCCCGATGGATATCTGCCCAAACAGTCGGAATTGGCTGGGCCTCAGAGCAGTTCACTGCGGATCGAAGATTGGCAGAGTATTGGACACGATTACGATCGCACACTGATGGCCTGGGCGAACAACTTCAACACGCGGTGGGGCCAGCTCAGCAGCCAGTATGACGAGGCGTTCCGCCGCCGCTGGAACTTCTATCTGCATGGATGCGCGGCTGCGTTCCGCGCCCGCCTATTTCATCTCTACCAGATTGTCTACGTGAAAGGCGGCAGCCACCGGCGCTATCATGCAATTCGATGATGGCGGTTGTGTGCGCCTTCTCCGGCTCTTCATCTCGTCCGCTGCCGGTTGGCCTGCGGATTCCTTCTCGAGCGAGCCCGCTTGGGTGAGGTTCTGGTCGGCCCCGCCTCCGTCATCTCGGCTTCCTCCTCCAACTCCAGCATCATTCGTTGCACTCGGTCGTGCCAGCTTTCGCTGGTGATGTGCTGCGTACGGATGCTCTCGGCCCAGAGCGGGAAGCTCAACGGCGTCAACCGCTCGGTGGTGATGATGCGGATCTCGCTGGCTGCAACACGCTCCAGGGTCTGTCGCAGCCTCATCACCTCCAACTCGCGGTCCAGTACTTCTCGGCGCGCCTGATCGAGAAGCAGGTTGCCGGGATCGAACTCGGTGAAGACATCGAAAAAGAGTTCGCTTGAGGCCTGCAACTGCCGCGCGGTCTTCGATTGACCGGGAAAGCCGGGGAAGATCAACCCCGCGACGCGGGCGATGTCGCGGAACTGCCGCCGGGCCAGCGCGCTGGTGTTCAGGCAATCCAAGAGGTCGCGCACAAGGTTGCTGGTGGTGAACACTTGCCGCCACTCATCCTCCGCCAGCTCGATGGGTTGATCACGAGGCGACAACAATTCAAACCCGTAATCGTTGGCGGTGATCTGCATCGAGCGCGCAGCCTGCGCGGCGATGCGGTGGGCGATCAGGGCAGAAAGTCCCTCGTGGACTAAGCGCCCTTCAAACGGAAAGATGAAGACGTGGTGGCCATCGCGCGTGCGAGTCACCTCGATCAACAGTTCTTCGGGATTTGGAATGATCGACCAATGCCCCTGCAACTCAAGCAGCGGACGCACGGTTTCCATCTCCGGCGAGTTGAACTCGCCTTGTCTGGCTTCATCAAGCTTGCGGCGAATTGCACGGCTCAAAAGCGTGCTGAGCGGACTGCGCCCGCCACCCCAGCGCGGCACGATGCCGGTCTTGCCCTTGGCCTTGCGCACCTCGGCGGTCATGTTCCGCAAGCGCACCAGCTCCAGCACCTGCCCGGCGAAGACAAAGCGGTCATCGGGGTTCAGCCGCGACAGGAAGCTCTCCTCCATGTGGCCGAGCGCGGTGCGTTTCATCATCACCTTCACCATGGCATCGCTGGTGATGGTGCCGATGGCCATGCGGTGCAGCCGCGTGATGAGCGGAGACGCAGAGAGAAACATGCCGCGTTCATCGGGTTTGATCTTGGCGTACTGCGGATAAGCGCGCAGCGATGCGCCACCGTGGGTGACGAAGTCGAGGCACCATTGCCACTCCTGATCGGTGAGTTTCGCGAAGGCGTGTGTGGTGCGGATCTCGTGTTGGAGTTCCTCGATGGTAAAGCCGTCGCCGCAGGCGAGCGTGACGAGGTGCTGCACGAGCACATCGAGCGGCCGGTCGATCGGTTCGCGGGATTCGATGTGATGCTGTCTCCCTACTCCGTCGACTGAGTGAGCGAGTGATGAAGCCGCCTCGCGGGCTGCCGCGAACTCGACCAGCTCCAGCGCATTGGTTGGCACGCCGATGATCCTGCTCACAGCACCCGGCTGGTGTCCGCTGCGGCCGGCACGCTGCATCATCCTCGCGATGCCCTTGGGACTGCCCAACTGCATCACCTGATCCACCGGCGAGAAATCCACGCCCAGATCCAGGCTCGACGTGCACACGACGCATTTGATGCGGCCATCTCGTAGCAGATTCTCTACCTGCGAGCGGATATCGCGATCGAGCGAGCCGTGATGCAGCGCGATCTGGCCGATGAGGTCGGGCCGGGCTTTCATCAGCTGCTGGAACCAAATCTCGGCCTGCGAGCGCACGTTGGTGAACAGCAACGTCGTGTTCGCCCGCTCGATCGAATCGATCACCTGCGGCAGGAGTGTTGCGCCAAGGTGACCCGACCACGGGAATCGCTCGATGCTGTCGGGTCGCAGGGTTTCGACGATGGTCTGTTTGGGGTTCGCGCCGCAGATGAGGCATCCCTGCCCGGCGCGAGAGCCGAGCAGTACCTGCATTCCTTCATCGAGGTTGCCCAGCGTGGCGGAGAGTCCCCAAGTGCGAAGCGATGGCGCAAGCGTGCGGAGGTGGGCGAGAGCGAGTTCGGTTTGCACGCCGCGCTTGCTGCCCAGGAGTTCGTGCCACTCATCGACGATCACGCAGCGCAGCTTCTTGAATTGCTCGGTGCAGCCGGGATACGAAAGCAGCAGGCTCAGACTCTCCGGCGTGGTGATGAGCGCGTGCGGCAGTTGTTTGCGTTGGCGGGCACGCACCGATGAAGACGTGTCGCCATGCCGCAGTTCGATCGTCCACGGCATGCCCAATTCCTTGGCGGCGGCGCGAAGGTTCTCGGCGGTGTCATTGGCCAAGGCCCGCAGCGGCGTGATCCACAGGACGCGCAACCCGGGTTGCGTCGCATCATCGCGGGCGATCGCCTCAGCCAGCGGCCCCAGCCACATGGCGTACGTTTTGCCAGTGCCTGTCGGTGCGTGGACGAGGCCGCTCTCGCCCTGCAAGTATGCTTGCCACGTCGCCTTTTGAAAATCGAAGACCGACCACCCGCGCTGCGCGAACCAGCGATCGATGGGGATGAGCATGTCGGCCGGCGCGTTCACGGGCCGTCCAGATCGAGCACGGTGATGTTGGTGTTCGAGTAGATGCAGATTTCCCCGGCGATTTTCATCGATTCGCGACAAACCTCGGCAGGCGATTGCTGCGTGTGGAGGCTCAGTGCCCGCGCGGCAGCCAACGCGTACGGCGCGCCCGATCCGATGGCCGCGATGCCGTCCGAAGGTTCAATCACATCGCCCTGCCCCGAAAGTGTGAGCGTTGCAGCACGGTCGGCAACGATGAGCAGCGCGTCCAATCGCCGCAATGCGCGATCCATCCGCCAGAACTTCGCCAGTTCGATTGCGGCGCGGGTGAGGTTAGTCGGCGAATCCTTGAGTTTGGCCTCGAATCGCTCCAGCAGCGCGAACGAGTCGGCGGCCGAGCCGGCGAAACCCACCAGCACGCCCGCCCCGCCTTGCCCGACGCCCGGCAGCTTGCGAACCTTGACGGCGTCGGCCTTGGCCACGGTGTTCCCCATCGAAACCTGCCCGTCGCCGGCCATCGCCACGCGGTCGGATTTCTTCACGCACAGGATGGTGGTTGAACGGAATTCGGCGGGCGGATGCGGCATGGGTGGAAAGTGTACGCCACCGACCATTCGGGGTTTTCCAGCGTTTGTCAGGGTCGGTGGCCAGCACGTTCACTTGCAGCCGGGTGATTGATCGGGCACGATACGCAGCCATGAGCGACACCTCCGCATCGTCGATGACCGCCCCGCCTCCGCCGCCCGCCGGCGTCCCAACCAAAGAAGAGACCTCGATGGCGATGCTGATGTACATCCTCGCCATCGTCACCGGATGGGTCGGCCCGTTGATCATCTGGCTGATCAAAAAGGATACTTCGCCCTTCATCAACGACCAGGGCAAGGAAGTGCTGAACTTCCAGATCACGATCTTCCTGGCGATGATCGTCTGCGGTGCGCTGACGTTCGTCATCATCGGCTGCGTGCTGCTGCCGATCGTCATCCTGTGCAGCCTGATCTTCAGCATCATCGGCGCGATCGCGGTGAGCAAGGGTCAGGCGTACCGCTTCCCGTTTGCGATCCGACTGATCAAATGATGTGCTGAGCGGCCGGCGAACTGAACCAACCATGAAATGCGACGCCCACGGATTGCAATCCGTGGGCGTCTTTTCGTTTTCAGCTTTTAGTTTCTCACACGCCCCAGTTGGCGATCACCAGCAGCAGGTCTTCGACATTGATGACGCCGTTGCTGGTCACATCGCCCGAGCAGAGCGTGGGCGGCGGGCATGGTCCCCACTGGGCAATCACGCCCAGCAGATCCTGGACATTGACCACACCGTCGTGATTCAGGTCGCCTGTTTTCAGCGCGCCGAGGCTGAGGATCACCACATCCATGTCAACCGGTGCGCTGCGGCCACGTGCGTCCCAGCGGTCGTACGCGTTCAGACCGGCGAGATTGGTCACGTTTTCGTTCAGCAGGAACTCGATGTATTCCTTCGAGGTGGTCTGGTAGTAGAGGGTGACGACTGCCTCGGTTGCCCCGCGGGGAATCGTAAAGTTCGTGTCGTCCCAATACTGGCCGTCGGCATAGGTGTGCGCCACCGGCTGGGCCCGCACCGCCTGGAAGTTGGCGTTGGTGAAACCGATCGGCGGGATGCGGTTGTCTTTCAGAATCACGTTGTTCAGCGTGAGGTGGAACGACGGCCCGACGGGCACGCCTGTCGCGGCTGACACCGCAGCATCGACGCCGAACTTCGTTTCATACACCTTGGTGTCGCCGGTCGAGAGTACGGAGGTGACGTAGTCGTACGCGCCTCGCTCGGCGATCAGCTCAGAATTCGCGTTGAAGTACTGTACGTTGACCCACATGCGCCGGCCTTCGGGATAACCGGTCGGCAGCTTGTGGCCGGAATAATTCACGACGCGCACCTTCATCTGGTTTCCCAACTGGATGGCGTGCATGTCGGAGGCGTTCCGCAGCATTTCCTCGGTGCGGTTGCGCGACAGATCTACCAAGTCCTCCGACAGGCTGGAGTCGGATGCATACTGGTCGAACACCGCGCCGATGACCCAAGTGTTGGCGCCAGTGAAGCTGTGCTCGGCGACGTCGGGCCGGATGAAGAACGGCGGCTGCGACCAGAAATAGCAGAGCCCGCCGCTTCGCTTGGGCATGTGGCAATCCTGGCAGGACTCCATGAGGCCGGTGGGATGATCGCCGCCGAAACGGTCGTCGGTGAACAGCACGCCGCCGTTGTTGAACGCGCTGTTCTTCCATTCGCTGAACGTGCGCTGCTCGGGCATCATGTCGTGCGGGTTGCCGGTGGGATGCGGCGTATCAAGCGCGTTGAGCGCGTATGTGCCGTTCGGCTGCCGCGTGAACATGGAGTTGCTCACGTCGTGGCAAGTGCCGCAAAGGTTGCCCTCGCGGTGGAACGGCGACACCAGGATCTCGACCGGCTCGTGATAGTTGGCTGGCACATCATTGAGCGGACCGCGGCGTGTATCGATGGGGTCGATGATGTACCGCGCGTTGCCCGGCTGAGTTGGATAAATGCCGGCCGCCACCAGGTCGCTCAAGATCTGTGTGTCGGACGGCGGATTGTTGGTGTTGGCGATCGGGTCCACCAAGCGGTGGCAGAAGTTGCAGCTCACGCCATCGAAATCGGTGTAGGTGAGGGCCGAGCCGTCGGTGGGCACGCTGTGGCCGTCAGTCCAGCCATTGGGCGTGTGACAACGCAGACAGGTATCGCCGGAGTTGGCAACATCCTGGTTGGCGATCGCAAGGGCTGCGTGCCAAACCGGATCGCGCGTCGCTTGAGCCATCAGGCTGGTGGCCCAGTTGTCGTATGGGTTAACCAGGTGCTCTTTGTTGCCGTCATTTTCGAATTGGTGACAGACAATGCACGAACCGGAATACAGCACGGGCTCGGGCAGCGAGAGTTCCTGCGTGCCTGGCTCGAAGAAGTCGTCGAGGGTGGCTGGAATCTGGGTCTGCGGCGGTCCGCCGGCTGCTGTCTTGTCGGCGAGCGCGGGTTCGGAGGCCAAATGCCACAGCACGATGGAAGCGCCGCAAACCATGACGGCAGCCGCGCTGCGCGAACGACGCCACCGAGTCAATGAAACGATACCCATGTACCCTAAAACCTCCTCGAAATCACATAGAACTATCACGATCGCTCAGGCATCTGTCGCCAAAAACGGCGATTATGCAAGATTGATCTTTCCTGCCTCGAAGCAGCCTGGCAAACGTCTGGTAACACCTATTCGCGAAATGGGGCGAAGGCGTTGCGGAATCTCCCTGATTCCATCCCAGACTGTACGTCCAAATCGTTGTCGGTCAATGGGTAACGACGGTTTCGGGGTGGCAAAAGTGGCGGATTGGTGAAGCCTTGTTGACTCGTCGGGTTTCGCAGGCGCGCTTGAATCGTTGACGTGCGGAATCGATCGCCAATCCCGATACACTGCAACCATGCGTGGATGGCTTGTGCTTGCAACATTGGTCTTCGTGCCGGGTGGATTGGGGGCCTTGGGGGGATGCACCGCCAAACCCGGCCCGCAGGTGCTGACGATTGCCCCGGAGCAATACGACGATGCGTTCAGCGCCGCCGTCGAAATCGCCCGACGCGATGGCCTGCTGGCGGCCTTTCAGGATCGCCGCGCCGGCGTCATCGATACCGAGCCGGTCCGGGCCGCCACGGTCTTCGAGCCGTGGCGAAGCGACAATGCGTCCACCGGCGAGGCTTTTGAAAACACCCTTGGCCTGCAACGCCGCAAGGCCCGATTCGAGTTCGCGCCAGTCGGATTCCACGAGCCGGACTCTTCGGACGATGCGCCGACAGGACCTGATCTGCTGGGCTTGGATGCTCCACCGCTTGATTTGACCCAATCCGATCAGCCGCTTGAACTTCGAGTGTGGGTGTACACCGAGCGAGCCCATACGCCCGGCATGCGACGCAGCACGTGGACGCGCCGAAAAACCACCCGCTCCGAACTGGTGGTTCCAGAGAACGAAGCTGGCCTGCCCGGAGGCCAGTTCTGGACGCCGCTCTCGCGCGATCAGGCCTACGAAGAGCGATTGCTCGCAGGCGTGCAGAAGATGCTCCAGCAGGAGCCGAACGCCCAAACCGGTGATTCCACCCGATAATCGTGGACGGCAGGGCCAATGGGAAGGAAAATTCGTTGCTTCGCGCCGGTCCGGTGATAAGCTTGACCCGCCGTCGCAACGCCTTCGCGGCTGAATTAGGCTGGTTTGACATATTTGCGTTGGTTGGAGAATTGATGATGCCCATGGGTCGCGGTTATTGCATGGTGATGGGTTTGTCCGTTTGCATGGCGGCGCTTGCGTTGTCGAACGACGCTTTCGCCCAGGCCAACGCCGTTGAAATCGGTTACATCGACCTGATCAACCGCCTCGGCGGGGTCGGCATTCCCACCGGGGCCGGCGTCGTGCTCACGCAGGTTGAGGCCAGCGAGTCGGCGGGCAACTTTGGTCCAAACACAGCTTTCAGCGAGTTCGTCGGCAAGACGTTTACCCCTCAAAGTGGGCCCTTCGGCAACTCCGGCCACGCCACCGATGTCGGCCTATTCGCGTACGGCAATAGCTCCAGCGTCGCGCCGGGCATCACCAGCATTCAAGTTTATGAGGCCGGCCACTGGGCTCAATCGGGGTTCCTCCGAGTTGGGCAAGGCGCCGGTGCTCCACCACTCGCACCGGCAAATCAGACCAAGATCATCAACAACAGTTGGGCGGCAACATTCGGCAGTGCCGCGCTTGACAATGAGGCCCTGCGCCGCGCCGACTTCGAAGTCGATCGTGATGACACCATCATGATCAACCCGCCGGTGAACAACTTTCAGCCCGAGCAAAGCTTGATGGGCAACACGTTCAACGCCATCACGGTCGGCTTGACGAGCGGAACGCACCTGCCCGGGCCCGTTCCATCCACGCTTGACGGTCCTGGTCGGCAGCGCCCAAACATCGTCGCGCCCGGTCAATTCACCAGCTACGCCGCGCCGGTTGTGTCGGCCACCGCTGCGCTGATGGTGCAGACGGCCTGCACATTTCCGGGCCTGTTGGCCAACCCCAACGCGCAGCGATCAGAAACCATCAAGGCCGTCATCCTCGGCGGCGGAAGGAAGCGAGCGGGCTGGACCAACAACACGCCCACCAGCGGCCCCAATCGCGGCCTCACCACCACGCCGCTCAACGCTGCTTCCGGCGTCGATGTCGTCAACGTCAACAACAGCCACTTCATCCTCACGGGACTTGAGCAAAACGGCTCAGCCAGCGTGCCCGGCGCCATTAATGCCACCTCGCGCGGCTGGGATCTTGGCAGCATCACCAACACGGGCAGCCTGCATTACCGATTCGCGATCACCGGCATGACCGATGAGCTTTCACTGCTGTGCACGTGGCATCGCAACGTGACTGGATTCACTGGCTCGCCCGGCTACACGCTGGCGAACTTCAATATGGAACTGTTCCGCGTGAATTGCTCCAACCAACTGGTGCCGCTCACGGGCGACGCCAACGCGTCGATCTTCACCGGCGGCAACGTGTCCAGCCAATCGGGCATCGAGAACGTCGAACACCTGTACATCCGCAACCTCAAACCCGGCAACTACGTGCTGCGGGTCAATCGCAGCGACGGCATGGCCCAGGCGTGGGACGTTGGCGTGGCGTGGCTGATTCCCGCTGCCACCACCGATCCCAGCGACATCGACGTGAACGGCGTGACCAACGTCCAGGACCTGCTGGCGGTCATCGCCGCATGGGGCGCCTGCCCCGGCATCTGTCCGACCGACATCGCCCCGCCCGGCGGCGACTGCACCATCAACGTGCAGGACCTGCTGGCGGTCATCGCTGGATGGGGTTGAACGCCAGCCCGCACCGTACTGTTGCGGCTTTCCATGATTCGCCCTGCGGTTCGCCGATATCGTGATTCACGATGCGGAAACGCCACCCGGCCAAACTGATGTTGGTGTGCCTCCTGCTTGGCGCGATCGTCAACGTGCTGGTGGCATGGGCGGCGGTAGTCTTCAACGATGGAAGAATGGAAGAGCGTTCCACGGTTGAGGTGGGCGATGAGTCGCTGCGATTGTGGAGTGCAATCGTTCCTGCGGATTGGACCCGGAGGCCCGATGTTGAGTTCGTGAACACCGCGACTTTCGGCATGGAAACGCTCAGCCTTGTGGACATGGATCATGGCTCCACTCCAAATGCCTGGTTTCGTGCGCTGAGCCGGCTCAAAGCGGGCTGGCCGCTGCGTTCCTTCGCGTCCATGTCGCTAGTCGATCCGAATGAAGATGAGAGTCAAATCATCTCCGCAACCAAGGCGATTGAGTTCCCATTCAACCTTGGGGCGCATCGCCTGCCGTACGGGCCCATGTGGCAGGGATTGATCGCCAACACCATTTTCTTCGCCGCCATCGTCTGGCTGATGATCCGCGGGCCGTGGGAAACGCGCCGCCGCTGGCGCGAGCTGCGCGGCAAGTGCGGTGCGTGCGGCTATCCCGCCGGCGATTCGTCCGTCTGCACCGAGTGTGGCTATAACCTCTCCACGGCGTGGGGAAGCGCAAAGCGATAGTCAGTCCAGACGAAATCATCCGCGCTTCGCTGGCTGCAAGCTAAGCGTCTGGTAAATCTGCTTCGTCGCGTCGGATCGATTCAGCGTATAGAAATGAATCCCGCGCACGCCGTTGTCGATCAAATCACGGCACTGCTCGGTGGCCCAGTGAAGGCCCACTCTCTTCACCGCCTCGGGATCATCCTGCACTCGATAAATGTGTTTCTGCAATCGGGCCGGGAAATTCGTGCCAGCGGCGAGGTCTGCCATGCGCTTCATGCCCCCGATGGTCGTCACCGGCATGATGCCCGCGACCAGCGGCGCCTTGATGCCCACCAGCTCGCAGCGCTCGCGCCAGTCGAAGAACGCGCGGTTGTCGAAGAACATCTGGGTGCAGACGTAATCGGCGCCGGCTTCGACTTTCGCCTTGAGGTGATCCATCAGCTTGAGCGTGTTCTGCGTTTCGGGATGGCCTTCGGGAAAACCGGCGACGCCGATGCCGAAGCCGCGCGGATCGGCATGGCGACTGTGCCGGTTGAACTGACGGATGAACTTGACGAGGTCGGCCGCGTATTTGAAATCGTCCTTCTCGCGGTCGTAGTTGGGCATGTTCAGCGGTGCGTCGCCGCGCAGTGCCATGATGTTCGAAACGCCGGCCTCGGCATATCGCTGAAGGATCACTTCGATCTCATCCCGCTTGTGGCCAACGGTGGTGAGGTGCGGCACGGGGTCGAGCTTGCCGCCAGCCTGGAGTTTCACAACCAGTTCATGGGTGCGTTCGCGCGTCGATCCGCCCGCGCCGTACGTGACCGAGACGAACGAAGGCCCGAGCGCCTCGAAGTCGCTGATGCGCTCGAAGAGCTCGTTCCACGTTTCGTCGGTCTTCGGGGGGAAGAACTCGAAACTGTAGGTGACGCCGTCACGCTGGAAGATGTCGTGAATGTGCATGGCCGCACCATCGTAGCGGAGCAGGCGGGTACACTGGCCTGATATGGCTTCGCGACAGCATATTCCGCGCCCGACAGTCAAGCGGCTCAGCCTGTATCTGCGGGAGCTTGAGGCCATCGGCGTGCATGGCCTGCAGACGCTCAGCAGCAAGCAGCTGGGGGCAGCGCTCGGCCTGACTGACGCACAGGTGCGAAAGGACCTCGCCTGCTTCGGCCAGTTCGGGCATCCCGGC
>Ga0157380_10003304_pt1 | contig 11062 bp, 9 predicted proteins | sample S35metaG_FD_119757 | JGI IMG/M metagenome (GOLD analysis project Ga0157380, IMG submission 119757) | Switchgrass rhizosphere microbial communities from Kellogg Biological Station, Michigan, USA - S3-5 metaG | ecosystem: Host-associated > Plants > Roots > Rhizosphere > Soil | place: USA: Michigan...
CAGCTGTTGGCTCATTTCAAACTATCCAACGGCATCAAGTTGACATAATCCCAGTAGGACGTGACATTGACGATCTTCCAGGTGGTGCCCATTTTTTCCATGAGGCGGGTTTCGAGGCTGTGTGTGTAGCGATGCATTTCCGGATTGCTGTTGTATTGGTCCCAGGTGAGATACGCGAGTGTTTCAGTGAAGAACTTCACTTTCATATTTCTGCGCTCCACTTTCGGATGACTGCTACCGCCTGCGGGTACTGGGTTGTTCTTGATATATTTTCCGGCACTTTTGTCGATCTCTGGCCAGCCAACCTTAGCATCAAAGGTACCATCCATCCTGTTCCATCCCTGGAATGCATAATCCACATGGGCATAGTGTGCTTTCCAACATTCATAGTCCCTTGCGAAAAAACAAGAGGTCTCATTATCTATGACAGCAACCAGTGTTTCTGTCTCTGAATTTTGATCAAATGTTGAAGGTGCTGTAGCCGCTGCAGTAGCTGCATCATCCTTTTTACAGGAGATAAAGAAGAACTGGCTTACAAAAAACAGGATAGCAATCCGATGCATGGTTCAAGTATTAAGTGAGAAAGATATGTAAATGGATTGAGTAGAAAAAGCGATTCGACTAGTCTAGCAACGAATTGAGCTTATCACGCATATCTCCAGGCCGATCTGCATTTGCTTCAATGATTAGCCCTTCCCTATCAATTAACACATACCGCGGGATACCCACTACTGCATATTGTTTGGAGATGGAGGATTCGAATCCCCCAGGTGAGTGCAGTTGTACCCCTTGCATTTTCTTGTCGGCTATGAATTTTTTCCAGCGCTCCTTATCATCATCGACAGAAACAGAGAGGAATACTACCTCCTCGCCTTCAAACATATCAATGAGCTTTTCCATATTCGGAATTTCACCTACACAAGGTCCGCACCAAGTGGCCCAGATATCGAGGTAAACAACTTTACCCTTAAAATCATTAAGTGAAAATGCTTTTCCTGCAGCATCATTTGCTATAAACACTGGTGCTTTGTTACCAGCCGCTAATTTGCTGATCGTCGTAACAACACTATCCAAAACATGGATATACTGACCGCCTGGCAAGACCTTCTTGTATCGACGAAGAACAGGACAAGCTGTTGACGTATCGTTATAGGAGGTAAGATGTTCATAAATCATTTTGGCATATGCATAATCCAGGACATCGCCATCAAAATTCTCAACAACATATTTTTCTTTAAGCTTTAACTGATCCAGGGGATCATCATTTACCAGGAGTTTGCCTACTTCATGATCGATATATTGAGAAAGAAAAACATAATACATAGAAGATGAAAGGGCTTCAGGGTTTTCGATCTTGACCTGGTCAAGGAAATCATAACTGATCTCTGCCAATGGCGTTTCTGCTGCACCCCTAGTAACATATTTATGCATCATCGGGTAACTCAACTTTTCATATGCCCATTCGTACAGAATTTCCGCATGTTGTAAATTGAGAAAATCATCCTTGCAATTATCTCCTGAAACACTGTTGCTATAAGATTTCTCAAGAAGTAGTGTTTGCGCACTCCGTAGCGAGTCAACTAAAAGTCCAAAGTCCTTTTCAGATAACTTGTACACCGAACCATCTGTGATGGTAGGATTAAGCATGGCTTGTGCCATGTATGTATTTCGTTCAACTCCATTGCCTTGATATTTAAGTGTCTCATCAAACTCTTTAGTATCAAGATAGAGATGAAGGTTATCCCCGGGACAGAGGTATAACTCCGTAATCTCATTACCATGGAAAAATGTAACCGGACCTGGAGTAGGCCAATCAAAAGTCATTTTAAAATCACCTTTTTTATTGATCACTGCGCTGTCAATCGTAACCGCTCCGTATGTAATAAAATCACTGTATTGACTGAGGTAGACACTTTTGGCTTTTGGATGATCGATGTGACCAGTGAGTGTAGTAGACTGGGCATCCAGTCGTTGAACCGTAAGCAAACAGCATAAAGCAAAAAAGAAGTGAGGCTTCATCGGGGTAATATTTATCCTATGGATTAACTAAACTTGCTTGAAACTATTTCAAAATACAAATATTAACGCACAAGCGTAACTGTAGATATATGCTCCCCTGCCTTTCCAGTTGCCAAATCGGAATATCTCATCTGTACTATAAACACACCAGGATCCATTGGCTTGCCTCGATAGGTTCCATCCCAATAGGCATCGGTTGATTGAGCTTCAAATACTTTCTCTCCCCATCTGCTAAAAATGGTCCAAGTCATTTCACGAATACCATAAGCCTCAACGATCACAAAATCATTATTTCCATCTCCATTTGGTGAGAAGATGTTAGGTACAAATATTTCTACTCGATTATCTACACAAACTTCGCGTGTGATCGTATCCACACATCCCAATTCGTTGGTGACCATAAGGGAAATAATAAACTTACCGAGTTGGTTATAATCATGTTGAATAAGTTCGCCTTGTACATAAGGGATCGGTGGTGAACCATCTCCGAAATCAATCCATCCTTCTGTTGCCCCTGTAGAAAGATCAATCAGTTGGACAGTATTATCTATGATATCAACACATGACTTATTAGGAATCGTGGAGAAATTGGCACTCAAAGGTGGTGGCCCGGGAATAACCACATCAAACTCCTGGCTGCAACCACTAAATAATTCTATAACCTCCGCAGTGTAGATACCAGGTTGGCCTTCGAGGTAAGGGCCCTCAATGATTGAATCCAATTGCCAGACAACCATATATTGATCTGATAGAGGAGGTACAATCTCGATCGAGCTAATCTCATCATAACAAACGGCAGGCCCTTCGATGACCTCGATATCAAATGGTTGGTAGACATGGATGTAGGCAGAGGATTGAAATGGATCAGAACATCCATCTGTTACTGTGACATTATAAACAGTTGAAACGGTTGGTCTCACAATATGACTAAAACCAAAACCTATCCCTTGATCCCAATCAGCTTGTAAAGTTCCTGTCCCACCAATAGCAGATGAATTAATGACTGCATTTTCTCCAAAACAAATGGAATCTGCAGGACTCACGTTTCCTTCGATGGGTGGTAGTACACTAAAAAATAATCGTTCGTCAGAAGCACATGGTCCAGAACCTCTCTCATAGTAAAGTTCATGTGTGCCTGTACCTAACAAGGCCGGATTGAATGAAGGTGATGTAAGGACTCCATTGATGAAGAAGTCTCCACCCAATGGCAAGATGCTTACATTGACCATGGTGTCTTTAAAACAATAAAATTGTTTGACACTGTTGATGCTGACTTGCTCCAACAAAATGATATCAATCGTATCTGTTGACACACAACCTAGCGGAGTAGTGTAAAAAACCGGGTACTCACCTGGTGCAAGTAATTGTGGATCAAAAAGCCCAATCTGTCCATCAAGGAATCCAGGGCCAGCCCATGTACCACCGGGTGGACTTGCTGAAAGGATTTGCGCACCACTTAATTCACAAAAACTATAATCCGTAATTTCAGCAAACTCTTCAACTGTAATCGTAAAACTATCCTGGCATCCTAAAGCTTCAAACCGGATCGTATGAATACCTCCTCCACTTAATCCTGGATTGAAATACCATTCATCATTGCTTTCAACCACCGATGTTCCCGTGAAGGTGCCCCACCAAGGTCCGTATTCAATAAAATCTCTGAGTGGTAACCATTCATCTTCCTGGCAAAGGATAACAGGCTCATACAGATTTGCATATGGCTTTGTGATATAGAGTCTGAATGCATCTGAACATCCGAAGGCTGTAATGGTAAAGTCGTATTCACCAGGGCCAAGATTGCTGATATCAAATGCATTTTGAGCAGGCATATACGTACCAGGACCACTCCATGATCCGAGTTGTGTGAGAAAAAGCATCGAATCTTCATCACATACTTCTATGTCGGGCCCTGCCCACAACTCCTGGATAAAAACCTCCATAGTATCCGTACATCCTTGAAGCGTGTATACATACGTATAGGTCTGATTAGTGGGAACAATCCACGGTCGAATCCTGCCAACAATGCCATTAACAATTCCAGGACCTGTCCATACGCCTCCATAAGGAAATGCAACGAGGTCAAATTCCTGCGAACTGCAAATGGTATCAACGTCCGGCATTATAATCCCATTTTCTACATTGACTCTCTTATAGGCTATACATCCATTTGGTGCGGTATAATTGACGACAAATGAACCAGGAGTGACAGGGTTGAAAATTCCTGCTGTAGAAATATGCGGCCCTTGCCAAATTCCTCCTGTTGGTGTACCACCATTGACTAAGAAAGAAGAAGCACCAACACAGGCTGCTTCAATACTACCAGCTTCAACCGGCAAGACATGCACGGTATCATAAGTTTCGCATCCATTAGGTGCTACATAAGTTACAATGTCCATATTGACAGGGCCCGTCCAGCTCCAACGCCAAAACTGATAACGGCCTTCTACTTGTAACCAATCCGGGATAATAGCCGAATAATATCGGCCACCTGGCAAGCTCGATTGATAAAGATGATCTCCTGTACTTGAACAAATGGTATCTTCTATTGGATTAAGGATTACAGGAATCTCAAGCGGAATGTAATTGTACGACGCGGTGACCATCTCATTGCTATTAGGATCAGTCACAGTCACTGAAATAAGTACAGGGACATTTGTACAAATATTCACTTCATCAAGATTGAATGGTGTGTGGCTCCACATGAAGGAATAGTTTACTCCAATATCACCTCCCGTAACTACTGCCCTGACACGTCCGCAATCTCCAGCGCATGCATCATCAACTAAAATAATTTCAGCAGAAAAAGGACAATTCATCAATTCAAACACAACATTCGCGCTCACATCATGCCATTCTCCGCAAGCATCCTGGATAGATCCGTTGAATAGAAGCCTGTAAGTACCTGGCTGAGATAAAGGTGATGCAAACACTGCTTCAAATAGCTGACCCATCTCTCCTGGTTGACAATCAAGTGGATTTACCTGTGCGATAGATGGTCCTCCTGGGCCAATAATTGAAAACTGACCTGCACTCATCATGTTGCAATCAACAGGAATACTAAATTGAAAGGTAATGGCATCCATCGGGCAATCAAGCACACTGATCACTGAAAGTTGTGGAGGAACCGGTTCATCAATTTCAACTGACCAATCAAGATCCCAACCTGCAGCCACAATATTGTCATCACTGACAAAATGAAATGTAACGCAACCACTCGTGGCAATTAATACTGGTGGTGGTTGAATACTACCTGTCAACATAGCCAGGACAGGTGCTGATGTATTCGGTCCATCATGAACCGTCAATACATCGTATGTTTCTTCAGAAGAAAAGAAATTAAAAGCAATGATGATCTCATTGGCTCCATCGACACAAACCGTAAAGGTGTAATCTTCGTTGTGATTATACTGGCCAGTCTCAGGGCCATTGTCACTATCTGTGAGTTTGCCTTCGCAATCATCTACGAGGGCATTTTGCATCACATACGTTGTCTGAGCCAGTAAAGCAGATGTATGCAGAAAACCAAAAATGGAAACAGCAAGAAAGGTAATGAGCCTAACCGTTAGATTAAGATGGTATGTATTACGTTCCTGCATTTACTCTCTTATAATCGAAACGACATCGGTTTCCAGCAGATTACTTTCATTACCTGCACGGTCTATCATTTTTATTTCAAATCTGGTTTGCTCGACAGCCCCATTCCCAAACAAGAATAAGCTTGGAAATTCAATCGTCAATTCACCCTGGATAGGTACATTAGCATCCGGAGGAGCAAGAGGCCCAACATAAAAGCCATCGAAGTTTTCTAGTCGTATGTCACGCACAAACAGTGCATATTCCTGAGGGTCTTCGAATCCGATGTCACCATTGCCATCTTTGTAGAAAATACGAATAACCAGGGCATCTTCATACTGCCGTATTGTGTCATGAGAAACCTCTAGTAATTGGATTTCAGGAATATCCGGATAGGCGGTGATATCGTCACCGGAACTACATCCGATGATCAACACAAAGATCCCAAGTCCAAACAGTCTACTCTGCCCAGCGGAACGACATATAACTTTTAATATAGTAGATACCATTGTTTGTTGGAATTTCTGTCACCGGATTTTGCGCATCCTGGACATAGACCCTGAAATACCATTGCTCCTGTTGCAAGTTGAATTCAGCAGCAGGATTAATGTCAATGTAATGTGTATAAGCTACTACGTTCCCATAGAAACCTCGTTCATTACGAGGTGTGGTCAGGATTTGTAATGGCCTTTGCTCAGCTCCATCGAAAGAGTTTGCATCTTCTGAAAAAGCAATTTGATTGTATGTTAATTGATCCGGCTGCAGGATGTCATGTCGGAAAGCGAAATAAAGCCGCACACTCGATGACCCTGGTGGCATCACCAACGGGCCTATGTCAGCACTCCTGAGCATCCACTGATTATTTTCTGAAGCCCCTGCACCAAGCAATTCAGGAGCGGGATAATTGATCTGGCGTATATTCCCCATAATGTCTGGTGCGCCATTGTTGATCCAAGTTTGAATGTTGTTGATGTATTGATCTTTTTTCTGGGGCCAGTCAGAATCCGGATCGACTTGTATGGGCATGGCTGGTGTGATCAGGTTTTTTAATCTTGCCATGATCACGGAACCTTGCGCATTATAAGGTTCAACACGATAGCTGTAGTTTCCATCATTCTTGATCGGTGCCTGGTATACTAATGTATTATATGCACTACCCAATGTTCGGTAATCGGGTTCAAACGTGCCATCGTGACATCCTGAATTTGCACAGGTAGGTTTGAGAATATTCTGATAAATACCTGCTATCGAATTGGGTTCTGGATTTACTAACACAAGTTCAACAGTATCCTGATTGACAACTTGGCCATCAAATGGATTGACAGGAATTTCTTGATCCTCGCATGACAACCATACAATTCCAAAACAAAGCAATATGACAGTGCCCCTAATTCGTCTCATCTATATCCTATCAAAAAGTGAGCGAGCTGTCGGATCAAGCAAACCTTGATTTGCCACTATATCTTTTATACCAAAAAGATCAGCAATGGTTGGTACAATGTCCGATGCATCTCCTACCGGGTTATCGACATTGCCGACACGTAGACCTCCATCAATACCTGGACCTGCCATTAAGCTGAATATCCTCCGTGTATTTTCATTATTCCCCGAGTGGTCGTATGAATACCAATCATTATCATCCTGGATTGGGTTGTGCTCAAGATCGCGCCCATGTTCTGGCATGACAATCAATGTTGTCTTACCAGCCATCTCAGGAATGCGTTGTATTTCACGCCACAAGAACCCAACACCATGATCTGCCCTGTGGAGGTTTTTCAAATAGGCGGTGTAGTTGCCATGGCAAACATCGATATTGGTCATATCGACTACCATGAGTTTGGGTTTAAACCAGTTGAGAATTTCTACAGCAAACCCAAGTGTCTTCAAGTCTCCATTGTCATTGACAGGAGGGAGGGAGACTGAACCGTTTTGCACTTTTTCAAATGTATTGCGGACAAAATCCTTGATGAAAATTTCTTCGGCTGTATCATTGTAGAGATGTGATATCTCAAGCCCTTGTTGTTGAAAGTTTTGGTTGAGGAAGTCACGCATCTCCAGGATCATGCCCCACTCTGTCTCCGGGTGATAATTTTTGAAATTCATAAAATGCTCCATCCCTGGTGTTCCAAAGGTGGTCGTAGGAGCAATAAAATTTCCACCATACATCCGTCCATAATCAGGATGCGCTGAATAGTTGAGTAATGGACGTGAGCCAGAAATCCCCACGCTCACAAACCAGGTATCTGTTGCTTTGAATCCTGCATGACGACGGAGATATTCAAAGATAGTTGGTGCCTGTGGCCGCTCTCTGAGACCCTGGGTTGTAGAGTAGTTACCTGATACACCAGTGCTCAAACCATTGAAGTGGCCGGCACCTCCTTTAGAAAAACGTACTTCAGGAAACAATGTACCAATCTGATCAAGCGGAGTCTGAAGGATAGGGCCAATTGGAATACCCCCTATGATATTATTTACGGTGTCATCGAGACCGTAAGCGATCTTATCATTTGGAGGAGCACCTGTCAGTAGATTATACATGATGTTGCCTTCCACATTTTCATTCTGTCCTTCTGCGAGGTAGCGTTGGAGGACAGATTCTTGTTGTCTCACTCCGCCGGCAAACAATACAAAGACAACATATTCAGAAAGTGGTGGCTTAGTCGTTGCTCCCAATAAACCGGAAGGCAGTATATATGGCATGGACAGTGTACCTGCAGTAGCCAGGGTGGATGTGGTGATAAATTTTCTTCTTTTCATGACCGCTGGATTAGTAGTGAACGTGTTCGTTTGAAGTGGCGAAAGAAAAATAAACGAGCTCAGGGGTCAGCGAGGGCCTGCTTTCAATATAGTTGATCATCCATTGCAATTCTGCCTCCGTAGGTTGTCTGACCAGGAAGCGGGTATAGGTTTCACGAACAAATGTTTCCGGATCGTCCCTCATTGATTCTACTGTAGGGAGTTTTACATCCGGATCATTCATGTATTTGCTGACGAGCATGTCGTAAGCAATTTGTTTGTCACCGATGGATTCAATGGCATTCAAGGCTTGTAACATCTTGTTTGGCCCAATGGCCTTCTGAAACATATTTGTGTACAGAATCGAGATGTATTGTGAATGCGTTTTGGCTTTATCCTTTTCAGAATTCACTGGTTGGATATCCACATCTTCGATGCCATAGACGTAGTAATACTCTTCCTGGCACGAAGAGAGGATACTAATGGTAAGGATGCAAAACATCCATACCCATGATTTATTTAAAATTGGCGTATTCATCTGTAACGAGAATTTGCGCGAAAACAAGATTGATATCTTTAGTCTCTATATATTCTGGTAATAGTGTCACAACTTCAGCTGCTGTAGGTGGTCTGCTGAGCAAAACCTGGTAACACCAGATCACCATGCCCTCATGCATTTCGCTTGATTCGATAAGGATCCGGATGTAGTCATTTTTATCTGAACCAAGAGAGCCGAAGAACTCAGTGGTTTGATTGAATTCAATCATGTTGAAACCATTGTCGAATTCCTGGGTAGTGGGAAGTCGCCAAAGGAGTTCATCGAATGTAGCCCTGACAAAATTGAATGTGTTCATGTTGATGATGTCATAGATCGTATTGTCGATCATAAAGGCATACATCTGGTGGTATTCGATCAATCCATCATATAATGACTGGCGGCTATCGAGGGTAGCTTGATTTCGCCGGATCTCATTCTGCTTTGCATAATACCCGTCCCAGTTTCCTTCAAGAGAATCTTGTAATGCACCGAATTTTAAAATGCTGATTCTCAATTCAATTTCACTATCTGCCGCACCTTCCAGGCATCTGACTTTAGCCTGGTTGTAGAGGTTTTGAACAAATGCAGCTTTATAGGAGAACTCATTTTCCCGGTAAGTGGTATCGGTCATGAGTTTATAGATGATGCTATCTCTTGTTTCGCGTTTCAGTCCTCCTGCTTTAAGCCGGTTGACTTCCTGGACTAATTCATCATCCAGGGGTTCGCGACCTATGATATCGATATAGAGTCGATTGACATAGTTTTCAATCTTGATATCGGAGATATTGAAGGTTGAGTATGGGGTATTGCCGTCGATGACCACTAATTCTTCGGTGGTGCATGAGAGAATCATGGACATCCCTAGAAATAAACAGAAGATTTGACTTACCCGCTTCACCGTGTTCTATGCTTCCTTCTATAGACCCCGGCAAGAGGAAGAGTGTTGCCTGAGGGTCAAGTAAATATACTAATTGGTTGATACCTTAAGTGCCAAAGGGGTGAATGCGGGTCTAAGTTAAGCCTTTCAGGTTGAAATGGGGCGAAGGAGGAAGCCTATTTCGTTTCCTTTTGTTTGTTTTTAAAGCGTTCGAACCTGGATTCTGCTGTTGAGGAGTCCTTTTCAAAAGGGAAATAATCCAGGACATCATACTTCCAGATATTGGTAGGGAAAATCACTACCATATTTACTGTTTTGTCCCCGATGTTTTTGAAGGCATGGGGAACGCCCGCAGGGATATTGACCATATAAGGAGCTTCGATGACGAATGTAGTGTCACCCAGTGCATAAAGGATGGTTCCTTCAAGTAATACATGCGATTCTTCTCCTTCGTGGGAGTGCATGGGTGGTGCTCCACCGGGGAAAGTTTCTGTGATACCGATAGTGAGATTCTGATAGCCATTGCGCTGGCCTTCCATAACATGGACATATTCGCCAGGTCCAGGGTTGATGACAGGTAGCTTGTCTAGGGTGACTGCATGGTCAGCATACGTTTTCATACCTGGGGCGGTAAAAGGTCCAGGTACCACTCGTCTTTCCAAAACTTTCAATTGATGATGTTGAGCATTGAGGGCGGCGATAACACTATCAGGAGCTTGTTTTTGTTCCGCGACAAGATTGTCCAAGGAAAAAGTCTCTTTGGTTAAATCTCCTGTGGTAACCGATTCTGTTTTTTCTGTTTTAACAGTGCAGGCTAAAATAAATAAGCCTGATACGAACAAGAGGCATTGTATAAGATTCAACTTCATCATCATCGGCTGGTTTAAATTTTCGAAATGGAATTGTTTCGAATATAATCATTGATAGCCGTGATCTGACAGTTTTTTTTTCGCACGTCGCAGCGAAGCGTAGATCCCGCCATTTTCTTAAGAATGAAGCGGGAGAGGAAAATAGAGGCACCGCGGAGTACACGGAGGTCCCTATCAACAAATCACCTTCTGGAAGCTGGTAGCTGGAAGCTGGAAGCTTTTTACTCCGATTACACGAATTTCACGGAATAAATTTTCGGAATCTACAAAGTCCCAATAAATTCATCCGATTCGAATATATTGAATGGGTTCTCACGGAGGAAGGGAGGTAGCACGGAGGAATAGGAGGTCTTATCAACGTGAGTCGTCAGTCGTGAGACGAAAGAGTGAGGAGTGAGCGGTGAGCAGTGAGCTGTAAATCGTCAGGCGTCAGTCGTGAGTCGAAAATAG
>Ga0157380_10003305_pt1 | contig 11061 bp, 14 predicted proteins | sample S35metaG_FD_119757 | JGI IMG/M metagenome (GOLD analysis project Ga0157380, IMG submission 119757) | Switchgrass rhizosphere microbial communities from Kellogg Biological Station, Michigan, USA - S3-5 metaG | ecosystem: Host-associated > Plants > Roots > Rhizosphere > Soil | place: USA...
GAACCAAAGTTTATTACGAAACGTATGGCACAGGCGATCCCATCGTTTTATTGCATGGCGCCTATATGACCATTAATTTGAACTGGAATGAACTGATACCCATTCTTTCCAAAACAAGAAAAGTTATTGCACTGGAATTAGACGGTCATGGACATACACCGTTATCTCAACGTCCATTGAGTTATCAAACACTTGCCGGCGATGTAGCTGCTGTATTGAGAGATTTAAAGATCGACAGTGCAGATATACTCGGGTTTAGTTATGGGGGGACCGTCGCTTTCCAGTTTGCTATTCAGCAGCCGGCGATGACGAAAAAACTGATCATCATTTCATCAACCTATAAATCCGAAGGATGGTTGGAAATCATGTATACCATGCTCGCCAGCTTTAAACCAGAGGCTTTTGATAACTCGCCGCTCAAATCTGAGTATATCAAGATAGCACCTGATACTTCTAACTGGCATAAGTTTACTGCAAAAATGCTCAAATTCAGTGCAGAGAAATTTAATCTTGGCGATGACAAGATCAAAAGCATCAAAGCACCTGTATTACTAATAATGGGAGATAATGATGGTACAGATAAAAAAGTAGTGGTAGAAACATACCGTTTATTAGGCGGAGATGTTTTCGGAGATGTAGTTGGAATACCTAAATCACAATTGGCGATTCTTCCCGCCAAAGGGCATGTGTCGTTGATGATGGACACGCAGGCGATTGCTGCAATTGTAGGTTCTTTCCTTGCAACTAAATAAACCTCACTCGATATACTTATTTCTTGGAAGCAACATGGAGATTGGCCGGAAATAAAATCTTTCTTGCTGCCTATCCCGAAAATTCGCATGGTTTTAAAATCTATTGACGACTTTATCGCAACAATTCGATGTATCTAAGTTTGACCATAAATACTTGTCGTATTCAGCCACTAAGATTGTCGCATTTACACCTTCATAGTATGACCTTTGTTGATGAAATTTGTATCTAACAAAACCAATTTTCAAAACTTATCAAGAATAAAATTATAAAGGGGAGGCGACATAATATGAGAAAAATAATTGTCTTATCAATGATTTCATTAGATGGAGTATTGCAAGCACCTGGCGGACCTAAGGAAGATAAATCAGGAGGTTTCAAATATGGTGGTTGGACCGCGCCTTATAGTGACGAAGTTTATAGTAAGGCGGTACAAAAAGAGCTGAGCCAACCTACAGATTTTCTTTTGGGCAGAAAAACATTTCAGATTTGGGAAAACTACTGGCCCAAACATGGCGACTTTTGGCCGGGCATTAATGAAGGCACCAAATATGTCCTATCCAGGACCAGGAAAAAGTCGGATTGGAAAAATTCCCTTTTCCTTAAAAACGTGGCAGCCATCAAAAAGCTCAGGAATTCAAAAGGTGCCGACATCCAGGTGTGGGGAAGTAGTAAACTTATTCAGCTGCTACTGAAGAATGATTTGGTAGACGAACTCTGCCTCAAAATTCACCCCCTGACTCTTGGTAAAGGGAAAAAACTATTTGATAACGGCCCGATTCCTGCAGCATTTACATTAACAGAGAGTACGGTAACAACAACCGGAGTTATTATTGCCTATTACAAGCGAGCTGGCAAAGTGAAGACAGGTAATGCTGGAGCTTAACCTCAATCTTACTGGAAGAAATCGTCATTATTTTTGTCAAAACCGAAAAATGAGAAAACTAATTGCAGCAATTAATATGTCACTTGACGGGTTTTGCGACCACACGGGCATGATTGCAGATGATGAACTACATCAACATTTTAATGAGCTATTAAGTAATGCCGACACTCTTATATACGGAAGGACAACCTATCAACTCATGGAAAATCATTGGCCATCCGTTGTAAAAAATCCTACTGGCAACAAACCAACGGATGAATTTGCCGTATTAATAGACAATATTCAAAAGATTGTTTATTCCCGCACGCTTCAACATGTTGATTGGAAAAATTCAACATTGAAAAAGGAAATCATTAAGGAAGATATATTGAGGCTTAAGCAATCTCGTAGTGGCGGGAGTAAAAATATTATAGTTGGCAGCCCAAGTTTAATAGTAGGCCTAGCGCAACTTGGCTTAGTTGATGAATACCAACCTGTCGTTCATCCAGTTGTTGTAGGAAGCGGCTTACCATTATTTAAAAACATCAATGATAAAATTGATCTAAAACTCTTAAAAACAAAACCACTTAGTGCTGGTCAATTAGTGCTCTACTATGAGCCGACAAAAAGATGAGAGCAATGACTGTAATTTTGAAAACTAAAAATTGATTGCATTAATAAAAAAATAAGTTATGTCAAACAACAGCGTAACATTACACCGGGTGCTCAAGGCAAATCCAGAAAAGGTCTTTCGTGCCTTTTCTGATACTACTGCATTTACATCCTGGCTTCCACCTTATGGCTTTTTATGTAAGGTGAATCAAATGGATTTCAAAGTGGGAGGAAATTACAAAATGTCTTTTACTAACTTCTCAACGGGAAATAGTCATTCCTTTGGCGGTAAATATTTAGAAATAAAACCAAATGAATTTTTAAAGTATACCGATAAATTTGACGACCCTAATTTGCCAGGAGAAATGATTACTACCGTTTGGCTCAATAAGGTTTTATGCGGCACAGAACTTAAGATTACCCAGGAAGGTATTCCATCTGTTATACCAACAGAAATGTGCTATTTAGGATGGCAGGAATCTTTAGACAAATTGAAAAAATTAGTTGAGCCGGAAATTCCAGATGCTTAATATTAATTAAACAGAAAATACTACTTATCTCTCTTTCTCTGTAGCTAATGCATGCAACGAAACGTCTTCGAACGGTGTCAACTCAGGTAAATGATGAGTGATACATGTCAGCATTTCCCGTAACTTTAGTGTAAATTAATTCAACGGGCTTCTATAACCTGAGCATACCCTATGCCCCACCAAATGGCGGGATGTAAATTCCTATCGTTATTCGTAACTATATATGCAGCAGACTATGAAGGTAATTATAACTTTAACGTTACTATTGAGTCTGACTGAGGAGTCTTTCAGTCAAAATAAAAACATGGAACTCGGGCTTTCAATTGCACCTAGTTTTTACCAATTAAAACCACAAAATGGGTTCGAACACGTCTATAATTCAGATGTCAATTTCTTAGCTGGTATTGATATATCATTTCCTGTTTTTAAAAAATCAAACCTATTAACAGGGGTATATTATTCAAACTTAAAATATAACATTGACTATAAATTCACATTTGAAGATCCCGGCGATCCGTTCATCCCAAGATACGGTGACATCGCTGCAAGTTATCTTGAAATACCATTGATCTACATACTAAAATTCACTTCAAGTGGTAAGTTTATCCCATATTCATCCTTAGGATTAATTTCTTCGATACTAATTTCTTCCGATGACAAGACAACCTTCGAAGACAATTCCATACGAAGCTCTGGATACTTAACTTCCTTCCTGGCCAGTTTGCAATTGGGGATCGGATTGAAATATAAATTAAACGACAAGTGGCAATTAAAGCTGGAGCCACAATATCGCTTATACCTGAAAGGATTTGATAAAATGATGTACCAAAAACCAAGTTCGATAAACATACCTTTTGGTGTTATTTATACACTACCACACAAAAAATAACAAACCCTATTAGGGTTTTGCTTTAGCTGAGCACTTTAGCATTTCCCTTAACTTAGTGTTTCATATAATGAACCGCCCTACAATAAAAAGACCCGATACCATCGTTTCGCTTTTATTAATATCATTCTGATAGTGACAATCATCCCTTTGTTAATGGAGAAGTAATCGGAAAATATAATACGAACAACATGGATTTTACATATGCGGAGCGCTTGGGCGACAAAAATAATAATGAATTTCTAATCGAAGTTTTACTCTATCTTTCAACTGATGAATAAATATGTCCTTCACAAACCCGAACAATCTCCATTTATGAACACCATGGAACTTGAAGAAATCAAATTAGTTGGCCTGGCACTAAAAGCGAAAACAAGTAATATAAATGAACAATCGAGTATTGATTGTGGAAACTTATGGCAAGAATTTGAAGAAGGAAAATATGCAGAACTAATCCCTAACAAATTGTCTGATGAAATACTGGCCGTTTACCACGATTATGAAGGCGACCACACTCAACCTTTCTCTTATTTCATCGGTTGCAAAGTAAAACCAGATATAGTTGTTCCTCCAGGTTTAGAAACCTTGACTATACCAAAAGGCACTTACCAGAAAATACATGCAAAAGGAAAAATGCCCGATTGTGTTGCGAATGCCTGGAAGGAAGTATGGGTTTCTGGTATTCCAAGATCTTATATAATGGATTTTGAGGTTTATGATGAGAAAAGTAAGGATTGGGCTAATGCAGAAGTGGAAGTTTATCTTTCAGTTGAAAAATAATTACACAAGGATGAAAAATGATAAGCTGAATGGCCTTTGGATAGGAACTTATAAATATGGATTTGGCTATCCAGAAGAGTACAAAAAACGGGAAGAACCATTTTCCTTGAACATTCAATTTGAGGGTGATAATTTTAAAGGTACATGTCACGATCCCTTTATAGACACACACTTCAATCAACCCGCAACAGTTGAAGGTACGTTTTCACCAAATTTAATAAGTTTTATTAAAAGATATCCCAGCTTACTAACCATTAATGAGAACGAGCAAACGATCGTCGTCCCTGATAGACCTTCGATAGATATACATTATACTGGTCTTTTTTACCAAGGACTATTCTCGAGAACTATCAGATTTGAGGGGGAGTGGACTATGACAGATTATTACTTAAATGAGTTTGGAAAAAAGGAGTTTTATACCCTCAATGGTACTTGGACAATGAAAAAGTAAGAATCTGCGAACAGAGACGATTAATGCAATGCAACACCCAACAATTCATAAATTTCTTGTCGACCCTTGGCGGCAACAATTAACTCCCTTGAAAATTGAACTTTTTTGAACCATTTTCTTTCAACCATTTTTTCCAACAATTTGGCGCCAAGCAAACCTGCTAAATGGGGACGACGCTCACTCCAATCGAGGCACTGACGGGTTAAAGGGCGACGGGCATTGGTAAAGTCCTTTTGCAAAATATCAAATTGGGCAAACCACTCCCACCCTTTTTTGTTGACCAAATAAAGGTTTTCAGATTTCTTCAGATATCCATTTTGCTCCATTGCTTCTGCAATTGTTACTCCTACATATCCGGCAAGATGGTCGTAGCAGGTTCTGCAATACTTAACCCCGTTTGCTGGTTTTTCATAATTGGGTTTCATATTCCTTTTATTACTAACCAGGTTTGCCAATGTTTCCACTACATACGCTACCTCAGGATTGGAGAAGGAATAATATCTATGTCTTCCCTGAATTTCAACTTTCACAATATCCGCTTCCAATAATTTGGACAAATGATTACTTGCAGCACTCGCAGAAATATCCCCGGTTGATGCCAACTCACTTGCTGTATAAGCCCTTCCATCCAGCAAATTCCAAAGCAGCTTAGCCCGGGTGGGCTCGCAGATCAAACCGGCCATTGAAATAAATTTTTCTTCCACTTCCATAGTTCATTATTGAATGAACTATAAAGGTAATTGTTGTTATAAGTTTGTACAAACATTTAACGAAAAATGATAGCAGTAATATTTGAAGCATTTCCTGCTGAAGGAAAATGGGAAGACTATTTTGATATGGCAGCAAGACTACGCCCCGAGTTAGACAAGATCGATGGTTTTATCTCCATTGAACGTTTTCAGAGCGTAACAAACCCTCAGAAAGTTTTGTCACTGTCGTTTTGGAAAGATGAAGAAAGTATTAAACAATGGCGGAATATTGAATTGCATAGAATGGCTCAACAGGAAGGCAGAAAAACAATGTTTGAAAATTACAGGCTACGGGTAGCAATCGTACAAAGAGACTACGGTATGACTGAAAGGGCACAAGTACCCGATGATAGTAAACAATTCATAGATAAAAAATAACCATGAGAGATTTAGAAATTATTTTGGAAAATAAACCAGGACAATTGGCCCTATTGGGTGAAACATTAGGTAAAAATAAAATTAGCCTGGAAGGCGGAGGCGTTTTCAATAATGGCGAATATTCCATTGCGCATTTTTTGGTTGAAGAAGCCGACCGGGCTAAAAAGGCGTTGGAAGAGTCAGGCCTCACTGTTGTAAAAATAAACGAGCCAATTATTCAGAAACTAAGGCAAGATGTTCCGGGGCAATTAGGAATGTATTGCAGAAGATTGGCGGAAGCTAACATAAATATTTTAACTCAATACAGCGACCATTCCAATCAGTTGATCGTTATTGTTGACAATTACGAAAAAGCAAAACAAGTATCTGAGGAATGGATGAGAGAATATTGGTAGAAGAACGAGCCGCTAACTATTGTATCGGCCATCTACTTGTATAAGAAACTTCCACCCCGACGTCTCCTCCCCTTCGCTATAACTACATGGGTAATTTCCATTCAGTATTTTGCTTAACTTGAACACTAATTAAAACTACAAACTTCTGTAGCCGGGGGCGGCAATCAACCCCATTTGTATCAACTCATCAAAAAACTATGAGGCAAAAAATAATTCTATCCATTTCGATGTCCTTTTTTATGGGAAGTCCTTCCCTCTATGCCCAATCAGCTGAAGTCAAATTTCTAATCGACACTACTATTTCAATCATGAAAAATAACGCGGTTAATGCAAATAGGGTGGACTGGGATCGATTAAGAGAGGAGGCATTGGCAAAAGCGAAGGACCTTTCCAATCCATACCAACTTGGTCCCACAATGAGGTATTTATATAAATCTATTAATGATTTTCACGGTGCATTTTTCTATAAAGACAGTGTATTTCAATGGCGCCCTAAGGAATCAACTGTATCAGATAGCATCAAGAATGAATGGAAAAAGGGCGTACAAAGTATTACTGTGGTCCTTGATAAGGATATTGGCTATCTAAGAATACCTTCCATGCCGGTTGCAAGCCAGAATGATTTTAATATTAAAGCCCAAAAACTCAATGACAGCCTTTGTTCATTACTCAATAAAAATATAAAAGGAATAATACTGGATTTGAGATTGAATGGTGGCGGAGCAATGCATCCCATGATTTTAGGTGTCGAGCAACTGTTGATGAAAGGGTATATCGGCTCATTTCGCGTGAAGAAAAAAGAAGACTGGTTTATAAGAGATAATGGGTTTTATATAGATACCACTTTATTTTCAAAAATAAATCCCCAGTGCAATGTCAATGCTCAAAAGATTCCTATAGTTATGCTTATAAGTCCCCATACCGGAAGCTCCGCAGAGTGTTTTATTATTGCATTCAAAGTACGGAGCAATACCGTTTTATTAGGTTCCAAAACGGCTGGCTATACAACAGTCAATACGGGAATGTCCATTAATGAAACAGCATTTATGAACCTGGCAGTTGGATACAGTGCCGACAAAAATGGACGGGTATATAAGGAAGCGATAGAACCCGATATACCTTTTACGAGCGTTGACAAATTTAATGACATTCCAAAGGATGAGAAAGTGAAGGCTGCTATTAAATGGCTCAAGCTTCATAGGACATCGACAGCCCCTCCTCAAAAAAAATCGAAGCGCTAGTTATTGCATTCAACAAAGAAGCATCAGCATTTTCCTTAACTTGGACCAGATGGCCGTTGAGGCAATTTGCTTTGAAACGCAGTATTCAAATCATATCTACTAAACATGAAATTTATTTTTGGCCTGATAATCTGTCTCCTGCTTTCTTCCCACATAAGAAAGGAATATCCTCAAAAGAATAATGACGAAACAAAATATGAATTGGTAAGTGGCTGGCCCGACCTCAGTAAAGGCTATAAAATTGGCCAACCCACAGGTATTGGTATTGATAAGAACGACCACATCTTTGTTTTTCATAGAGCAGGACGGAAGTGGTCAACTCCCTTCCCAGACTCTGCTATTTCACAGAATACAGTACTTGAGCTTGACAATTCATTGGGAAAAATCCTTCACTCATGGGGGGCCAACTATTTTATAATGCCTCATGGACTGACGGTGGACAAACAGAATAATATATGGTTGACGGATGTGGGACTAAATCAGATTTTCAAATTCAGTCATGATGGAAAATTACTGATGAAATTAGGGGTAGCGAAAGTGCCGGGCAACGACTCGTTACATTTTAATCTCCCAACTGATATAGCGGTTGCCGATGACGGTACTTTCTACGTTAGTGATGGCTATGGCAATAGCAGGGTTGTTAAATTTTCTTCGAAGGGCAAATACATCCAGGCATGGGGTAAATTTGGAAACAAACCGGGAGAATTTATTATACCTCATGCAATAGCGATTGATAAGAACAATACTATTTATGTTGCAGACAGGCAAAACAACAGAATACAATTATTTGATGGCGCCGGTAATTTTTTAAAGGAATTAAAAAACGATGCGCAGGTACAACAACTTCCTTCCATTGCTATTGACAAAATGAACCATCTATTTGCCATTGACTACGATCCAACAATACAATTGGACAGTACGGCAAAAGGTTCAACTATTTTTGAGTCTGACGCATCCCAACATCCAATGAATCATTTTGGAGTTGATGGTTCTGTCAACAGAACCGGTTCCTGGCTTCATGATATAGCCATTGATAGTAAAGGCAATATTTACGCTGGAGACATCATGGGTTTAAAGGTTTTAAAATTTAAACCGAAAAAGTCAAATTAATAAGCAGGGTATAACCATGAGACATATCATACCATTAATTTTTTTCTTAGGATTTAATTCCCTCCTAATTGCTCAATCAAACATGGAACGAGATTGTGTAAAAACAATTCGCAATAACTCAAAAGACATACAATTTCCGAAGTTTATTGGGAAAATAACTGTTCAGAAAGATACTATCCACTTTGATAATAGTGTAATCGCTTTAAATCATTCAAGTCCGGACGCGATCTTCATTTTTAAACAGGGACTTTTATTTCCGGCATTGATTGTTGCAGCAAGTACAGGTGGAGATGGAAAATTTGAAATGAGCACGTTACCTTATATCGGCTTACTATCCATAAGTTCATTTGAAGAGTTGAAATTAACAGATACAATTCCCACTATAAAAACATATTCATTTCTATTATGGCGGCGAGGCTTTGCTAACCCAAGTTTATATTTATTTCAACTAACCAATGAAACTTCAAATTCAAAAACCAGTATCGATGAATTCATAAAAAATGCCCGGCTTAGTGCCTTTGGATTTTGTTCGATACTTATTTAATTCAGGCAGTGGTTATTTAAAAAAGTATTGGACAAAAAATTATGCTCTTTTTTTAAGGATAAACAAAGCCGCCTGCAAGCATCCCGAAGTACGGTGTTTTTGATAGTATCTTAGATACAGTAATTAAAGCCTTTTAACTGGAGTTATATGAAGACCCCTCTATATATTATTATCATCGCCACTGTTGCTTCCTGCAATTCAAGAGAGGTTGACAAATCTGGTGCTGTAAAAATTAACAAAGTAGACACCTTCATCAAACATGATACAATCTTTTTAGGTGAAGACAATAATTCAGATTGGCAAAACAGTTTCAATTTAACGCATGAACCAGATAAAGACACAATCTGGGGCAAGCCAGTTAGCTTTTATCTCCACGACAAGGAATGTGCAACTATCGCTTTTGAATTTTATTATGGCTATTTTAGGCCAAGCGACAACGGAGCAACAGACGAACTTTTAAAATATGCGACCACTGATAATAATAAGCTTCGCCCTTTTTACCGATGGTGCTTAAACAAAACAATTGAAATTTCGGATGGCGCACTAGCGGAACATGTAGGGGAACCAGCAAGACGTTATGCTGAAAAATTCCCGAAAGAATTCTTTCAGTATATGGATTATGATACAACTGGTGAAAAATATAACGATTGGATTGGCGCAATTTCGTATAGTGGATTTTATGATGGGGATGATTATACTAAGCCAAAAGAAATCAGGGATAGGCTAATAGATAAAATGAAACAGAATTGTATTAATTGTAGTGATCAAATCCGAAAGCGAATTGACAAGTTTGCAAAAGATTGCTTTCCTTGAGTCATATTAATACAGGCATCTCTTATTGAAGAGAAGTTTTGTAAAGTATATAAACCTAATTATATTTATTAAAACTAATGCTTATAACACATGAGAACTAAGATAGTATGTCTACTGGCTATACTTTGCACTAGTATAGTTCTGAACGCTCAGATCAATGTTGGAGATGCACCAGATCCCACATTAATGAATAAAGGAGGAAGTTTCGATAAAAAGGACGTTGAAGCATTTAAAACGACTACCACTATTTGTTTCTTGCAGAATAAAGATAAGGCGAAGATAGCCGATTATCAAATAGCAGCATCGCAAGTCTGGACTTTCAATAAGATTGAATTTGCAACAGTTAACGATTTACCTAAATACGAAGGAAAACCCGGTTACTCATTCATTACTATTACTGGATTAGTAGATTACAAAGGTAACGCATCCAGTACATCCAGCTATTTTTTAAAGTTCTGGTATCCTTATGAAAAGAAGAACGGAAAGATGGATGAAAAAGTGATTGCGCGGGTTGATCTCTATCTTGATCCTGGCTCAGTTGGGGAAATAATGTATGTTAGAGGCAATAAGGATGAAAAGGCGGCTTATATGGTTTCAGACCAAGCGACTTATTATAATCTCTCACCAGGCTTTATGAAATGCTATCTCAGCGTGATTAATAAATATTTAACTGATAAGAAAAAACGTTATCGTTTTACAGAAGATGAGGATAAAATGCTATTAAAAAAACTCGAAACAGACACCCTTTTTTTGCCGGATTATATAAAATTAGGAAACGGTATGGCTACCGGGAAAATGCGTGATGAAAAGGAGCTTCTGGAAAAATATGAATACAAATATAGCCTTATCACGAACGACGCATTAAGTCAGAAAATTTTAAGCGCGCAGAAGAATACTTTTGTCTTTTCTTATATTTATTTCAGCTCCCAAAAATTTTATACGATCTATGAAGCACAA
>Ga0157380_10003307_pt1 | contig 11056 bp, 11 predicted proteins | sample S35metaG_FD_119757 | JGI IMG/M metagenome (GOLD analysis project Ga0157380, IMG submission 119757) | Switchgrass rhizosphere microbial communities from Kellogg Biological Station, Michigan, USA - S3-5 metaG | ecosystem: Host-associated > Plants > Roots > Rhizosphere > Soil | place: USA...
GTCCCGCACGCCGTGCAGCGGGCGGGCAACCTCTTCAGCTTCGTGTTCGGCGCGGACGTGGCATCCGGCGTCACCGACTACGCCGGTGTGCAGCGACAGGAGGGCTGGCGGTACGCGCCGTTCTTCCACGCGATGCTCGACGCGGGCGTCTCGCTGCCGCCGTCGGTGTACGAGGCGTGGTTCGTCACGGCCGCGCACGACGACGCGGCGATCGGTCGCATCGTGGACGCGCTGCCCGCGGCCGCGCGCGCCGCGGCATCCGCTCGACCCGCGTAACCCCCGGACGGCGGTTCGGCCGTGCGTCCGGCCCGGCGTTCCGCCCGCCGCGTTTCTCTCCCCCCCGTCCCCCCCGCGCTTCTCAGGAGTTCTCGGCGCCGGGCCAGCCGGCGCGCGGGATTCCTCCTGAGAACCGATGGTTTCGCGCCTGCGGATCCTGAGAACGGAGGCGGGGCAGGCACGGGCGGGGCGAGGGAGGGCAGGGCACAGTCGGGCACGGTCAGGGCACCGGCGGGGCAGGGCACCGGCGGGGCAGGTCGGATGCGGCGTGGTGGAGCGGGGTGCGAAACCGTTACGCCATTGTGGGGTGGCGACACGGCGCGCGTCGGTCGGCTCGGGCAGGATGGAAGCATGGCCCAGCTGCGCGTGCACACCGACCGGATCGAGGTTCACCTCACGCCGGCCGAGAAGACGCTCGCGCTGCGCTCCGACGACCTGGTGGTGCAGCGCGACGACATCCGCTCGGCGACCATCACCGACGATCCCTGGGTGTGGATCCGCGGCATCCGTCGACGGGGGACCGAGATCCCGCTCGTCGTGGCGGTGGGCGTGTGGAAGTACCACGGCGGCACGGACTTCGTGATCATCAAGGGCAAGCGACAGGCGGTCGTGCTCGAGCTCGCCGCGGGCGAGTTCACCCGCATCATCCTGAGCACGAACCAGTCGGCGAACCTGATCGACAAGCTGAAGCTCTCCGAGCCCCCGACCGAGGCCGACTCGCCGCGCGACTGAGCCGCGATGCGCTCGCGTGCGCTGCGGCGCCGGCGCCGGCGCCGGCGTCAGGCGAAGACGAACAGCACGAAGCCGATGAGCGGCAGCGTGCCCTGGATGAGCGCCGGCCGGATGTAGCCCCGCCCCGTCGTCGTGAGCACGGCGGCGGCGAGCACCATGCAGGCCATCGTGAAGAGCACGAGCGTCTTGCCGGGTGCGATCGCCCCCGCCCAGTAGAGCACGAGGCCGAGCGTCGCGCCGATGCCGAGGAACAGGTTGTAGAAGCCCTGGTTGTAGGCCATCGGCTTGGTCGTGTCGGCGGCCGCCTGGTCGGCGACGCCGAAGCGCTTCCACGTCGAGGGGCGCGTCCACCACACGCTCTCCATGAGGAAGATGTAGCCGTGCAGCAGCGCGGCGAGGGCGACGAAGATGCTCGCGATGACGGCCATGGCGCGATCGTAGCGGGCGCGTGCCGCGCGTGCGGGTTTCGAGACGGCGCTGCGCGCCTCCTCAACCCGCGGGAGACGGCGCTGCGCGCCTCCTCAACCCGCGGGCGACGGGATCGGTTCGCGCTCGACCGTGACCGGCAGCCCGAGGAACCGCTCGACCTCGGCGACGGATGCCGCGAGCGCGCGCTCCTCGGCGCGCGAGAATTCGCGCCATGGCACGATCCGCACGCGGGCGCGCTTCGCCTCGACGACCGGGGCCCAGCGCCCGGCCATGGTGCCGTCGATCACGAGAGCGTGCAGCGGGAACTCGGGGTGCACGGGATCCGAGCGGCCGGACGGCAGCAGGTACGAGCGCGGCGGCGCGTAGCCCATGATGTACTCGTCGTAAGCCTGCAGCAGGTCGACGACCGGCCCGCGCCCCGCGGCATCCGACACCGGTTCGACCGGTTCCAGCGAGGCCACGGATGCCGCGTCGACCACGTGCACCGAACCGTCGACGTCGAGCTCCTCGACGCGTCCGCCGCCCAGGCCCTGCGGATCGGCCGCGTCGGCGAACGCTCGACGCGCGTCGCCGAGCGTGAAGCCCGACCACGCGGCGAAGTCGCGCTCGGTCACCGGGCCGCGCGACGCGATGAACCGCGCGGCGAGCTCGGCCAGCGCCTCCTCGCGCGGCCGCGGCGCCGACGCCGGCACCCGCTCGTCGAACGCGGCGTACGTGCGCTGCTTGCCGGCGTTCGCACCGCTGATCGCGACGCGCTCCAGCTCGGCGAGCATGAGCAGGTACGTGAACGCGAGCCCGGTGAGGGGCATGCCGCCCGCCTCGAGGGCCGTGCTCAGCTCGGCACGGGTGCGATGCCCGCCGTCGAGCGAGGCGGCCACGATCGCGAGGCCGCGAGCGCCAGTCTCGCCCTCGAGTCCGGTGCGGCGGATGTAGGTGCGGCTGGCGCCGTAGACCCGCTCGGCCGAGACCTCCATGATCCAGCGCGCATCGTCGGGGTGCAGGAAGTGCCACGTGGGCCGGAGCACGTGCGTGCGGAGGATCTCGCCGTCGTCGAGCGACGCGGCGAGGGTCGCGGCATCCGGACGCCGTTCGTCGGGAACCCGAGCCGCGAGCCCCCACTGCGCGGGCAGGAACTCCTGCGCCTGCACGGCCGCGAACCGGCGCACGACCTCGGGCCCCGAGGCGTCGAACGGCGCCCGGAGTCCCTGGACGCGGAGCCGGAGCGTCCGCAGCTCGGCGAGGTCCACCGTCAGGTCACGTCCCGCCGCCACGTGGTCGCGCCGCCGATGATCGTCGCGACGGCGCCGATCGCGAGGAGCACGAGGCCGCCCTGCCACCAGTCGAGCGTCTCCGACGACCCGACCGACGCGATCGTGTAGAACGATGCGCCGACGAGCGCGTCGCTCGCCGCACCCGGCAGGTACTGCCCGATCTGCGCGGTCACGTCGTTGAGGGATGCCCCGAGCCGCAGGATCGGCTCGACGAACTGCGTGAACGCCAGCACGATCACGATCGCGGCGACCTGGTTGGGCACGAGCGCTCCGAGCCCGACACCGATCGTGGCCCAGAGCGCCATCGCGAGCACGCCGCGGCCGATGAGCGCCCAGGTGTCGGAATCGTCGAGGCCCGTCTCGAGGCCGAACGCCGAGAGGGCCGCGGCCCCGCCGGCGACCGAGGTGGCGAACGCGATGACGCCGAAGCCCGCGCCGAGCACGAGCTCCGACACGTACTTCGAGCCGAGCACGACCGAGCGGTGCGGCACGGCGAGGAACGTCGGCGTCAGCGTCTTGTGGCGGAACTCGCCCGTGACGGCGAGCGCACCGAGCAGCACCGGGAAGACGTAGCCGATCGACGAGGCGAAGCTGTAGAGCAGCGGGCCGAGCTGGATGCCGGGCGGCAGCTGCGTGTTGCCCACGTTCTCCGCGGCATCGGGATTCTCGACGGCCCACCCGAGGAAGGCGCCGAAGCCGCCCGCGAGGAACAGGACGTACACGACGAGCAGGATCGCGAGCAGCCACCACATGCGCGTGGTGAAGACCTTCTGGAACTCGGCGGCGATCGAACGGAACACGGTCATCGCTCCTCTCCGCCGACGCGCACGGGTTCGATGTCGGGCGTGCCCTCGCTCCCGCCGTCGCCGACGAGCGAGAGGAACGAGTCCTCCAGCCCCGCCGCCACCTGGTGCAGGGCGCTGAGCTCGACGCCGCCGACGAACGCGGCGTGCCCGACCCGACCCGGATCCGGTTCCTCCACGAGGAAGCCCGCGCCCTCCTCCGCGTACTCGAGGCCGGCCTGGTCGAGCGCAGCGGCGAGCCGGAGCGGGTCGGGAGATTCCACGACGGTGCGCGGCGCGGCGCCGATCTGGAGCGTCGAGAGCGGCCCGCTGCGCACGAGTCGGCCGCGCGAGATGATCACGACGTCGTCGACGCTCTGCTGCACCTCGCTGAGCAGGTGCGAGCTCACGAGCACCGTGCGCCCCTCCTTCGCGAGGCTCTGCAGGAAGCCGCGGATCCACTTGATGCCCTCGGGGTCGAGTCCGTTGATCGGCTCGTCGAGCACGAGCACGCCCGGGTCGCCGAGCAGCGTGTAGGCGAGGGAGAGCCGCTGGCGCATGCCGAGCGAGAACCCGCCGACGCGTCGACCCGCGAACTCCGAGAGCCCGACCATCGTGAGCACGGCCGGCACGCGCGACTTCGGGATGCCGGCGGCGGTCGCGTAGACCGCGAGGTGCTGCTTCGCAGTGCGTCCAGGGTGGAAGTTCGCGTCGAGCGCGGCGCCCACCGTCTCGAGCGGGCGGGGCAGGTCGCGGTAGCGGGTACCGCCGAACGTCGCCGTGCCGGAGCTCGCACGCACCAGGCCGAGCAGGACCCGGAGGGTGGTGGTCTTGCCGGCCCCGTTGGGTCCGAGGAACCCGGTGACCCGGCCCGGTCGAACCGTGAAGCTGAGATCGTCGACCGCGGTCACCGGTCCGAATCGTTTGCTGAGCCCCGTGACCTCGATGGGGATACCCGCCGCCATGATCGCCACCCTAGCGAGGGTCGCGGGCGCAGGGCATCCGTCGCGCGGGGGAGACCCGAAGGTCACCTCCGCCGAGCGGGCGAGCGTGGCGCGAGCGAACGGTCGAACCGGGCCCGAACAGCGGGCGGATGCCGCCGGCCTCAGCCTCGCGGACGGGGGGCGAGCGGCAGGGTGCCGCCGTCGTAGAGGTAGCTCGCGAGGTCCTGCAGCTCGGCGAGCACGACACGCTGCGGGAGGGGTCCGTACGACACGCGTGCGACGCCGAGCTCCTGCAGGCGGGCGGGCGCGGGGATGTCGGGCAGCCCGATGAGGCTCACCCGCTGCTCGCCGAGTCCGGCGACCAGCTCGACGACGACGTCCTCGCCGAAGTTGCCGGGCACGAACACCGTGGTCGCGCCCGCGTCGAGGTACGCGCGCCCGCGCTCGATCGCGTCGGCGATCCACACGTCGCGTCCGCGATCCCGTCCGTGCACGAACGCGTCGGTGCGCGCGTTGAGCGCGAACGGCACACCCTCCGCCTCCGCGGCGGCGATGGCGGCCTCGACCGCGGCGACCGACTCGGCGATCGGCTTGAGCTCGTCCTCGAGGTTGGCGCCGACGATGCCCTCCCCGACGGCGCGGCGGATGGTCTCGCCGGCGTCGCCGTAGCCCGCCTCGAGGTCGGCGGTCACGGGCACGTCGACCGCACGCGCGATGCGCCCGGCCATGTCGAGCATGAGGTCGACCGGGATCTGCTCGCCGTCGGGGTAGCCGAACGCGGCCGCGATCGAGTGGCTCGCGGTCGCGATCGCGCGCGTGCCCGGCAGCGCGGCCACGGCCCTGGCGGTCGCCACGTCCCAGACGTTGACGACCTGCAGCAGCTCGGGGTCGGCGTGCAGTCGGCGGAGTTCTCGGGCGGTGTCGGCGAGGGTCATCCGCACAGCCTAGGCGGCCCCTCCGACGGCGTCGGCGCCGTCAGCGCAACGCGCCGGCGAGCCCCTCGAGCAGCCGGTCGACGTCGGACTCGTCGGTGTAGGGAGCCAGGCCCATGCGCAGCCCGCCCTCGTCGCCGAGTCCGAGGTGCCGCGACACCTCGAGCGCGTAGAAGTTGCCAGAGGGTGCGAGCACCTTCCCCGCCGCGAGCGAGCTGGTGACCTCGGATGCAGCGCGGCCCTCGAACGTGACGAGCAGGGTGGGCGTCCGCCGTCCCGCGCGCGAGCGGATGTCGACGCCGGGCAGCTCGCGCATGCCTGCCTCGAGCCGGGCCCGCAGGACCTCCTCGTGCTCGTGCAGCGACGCGTACGACGCCGCCAGGCGCTCGCGCCGCGACTCCGCCGCCTCGGCGGCCTCGGGGTCGAGGCCCGCGAGCACGTCGACCGCGGCGGTGACGCCCGCGAGCAGCTCGTACGGCAGCGTGCCGAACTCGAACCGCTCGGGCACGACGTTCGTGGCGGGCAGCAGCTTGTCGGGCATGATGCCCTCGAGCAGCTCGGGGCGCGCCGCGAGCACGCCGCAGTGCGGCCCGAGGAACTTGTACGGCGAGCACACGAAGAAGTCCGCGCCGAACTCCTCCACGTCGGGCAGCTCGTGCGCGGTCAGGTGCACGCCGTCGACGAACACGAGCGCGCCCGCCTGATGTGCTGCCGCGGCGATCGCGGGGATGTCGGGCATCGTCCCGATCAGGTTCGAGGCGCCCGTGACGGCGACCGCGCGCGTCCGATCCGAGAGCAGGGAGGCGACGGCATCCGTCGGCAGCTCACCAGTGGCCGGGTCGAACTCGGCCCAGCGCACCGTGGCGCCGCGGTGCTCGGCGGCCTGCACCCAGGGGCGAACGTTCGCGTCGTGGTCGAGCCGGGTGACGATCACCTCGTCGCCCTCGCGCCAGTCGCGCGACAGGTTCCGCGAGAAGTCGTAGATCAGCTGGGTCGCGCTGCGACCGTGCACGATGCCGCGCGGGTGGGCGTCGAGCAGGTCGGCCATCGCGAGCCGGAAGCCGTGCACGGCGGCCTCGGCGCGCTCCTCGGACTCGCCCACGGTGCCGCGGTTCGAGAGCGGCCCGGTGAGCACGGATGCCACGGCGTCGCCCACTGGCCGCGGCGTCTGCGTGCCGCCCGGCCCGTCGAAGTGGGCCCAGCCGCTCTCGAGCGACGGGAACATGGATCGGATGCGCGCGACGTCGTAGGCCATGAGCGAGAGCCTACGACGACGCCCGGCTCATGCTCCGACTGGGGCTACGATGCAGGCATGGGCGGGGCGGGCGCCGAGGGGAACGGCGCGACGGTCGAACCGGCGCGGCGGCGTCGGTTCTCGTTCAACGCGATGCTCGACGGCTTCTTCTTCGTGTTCGCGGGGCTCGCGTCGCTCTGGCTCGCCTACCTGCTGCTCAGCGAGTCCTTCGCCTTCGGCTGGTGGAGCATCCTCGTGTTCCTCGCGTTCTGGCTCGTGCTCGCCTACCTCGTGCTGCCGCGCATCCACCGGATCCTCACGACCATCTACGTGCCCGACTACTTCATGGGCCGCACGCGCACGAGCGATGGACTGCTCGGCGATCCCGTGAACCTCGCCCTCCTCGGCGACGACGCGCAGCTGCTCGCGACGATGGACGCGGCGAAGTGGACGCGTGCCGACGACGTGACCCTGAGGTCGAGCTGGCGCATCGTCATGTCCACGATCACGCGGCGCAGCTACGACGAGGCGCCCGTCAGCCCGCTCTTCCTCTTCGGGCGCACGCAGGACTACGCGTTCCAGCAGGAGGTCGAGGGCAATCCCGCCAAGCGCCACCACGTGCGCTTCTGGCGGTGTCCCGACGGGTGGCTCCTGCCGGGCGGCGCACGGGTCGACTGGCTCGCCGCCGGCACGTTCGACCGGGCCGTCGGCCTCTCGCTGTTCACGTTGCAGATCACGCACAAGATCGACGCCGACACCGACGTCGAACGCGATCACATCATCGCCACGCTCGGTGCGGCGGATCCGGCGGTCGCGGTCACCGTGCTGAAGGACTTCTCGTCGGGCTACCACTCGCGCAACGGCGGCGGCGACACGATCCGCACCGACGGCGACCTGCCCGTCATCGACCTCCGCGAGGTCGGGGTGACGGATGCCGCGGGCGCGGGCGAGCCCGCCGAGGCATCCGTCACCGGGGGAGCGCCGACTGCGGCATCCGTCATCGGAGGCGCCCCGTGAGCCGCGACACGACCAAGCGGCCGGCCTTCGAGCCGGCGTCGGAGCTCGCGCAGGCCGGGCCTCGCGACCCGCGGATGCGTCGACCGGTCCCCACGACCATGGGCGCCGCGCTCGTGCTGCTGCGCGTGCTCGCGGGCATCGCCTGGCTGATCGCGCTCGCCGCGCAGTGGAACGACCTCATCGCCGAGCAGTTCGTCGAGGTGCCGATCGACCCCGACGACCCGGCCGTGAGCGCCGCGCTGTGGTTCGTCCTCGCGTTCGGCGGCGTGCTGCTGCTGTTCGACCTCGTCATGGCGGTGCTCATCTCCCTCGGCTTCAACTGGCCCCGGATCGTCGTGATGGTGTTCTCGACGCTGAGCATCAGCGGCACGTTCGCCGCGTGGTGGGCCGGCGACCAGAACATCGCGCTCGACCAGACGCTGTTCACCCTCGCGCTCGACATCCTCATCATGCTGGCGCTCTCGAGCCGAGCCGCACGCGACTACGCCCGGCGCAACGACCGGCGGCTGGCTCGGGCGACGGCGTCGGCCTGACCATTTCCCGGGTTCGGTGCCCGATCGCGCGCGTTCTCGGCTGCGCGGGCGCGATTGATCGGATGTCTGGCAGACTCGACCTGGCGAAGGCCGGTGGGGCCCGACGTGGCCCGACGTGGCCCGATCCGACCCGACGAACGGAGACGACGATGACGACGCCCTCGACCACCGCGTGGCCGGTGGGAGCCGAGCTCCTGCCCGTCGACGGCGCCGCCGGCACGCTCGTGGGGCGTGCGTGGGTGCCGGATGCCGCGGGCCCGAGCGTCGTGGCCGTGCGCGAGTCGGGCGTGGTCGACGTGTCGGCGACGTTCCCGACCATGCGGAGTCTCACCGAGCACCCGGATCCGGCGGCCGCGGTGCGCGCGGCCGGCGGCCCGGTGCTCGGCTCGCTCGACGAGCTCGCGGCGAACACGCCGCCCGAGCTGCGGCGGCCCGACCGGCCCTGGCTCCTGTCGCCCATCGACCTGCACGTCGTGAAGGCGGCGGGCGTGACGTTCCCGGTCTCGATGCTCGAGCGCGTGATCGAGGAGCGCGCCCGCGGCGACCAGGATGCGGCGGCCGCGATCCGCGAGGAGATCGGTGCGACGATCGGCGGGTCGCTCGACGCGCTGCGACCCGGGTCGCCCGAGGCGGCCCAGCTCAAGGCGTTCCTCGTCGATCGCGGCTGGTGGAGCCAGTACCTCGAGGTCGGGATCGGCCCCGACGCGGAGGTGTTCACGAAGGCGCCCGTGCTCTCCACGGTGGGCGCGCTCGTCGACGTCGGCGTGCACTCGGCGTCGGAGTGGAACAATCCCGAGCCCGAGGTCGTGCTCGTCGTGGCATCCGACGGCCGCATCGTCGGCGCGACGCTCGGCAACGACGTGAACCTGCGCGACATCGAGGGGCGCAGCGCGCTGCTGCTCGGCCAGGCGAAGGACAACAACGCGTCCGCCGCCGTCGGGCCGTTCGTCCGGCTCTTCGACGAGTCCTACGACCTCGATGCGCTCCGCGGGTCCGTCGTGCGACTGGAGATCGAGGGGCATGACGGCTTCCGCCTCGAGGGGGTCAGCGAGCTCGCCCGGATCAGCCGCGATCCCTCCGACCTGGCGCGACACGTGATCGGTGCGCACCACCAGTACCCCGACGGGTTCGTGCTCTACCTCGCCACGATGTTCGCGCCCGTCGACGACCGCGACGCGCCCGGCCGCGGCTTCACCCACCACGACGGCGACCTCGTGCGCATCTCCGAGCCGAGGCTCGGCACGCTCGTCAACCGCGTCCGGTCGAGCGAGGCCGCAGCGCCGTGGACGTTCGGCATCGACGCGCTCTACCGGAACCTCGCCGCCAGGGGGCTGCTGACCTGAGCGGGCGGATGCCGCGAGCGCAATGCCGCGCTCATGCGAGCCCCACCGCGCGGCCGCCGATGTCCAGCCCGAGCCATCCGGCCAGCGAGTCGAGCTCCTCGAACACCGCCTCGACGAGGTCACGAGTGAACGGCTCGTCCTCGTGGATCGCGTCGACCCGCAGCATCCCGGCGGCCCGGTCGGCGGTCGCGTCGACCTTGCCGATGAGCCGGTCGCCGTGCAGGATCGGCATCGCCCAATACCCCCACCTGCGCTGGTCGCGCGGCTTGTACATCTCGAGCACGTACTCGTAGCCGAACAGCTCCTCGAGCCGCTTGCGGTCGAACACGAGCCGATCGAGCGGCGAGAGCAGCGCGGTGCGTCCGGCGAGCGGCTCGTCGACATGCTCGAGCGCGCCGGGGTCGACCCGCCAGGTGCCGCGGAGGCCCTCGACGTGCGCCGGCTCGCCGATGCCGCGCGTGTCGATGGGCTCGGCCGGAGACCCGCCCGCCTTGCGCTCGCGCAGGATGCCGAGGGACGCGAGCCGTCGCTCGTTCCGCTGCACGTACGCGTCGGATGCCTCGAGCTCGGGCACCTCGGGGTAGACGCGCTCGGCGAGATCCCACAACCGCTGCCCGTCGCGACGGGCCGACATCGCGATGTCCCCGCGCATCATGAGGCACTCGAGCATGATCGTGACGTTGCGGTCGTTCGTCCACCCCGTCGACGACCAGGGCACGGCCGCGGTGTCGGGGATCTCGGTCGCGGGCAGCGGGCCCGATCCGCTCAGCCGCACGAGGATGTCGCGGCGGAACGCGTCGTTCGCCTCGATCCAGTTCCGCGTGCGCTCGTGCTTCGGCCAGCGGCGCATCATCGGCCGGAAGAGGCGCAGGTCGTCCATCGGCCGGACCATGAGGTCGAGCTCGAACAGCGTGCGGTCGACCTCCAGTCGGGCGGTCACCTCGGCGGGGTCGTAGGCCTCGCCGAGCCGACTCCAGAGCACGACGTCGGCGCTGGGTGCGACGGCCGACACGGGGTCGACCTTCACGAACGTGAGTCGATCGATGGCGTCGAGCACGCCCCCCGGGCGTTTCGCCTCGAGCGCCTGCGCGCGCACGGCGATGCGTCGCGCCTGCTCGACGGTCAGCTCGACGACCATGCGGGCGATGTTACCGACGACGACCGTCGCTCGTTCGCGGCCGGTCGCGCCGATCGCGCCGAACCGAGCCCCGCGAGGCGTGCCCCGTTCGCGTGCTGACGGGCGAACGGCGTCGGGAGTAGCATCCGGCGCATGGGCACGTCTCGTGCCGATCGGATCCGGCGCACCGCGGCAGCCGCGGTGCTGGTGGCGGGGGCGTTCGCGTTCACGGGCTGCATCACGTCGCCCGCCGAACCCGTCGCCCAGTCCTCGCCCCCGGCATCCGACGCCGAATCGGAGTTCGAGCGCGACGTCAGGACGACGTTCGACAGCTACGACTGGCAGCAGACGGCGGTCGCGATCATCCACGAGGACGGCGACGTCGAGCGCGTCTACGTCGGATCCGACGAGGAGACCGCGTTCGAGATCGGCTCCATCACGAAGAC
>Ga0157380_10003309_pt1 | contig 11053 bp, 4 predicted proteins | sample S35metaG_FD_119757 | JGI IMG/M metagenome (GOLD analysis project Ga0157380, IMG submission 119757) | Switchgrass rhizosphere microbial communities from Kellogg Biological Station, Michigan, USA - S3-5 metaG | ecosystem: Host-associated > Plants > Roots > Rhizosphere > Soil | place: USA: Michigan...
ACCACCATAAAAAAAGCCGAAAATGTTGATCCCATTTCCGGCTTCCGCCCAATTATCCGAGGGATAATAGCGCTTGTTTCTGAAGTTTTAAATGCAAAAACCTAGTAAAAGTATGCATAATTCCAAACCTATTCAATCAGGGATTTTAGCGTTTATGAAATTCACCTTTATTCAACTCACGATCGCGATTTCGGTATCCGCTTTGGCATATTCGAATGATTCCCGTGGACAAGAGGTGCTTGAAAAAAGAATTTCTGTAAATGCCAAAAACGAAAATTTGAAGTCTGTTCTTCGAAAAATAGAACAGCAAATTGATGTCACCTTTACTTACAATGCAGACCTTATTACCAATCGGGATAAGGTCACAATAGCATTGGACAGCATACGCCTTAGCGATGCAATCGATCGATTGTTCAATTATTCAGTTGAGTACGAAACCGTAAATACGCAGGTAATTCTGCGGTCCCGGTTAGCGGATGCCTCAGGCCAGTATGTACCTGTATTGTCTGTCTCTGGAACTGTCAGGGACGCCGAAGGCGTTGCGCTGCCAGGGGTTAACGTGGTCGTGAAAGGTAGTGCCATTGGAACAACGACGGATGCCGAAGGTAAGTACACATTAACCGTTGAGGTCGGAACGGAGACGCTGGTTTTCACTTTCATTGGATATGCGTCTCAGGAAGTTGACATCAACAATCAATCCGTGATCGACGTCACGATGGCAACTGATATCACTTCGTTAGATGAGATTGTTGTCATTGGTTATGGAACGGCGGAGAAAAAAGAAATCACAAGTTCTGTAGCCCGTATTAATTCAAAAGACTTTAATACAGGAAATGTTTATGATCCCGCACAATTCTTGCAAGGTAAAGTGGCAGGTCTTTCCATTGTGAAACCGGGATCAGACCCGAATGCTAGTTATCTCATACGACTTCGAGGCCTATCCACGTTCGGCGCCAATTCATCTCCTCTCGTAATCATTGATGGTGTGCTCGGTGGCTCCCTTCAGTCGCTTGACCCAAATGAAATAGAAACTATTGATGTTCTGAAAGATGGTTCAGCTGCGGCAATTTATGGAACCCGCGGATCTTCAGGGGTTATCATTGTCACCACGAAAAAAGGTAAGCATGGAGTATCCGGTTTAGATTTTGACTCTTACGTTTCTTTCGAGGAGCTGGGAAAAACCGTTGACATCGCTTCGGCTGACCGTTTCGTCGCGGAAGGTGGGCCGGATCTGGGGACTCAAACGGATTGGGTAGATCAAGTCACACGAACGGGTGTATCACAGGCGCAGAACCTGGCGTTCTATGGTAGTTCAGGCGCTACAAATTTTCGCTTGTCACTCAATTATCGCAAAGTTGAAGGTGTGGCTGTAGGAAGCGGATTTGATCAGATCAACTCAAGATTGAATTTGAACCACTCAGTTCTGAATGACAAGCTTACACTTTCGAGTACCCTAGGCGTAACGGTGCGGAATGCGGAATTTGTTCCGTATGAAGGAATGCGGTTTGCCTTGATATCAAATCCCACAGCGCCTATTTATACGAATAACGATCCCGCTCAGGGCTATGCTGAGCCCGGTAACACAACAGAGTTCCACAACGCAGTAGCTATTGTTAAAGAAACTACCGATGATGGAATATTCAAGACGATGTTAGCGTCATTCAAAGCAGAATATGAATTCCTGGAAGGACTAAAAGCATCTGCTTTTTATTCCATTCAATATGAAAGTGATCTGAGATCCCAGTATTACAGTTCAAAAATGAGATTTCTCGGATCATCAGGTCTGGGCGGTCGCGCTACAAAATTTACAGAGGATAGAAACAATCAACTTTTTGAATTGACGGGCTCATATAGAAAAGCCTTTAACAAGCTTACCATGGATCTCGTGGCCGGCTATTCCTACCAGGAACTTGATGTGGAAAACTTTAGCGCCTTCAATACTGGGTTCATCACTGATGATTTGCTTTATAACAACCTTGCCTTTGGCTTAGGAATAAATTCAGACAATGCTTCCTTGCGGGGATTTGGCAGCGCTAAAAGCGAATCTTTGCTAGCTTCTTTCTTTGGAAGAGCAATGTTTAACTATAACGATTCGTACTTTTTGACAGCTGCATACAGGAGAGAAGGTTCATCGCGGTTTGGGAACAATGAAAGGTGGGGAGATTTTTATTCGATCAGTGGCGGTGTAGACTTTTCACACATCTTTGATTCGCCATTTGATTTGTTAAAATTAAGGGTAGGTTATGGCCTGACTGGAAATCTTCCGGTGCCGTTTTACTCCTATCTATCCCGCCTGAATGCGACTGGTGTAACAACTTTTGATGATGGCAGTTCTGAGCGTCTCATCAGGTTGTTTAACTATGTAAGCAATGAAAACCCCGATTTAAAATGGGAGCAAAAAGGGGAGTTGGACATCGGCTTGGACTTTGCAGTCTTTAATAGCAGATTGTCCGGTTCTGTCGATTTTTATCAACGCACATCAACCGACATTCTCTTTAATCAGCCTGTTAGTCAGCCGCCTAATTTTTATGGATTCACGTTGCTTAACCTGGGTGAGTTGGAAAGCAAAGGCGTTGAAGTAGTACTGAACTACGCGGTAGCGAACAAAGCCGATTTTAACTACACGACAGGTATTACGTTTTCGTCTAACAAAACAGAAATTATCGAGCTGAATGGTGAAAGCCAGGTATTTTTTGGCGGGAACCTCGGGCCTCCGGGACTTAATGGCACGTTGCCCATCAGGGCTCAGGTTGGTAAAGAGCTGGGATTAATTCAAGCGCCAATATATGAAGGCCTTGATGAAAATGGTCTGCCTAAGATAAAACCATTGGGTGATGAAAATGGAGATGGCACCTCGGGAGAAGTTCACGTGGATTGGCCGATCGTTGGTAATGCTTTGCCTGATTTTGAGTTGGCCTGGAACAATACGTTAACCTACAAGAATTTTGATTTGGCTCTTACCATGCGCGGAGCGTTTGGACACAGCCTTGTCAACGTAAATCGTGCTTACTATGAAGTTCCGGACAACAGCTCGAATTATAATCTCGTCGTGACGAAGTACTACAATCCTGACCGTGCGGGTAATGAGCAATACAATAGCTATTACGTTGAAAAGGCAGACTATTTTAAGCTGGATAACATGTCTCTTGGATACAATTTCAGATTCCAGAATTCTCCCTTCAAACAACTGCGGCTTTATGTCTCTGGCCAGAACTTGTTTGTAATCACGGACTATACGGGCGTAGATCCGGAAGTACGGTATAGTTACCCAAATCCTGATGGAACACCTAATCCTCTCTACCCTGGTGTCGAAGATCGAACTTCTTATTTCAGATCAAGGACTTATACGGTAGGTGTCAACATTGGTTTTTAACGAAAAAACAAAAGTGATATGAAACTTAGTATCCAAAATATTATCGGTTTGATGGGGCTTTTGATTTTGCTATCCTGTACGGATCTGGATCCCAAACTCTATAGCGAACTTACGCCCGACACGAAGTTTACTTCAACCGATGCAAATCTGGGCGCCTTGTTGCAGAACTATACGAATTTAGATCGCTATGTAAACGATGCAATATGGCCCATGCAAGAGCTTACCAGTGCAACCAGTGTAGCAGCTGCGAAATTTGGCCCTTGGGATGACGGTGGCGTGTGGGCCAGGTTGCACAGGCATGAATGGCAATCAACATTTTTCGTATTCAACAACGCGTGGGGTATGGGATTTTCGGGAATAGCAGGCTGTAACCGAACTATCGATGAACTGACCATTCGAGGCGGACAAGAAGCTGGCATCGCTGAGATGCGCGCTTTGCGCGCTGTATTTTATTGGCTGATGATTGATTTGTTTGGCGATGTACCGCTTGAAACATCCTTTGTCAATGGCAAGCCAAATCCTTCCAGGGTAGCAAGAACACAAGTTTACCAATTCATCGTGGATGAATTAAACGAGCTGATCAGCTCAGGCCTCCTTTCTGAGACGAGTGGTGCCTCGTACTATGGAAGAATGAATAAGTGGTCGGCGTTGGCCCTGCTTACCAAGGTTTATTTGAATGCTGGAACGTATTCAGGGACTACGCAATGGAGCCTGGCTGCAGAAACCGCTAAGAAAATTATTGATGACGGACCCTTCATCCTCGAGCCAGATTACTTTGCGAATTTTGCCATTGAGAATAGGGGATCAAAGGAAAATATTTTTGTTATTCCTTATGATAAATTTGACGCGAATGGAGCAAATTTCAACATGCATATGAGAACGCTTCATCCATTGAATCGCCTTACCTACAATTTTACTGACGGCCCATGGAATGGCTTTACCGCCTTAGAAGAATTCTATGATTCATATGATGGTGTAGACAAGCGTAAGGATATGTTTATCGTGGGCCAGCAGTATGACGCTGCAGGAAATCCGCTGATGGACCCGAATGGCGGCACCGAAGTCGATTCTAAGGGCAATAAGGACCCTGATGGACCTCCTTTAATTTTCACGCCATTTATTAATGAGTTGACACCAAAAGCTTTTAGTCAATCCGGCGCGCGAATTGGCAAGTTTGAATTTGAAAGTGGTATTAGCGTCAGCGCCCAAAACGATTTTCCAATCTTTCGGTACGCAGATGTTTTGTTGATGAGAGCAGAAGCTTTATGGAGAATCAATAACTCCAGTGCAGAAGCAGTTGAACTGGTTAGGCAAATCAGGGAAAGAGCCGGTTTAGGCATCATCAATCCGCTCACCGAGGACGAATTGCGCGAGGAGATTTTACGTGAGCTTGCTTTTGAAGCCCATGCACGGCCAACCATGCTTCGCTTCGGAACTTTCGATGATGCACGGTGGGAGAAAGGCGTTTCGGCTCCGACCAAAAGTATATTCCCGATACCGGAAGCACAACGCAACGGTAATCCGAACCTAGGTCAAAACCCTGGTTATTAAATAATACCTTTTGAGGAGGGGCTAATAATCCCTCCTCACTTTTTGTAAGAATGAACATTTGGAAAATCTATGTCAGCATACTTTTGATTTCCATCCTTTCCTGTAAAAGGGCTGAGGACTCTCTTCCTTTGTGCAATGTTCAGGGAAAACGATTTACCCAGCTTCAACCCGATCACACCAATATTCACTTCAGCAACAATCTTGAGTACACGGAAGAATTCAACACCTACACTTACCGGAATTTTTATAACGGCGCAGGTATTGGAATTGGCGATGTAAATAATGACGGACTTGCTGATGTTTTCTTTAGTGGCAATATGGTTAGCAATAAATTATATCTAAACAGGGGCAATTTTAGATTTGAGGATGTAACGGATTCTTCAGGATTGGCCAGTGACGGCGTTTGGTCAACCGGTGTTAGCATGGCAGATGTAAACGGCGATGGCTTGTTGGATATCTATGTATGCAAGTCAGGTAAACCCGAAGGTCTCAAAAGACATAATGAACTTTTTATCAACGCGGGGGCTGATTCAAATGGCATTCCTTCGTTCGTTGAAAAGTCAAAGGAATATGGAATTAACGACTATGGCCTTTCTACCCATGCTGCATTTTTTGACTACGACAAGGATGGTGACCTTGACATGTATTTGCTAAATAATTCAATACGTTCGGTCGGTGGTTATGATCTTCAAAAAAACCAGCGTTTGATTCCCGATCCGCTCGGCGGCAACAAGTTATACCGAAACGATGGTCAAACATTTACCGATGTCAGCAAACAAGCTGGGATTTACAGCAGTATAATCGGTTATGGGCTCGGAGTCACAATCGGTGATATCAACCGGGATGGCTGGCAGGATATTTTTATATCGAATGATTTTTTTGAAAAAGATTATCTGTACATCAATAATCGCAATGGAACATTTAGTGAGTCGTTAGAAAACGTCATTGGTGAAATTAGCCTCGGCTCGATGGGGGCCGATATGGCAGACATCAACAACGACGGTTTTCCGGAAATTTTTGTGACCGAAATGCTTCCTGACGCCGAAGCCCGATTAAAAACAAAAACCATTTTTGAAGATTGGGATAAATATCAGGCGAATTACAACGCGGGTTATTACAAGCAGTTTCCAAGAAATGTGCTCCAACTTAATTGCGGCTATATTCCAGGAGATACGAATAAGGCTGTTGCGTTCAGTGAGATTTCCCGCTACGCAGGGGTTAGTGCTACTGACTGGAGTTGGGGTGCTCTTATTGCTGACTTCGACAATGATGGACTGAAAGATATTTTTGTTGCCAATGGCATTTATAAAGATTTAACAGACCTGGACTATGTTAATTTTTATGCAGATCCCTTGACAACTAAAAAACTGTTCGAAGAAAAAGGAAAAGTCTTAAAAGAATTAGTTGACAAAATACCTTCCAACGCCATCCCTAATTACGCTTTCAGGAACAAGGGAGATCTAACGTTCGATAACGTCACAGATGATTGGGGATTAAGTTGTCCAAGCTTTTCAAATGGATCCGCATACGGCGACCTCGACAATGACGGCGACCTGGACATTATCGTAAGCAATGTCAACATGCCGCCGTTTGTTCTTAGAAATAACACGGAAACCCTTTCCCCGGATAGCCATTACTTAGCCCTCAAGTTGTCGGCAAACGGAAAAAATACAGCTGGGCTGGGCACGCAGGTGACTGTTAGATCGCATGGAAAGACTTTTTATCAAGAGCTTGCACCCATGCGCGGTTATCAATCGACTGTTGATCAAAAGCTTTATTTTGGATTGGGAACTATCAAGAATATCGACAGTCTTATTATACAATGGCCGGACGGCCGTGTCGAAACGTTGACAAACGTTTCGAGCAATCAATTGATGACGATTCAACAGAATGATGGTGGCCGTTTAGCGGTAAATCAAAAAACGAAAACGAATTCTAAAAGGAGTGAATTATTTTCTGATGTGTCAGGACGCTATTCCATAAAAGACCGACATGTAAAAACTGACTTCGTCGACTTTAACAGAGATCCACTTTTGTTTCAAATGCTGTCCGCAGAGGGGCCTCGGGTTACCGTTGGCGATGTTAATTCAGATGGCAGGGTAGACCTTTTTATCGGCAACGGCAAGGATCATGTTTCCGCCCTCTATATGCAGAATCAAGCAGGTGATTTCAAAAAAACCGATCAGCCCGAATTCCAAAATGATAAAGCCGCCGAAGCTAGTTGTTCAGAATTATTTGACGCAGATGGGGACGGCGACCTCGATTTGTATGTGTGCAGCGGAGGGAATGAATTTCCACTCAACGCGTCGGAACTTTCTGATCGACTTTATCTGAATGACGGCAAAGGAAATTTTACCAGGGCCCCACGGGCGTTGCCGCCAAACATTTATGAAAATGATTCGTGCGTCAAATCTTGTGATTTTGATCGCGATGGCGATTATGACTTATTTATCGGCGTACGCGCCAAACCTTTTCAATATGGTATGCCCGCTAATGGGTACTTGTTAAGGAATAATGGCAAGGGAAAGTTTGACAATGTGACGCAGTCAGTGGCTCCTGAACTTATCGGGATTGGAATGATAGCTGATGCGTGCTGGTTCGACTATGATGGTGACGATGATTCTGATCTTATTATCGTTGGCGATTGGATGCCCGTTACACTTTTCAAAAATGAGAGGGGAACTTTTACGAACGTAACTGTTCAGGCTGGATTACATAATACCGACGGCTTTTGGAATTGTATTGAGGTAGCTGATATTGATACGGATGGCGATCTGGATTTTGTTGCTGGAAATCACGGCACGAACACAAGACTCAAAGCCTCTTATGAAAAACCTGTGACGATGTATGTCAACGATTTTGATGGCAATGGAAAATTAGAACAGATCATAACGACCTATAATGGAGATAGCGCCTATCCATTGCATATGCGCTCTGATTTGGTTGAACAAATTCCTTCCCTGAAAAAGAAATATTTGCTGCACAGTAGCTATAAGGAACAATCGGTATTGGATATTTTTGGAAAGGACCTTGTTGATAAATCGAATCGACTATCCATTTACACTACAAAATCCGCTTGCTTTATCAACTCAGGCAACCAATTCAAGGAGATATCTCTTCCTGAAGACGCTCAGTTCAGCCCGATCTATGCGATTAGCATTGAGGATTACGATAACGATCAAACACCCGACATTTTAGTAGGGGGCAACTTTTATTGGTCAAAGCCTGAGGTTGGGATCTATGATGGAAGCAGGGGGCTGTTGCTAAAGGGACATGGTGACGGGACCTTTACTTCAATTGCTATGGAAAATTCTGGCATTTGTATACGAGGTGAAATTCGGGACATAAAAATGGTGAAGGCTGGCAGGGAACAATTAATTGTCGTTGTAAGGAACAATGAAACACCTGTGATACTTAAAAGAAATAAAAACTGATCTATGTCGAAAGTCATTTGTTTGGTTGTCGGTGTAACATTTCTTTTTTATCAATGTACCGATAGTCCTGAGACGCAATATAAGGCGCTTGAAAAAGCGGAGCTTGAGAGTGGGATGAGATACGATAGTATTTTCAAGGGGCTGTATTTTGGAATGAAACACCAGGACTTCCGTGACTATTGTTACAAAAAGAACACCATCGAACATGATTTTAAGATGGGGGGCTCTAATACCTCCTGGCTGGAAAGCAAGCTCAAGGATGAACTGAGTTATCCCGCAGCCATTAATTTTTATCCGGTCTTTGGCGATGGCATGATTACAGAAATGAACGCATTGATTTATTATGACAACGCTGTATTCAAAGACGGTACCTTTGATAAGGATAGTTTATTACTTGATGTAATTGACATGATGGAACGATGGTATGGAAAACCATTTTTGAAAATTAAGAGTCCGTATGCCTTCAAAGACGACATTCACGTGAGCGTTCGTGGCAACCGGCGAGTAACGGTGTATCCCGCTCAAACGCCGGAAATCAAAGTATGGATCGTTGATCTGTCGGCAAAAAAAGAAAAATCGAATTAATGAGGACAACCTAAGGTCGCCGGGACGGATGAAGTATACAAATAAACATATTCGGTTGTGGAGCGCGATTGTTTTCATAATCCCGGCATGTCTTGGATGCAAGCCAGACAAACTCTTTACTGCATTATCCCCCGATCAAACGAACATTACTTTTGCAAATGACCTCAAGGAAACTGAGGAAATAAATATCAATCAATATTTATATGCGCACAACGGTGGGGGTGTTGCCACTGGTGATATTAACAACGATGGATTGCCCGATATTTATTTCACCTCCAACCAATTGCCGAATCGCTTGTATTTGAATAAAGGCGATTTTGTTTTTGAAGACGTTACTGAGAAAGCCGGTGTTATGGGACTTTCCGGAGCTTCTACCTGGACGACTGGCGTAGTCATGGCCGATATCAATCATGATGGGTGGCTTGATATCTATGTCAGTCAGGTTTCAAACTATAAATCCTTTACCGGTAAAAATCAATTATTCATAAACAACGGTGATCTGACTTTCCGGGAAAACGCGGAAGAGTACAATCTTGCTTTCGAGAGTTATTCACAACAAGCTGCTTTTTTTGACTATGACCTCGACGGCGATTTGGATATGTATCAGCTGAATCATGGTGTTCACAATCCCGATGTTTATGGGAAAGCGGACTTAAGATCTCAACGGGACAGTCTGGCCGGTGATCGTTTGTTAAGAAATGATAACGACAAATTCGTTGATGTCAGTGAAGCCGCTGGGATTTACGGCAGCATGATTGGCTACGGCCTTGCCGTCAGCATAGCTGACATTGATAACAATGGATGCCCTGATATTTTTGTTTCCAATGATTTTCATGAAAACGATTATGTCTATTACAACAACTGCGATGGAACGTTCAGAGAGGATATAAAAGGCACGTTGGGACATACCAGTACTTTCTCCATGGGTAACGATATCGCCGATATTAACAATGATGGTCTGCTTGACATTGTTACGCTGGACATGAAGCCGGAGGATGAAGTGATTCGGAAAAAGTCAGCTGGCGTTGATCCTTTTGAGATCTTCAACTACAAATTGAGTTACGGTTACTTCTATCAATATCCACGGAACATGCTCCAGCTTAACCGTGGAAACCTTTTTGAGGAAAATGTTCAGTTTAGCGAAATAGGTCAGCTCGCTGGAATCGATGCGACAGACTGGAGTTGGTCTGCATTACTTGCTGATCTCGACAATGACGGGTGGAAGGATATTTTTATTACGAATGGAATATTGAGAAGGCCAATTGACCTTGACTACATTCATTTTACTTACAATGAGGAAGCTACTAAAAATATTTCCTCCCTGGCACTCGCATATAAGATGCCTGAGGGGGCAGTGCATAATTACGCTTATCGGAATTCAGGAAAACTTGTTTTCGAAAATGTTTCTACCGAATGGGGCTTGGACTATTCGGGTTATTCTATGGGTGCTGCTTATGCGGACCTGGATGACGATGGCGACCTGGACCTGGTAGTCAATAATTTAAACGAGACCGCTTCCGTATTTGAAAATAATTCTGAGTCTGTTTTTGATAACAATTTTATCAAGATAAAATTTCAGGGCGATGGCAAAAATACATTCGGTATTGGGGCTGTTGTGGAGGTTGAAGCAGATGGTTCAATGTTTACTCAGGCGGTGGGCCCATCACGTGGATGGTTATCTTCAGTAGATTACCCGCTAACTATCGGGATTGGCAAAGCAGAAAGTATTACCAAGATAAAGGTACGTTGGCCAAATGGAACGGTGGAGGTTGCAAACAATCCAAAGATTAATTCGACTGTCACATTTAGTCAAAGTCAGGCGAAAAAGGAAAGTCACCCGACAAAAGACCCAAATCGTTCAAACTGGTTCGAAAACGTGACGCAGGAGTCCGGCATATCTTTTATACATCGGGAGAATGTTTACAACGATTTTAGCGTGGAGCCACTTATGCCACGCCAATTATCTTGTGAGGGACCGTCATTGGCGGTAGGCGACATTAACGGAGACGGCAATGAAGACTTTTATATCGGTGGGGCTATTGGCCAACCGGGTGAATTGTTTTTGCAGGGGTCGTCCGACACCGTTTTGTTTAAAAAGTATAATGGAGAC
>Ga0157380_10003310_pt1 | contig 11052 bp, 8 predicted proteins | sample S35metaG_FD_119757 | JGI IMG/M metagenome (GOLD analysis project Ga0157380, IMG submission 119757) | Switchgrass rhizosphere microbial communities from Kellogg Biological Station, Michigan, USA - S3-5 metaG | ecosystem: Host-associated > Plants > Roots > Rhizosphere > Soil | place: USA: Michigan...
CGCGTAGTCGGTGTCGTGATTGGCATGGCCCTTATTTTCTGGGTGTTGGGCCACGAGCGGTTACGTATCAAGCATGTCGTTCAAACTTGCGTTGCAATTGTTGCATTGTTGGTCACGTTGCAAGTGATGCTTGAGTACCGAAATATTGGCTTGGGCACATTGTTCGGTCTCAGAACCGAAGCCGCGGAGAGCAGAGAAGAAAAGAGGCGTTTTCTCGAGAATGAATATCTGCGCGTTGATGACAACTTTTTTCGACTATGTCAGGTGATTCAGTTTATCCCGCACTCATATCCGTTCGTTTACCACAAGTATTTGTTCTACATAATCGTGCGGCCGATTCCGCGCGTGTTCTGGCCAGAGAAGCCCGTAGATCCTGGATTCGATTTACCGACCGCTGTCGGCGTTGAAGGAGTTTCCTATTCGTATTCGGTCATCGGCGAACTATATATGTCATTCGGTTTTATCGGCATCGCTATCGGAGGCTGGTTCTACGGACGGGTGTCAGCGATGGCGCGCGGGCTACTTCAACGCAGCAACACGTTAGCAGCACTTTTGATGTACAGCGTTGTAGTTATGGCATTGTTCTCGGGTATGCGCTCGATTCTTGAGCTGGTTCTCGTTAGTTACGTGCTGCTGGCGTGGGTAGTAGTGTCGAAACTGTTCACAAGACTCGCGGTGCGTCGCGGATGAAAACAGGTGGCGCGGTTGGTATTTGACCGTGAAGATCTTTGTACTAACCGACATTCCTTCGCCTTACCAGACTGAGATCTTCAATGAGATCGCGGGCGATTCGTGCGACCTTCACGTTGGATACTTGCGCAGCGCGGATCCATCTCGTCACTGGACCGAAGTGAAGATCAATCACGAATCAACCACGCTCAATGGAGGCTCGGGCCAGCTGGCCCACCTGGCAAAGGTGATCAGCGATGCAGACTTCGCAGTCTTTAATTATTACCGGCATCCGCATGCCGAAAAACTCATTTACCAACGCGCAAATGAGCAGGTGCCGTGGTGTTTTTGGGGTGAACGCCCGGGTTTCAGAAAACCCGAATGGGTTGGACGTGTCTTACGACACTGGAAACTGAGACCACTTCGTTTATCGACCGCACCAATTTGGGGGATTGGAAAATTCGCAGTGGATCAATACAAGCGTGAGTTTGGATCCGGTCGCACGTACCTCAATCTCCCGTACTTCTCGAACCTCGATCGGTTCCGCGTCGACAGATCCATTACACACGGTTCTAAACACGAACGAGTGTTTCTGTTTTCTGGTGCGCTCACGCGACGCAAGGGCGTCGACTTGTTGGCTCGTGCCTTTGAACAACTAGCTGGTGACCACCGCAACGTGAGACTCAAGATTCTGGGAGACGGGCCGCTGCGTAACGAGCTGGAAACAATACTTGCACCTGTGGCCGATCGCGTTCAGTTCTTAGGTTTCAAGGGTTGGAATGAACTACCACAACAGTACGCAACCGCAGATGTGCTTTGTGTGCCGTCGCGTTATGACGGTTGGGGTCTAGTGGTTCCGGAGGGCCTGGCTTCAGGGCTGCCGGTTATTGCGACCGACCAAATGGGCGCCGCACTCGAGTTTATCGAGAGAGGTCGGAACGGTTGGCTGATACAAGCTAATAATCAGAGCGTCTTATTGGAGGCACTGCGGGAAGCCACTACGATTTCTGACGAAGATCTTTCGTCGCTATCTTCGAACGCCTGCGAAAGTATTCGCGATCACAGTTTGCACGATGGTTCGCGCCGCTTTCTTAGATATGCAAATGAGGCAGTTGCGAATTGGGAAGTTTAACGAAGCTTCATGTGTAGTATTTCGGGAATTGTAAAGCACGGACAGGTAGGAACTCCGCTATCCAAGCTTAAGGACAGCGTGTCGCAAATGAATGCCGTGTTGCGACATCGAGGCCCCGATGATCAAGGAATCATTACAGACGAATGCAGTACCGGGCCCGATCGTGCCATTCAGTTGTGTCTCGGGAACACTCGTCTAGCCATCATCGATACTTCAGTTGCTGGTCATCAGCCAATGGTGGATGAACAGACTGGCATTGCGATTACCTACAACGGTGAAACGTATAACTTTAGAGATCTGAAAAAAGAAATTGGCGACGATTTTGGTTCTTGGCGTTCCACATCCGACACAGAGGTCGTGCTTCGCGCATACAGAAAATGGGGCATTGAAGCCTTCAAGAGAATGCGCGGGATGTTTGCCTGTGCGATATGGGATCCATGCAAGCAGGATTTGATTCTCGTACGAGATCGGTTTGGGATTAAGCCGCTGTACTATTTCGTTGGTAGCAACGAGAGATTAGGACGTGCGAATGTCCTGGCCTTCGCTTCAGAATTGCGTGCCTTACTGGCAACCGAACTCATTGGACGTCGCCTGAGCCGTGACGGTGTTGCCTCTTACCTTAGTTATGGCTCAACCCAATCGCCGCTGACAATTGTCGAAGGAGTAAAAGCGCTGGAACCAGGTGAGTGCCTGGTCATTCACGGTGATCAGGACGGCCTCAACTTGCAAAGCGTTTCGATCGATACCGAAGTGGAATTGAGCACCAACGGGTTTCGGACGCGCCGCGATGCCGCATTGACACTGCGTGAAGCACTTGAAGACTCGGTACGCGTGCACCTGGTCAGCGATGTGCCGTTGGGCGTGTTCCTATCAGGCGGGATGGATTCCAGTGCGATAGTGGCTTTGATGAGTAGAGTTAGCAACGAACCTCCAAAGACTTTTAGCGTCGTCTTCGACGACCACAAACTTAACGAATCCCACCATGCGCAAATTGTTGCTGATAAGTTTCAAACCTCTCATCAGGAGGTCTTGCTTAAGGAACGTGAACTGTTGCAATTACTTCCCGATGCGATTCGAAGTTTCGATCAGCCGTCGATGGATGGCGTGAACACTTACGTCGTCGCAAAAGCAGTGAAGCAGGCAGGAATAACGGTCGCCCTTTCAGGACTCGGCGGAGATGAACTCTTCGCCGGCTACCCGAGCTTTCGTAGAAACTTGCGAATTCAGTCGATGCCGCCGACGTTAAAGCGTGTCCTTCGAAGGACGTTCGCGGCGCAAACGTTCAGTGCGAATGGTTCTGTTAGACGAAACAAGTTCAAGCAATTGGTGAAGAGCAACGGATCCGCGGACGACGTCTATCGAATCACGCGCCAGCTTTTCGACCCGGAAACAGTCACCATTCTGAGTCATTGCTCATTCGATCAACACCCCAACTTCCATGAACATTTATCCGATCCCATCAACGAGATGTGTGTGCTCGAAATGCAAGGCTACATGGCGAACACATTGCTGCGAGATACTGACTCTATGAGCATGAGTCACTCGCTCGAGGTTCGAGTACCGTTCATTGATGTTGATGTGGTTCGATTCGCCCTCTCGGTTCCTGGAAAGTTGAAACTTAATGGGGGCTCCGGTCGCGTTTCCAAACCGCTCCTGGCTGATGCGATCTCTGACCTGCTACCTCGCGACCTGATGAGCCGTCGAAAAATGGGTTTCACGCTTCCGTTTGAGAGCTGGATGCAATCGGGTTTGCGCAGTGATATCTCAGCGGTGCTGCTTGATGCCGATCGACTGCATACGATCGGCCTCGATGAAACGGCTGTGGCTAAGGTTTGGAATCAGTTTCTAAAATCGCCACGTGCCGTTGGTTGGTCTCGTCCGTGGTCACTCTACGTTCTTGCCAAGTGGTGCGAAGTGAATAGGGTTACCGCTTAGATCCGAATGAGAATTCTCCACGTCATTCCTTCCGTGGCGGCGGCCTCTGGTGGACCAGCCCAAGCGCTAATTCCAATGTGTCGGGAGCTCAGTGCTCAGCAAGTGGACGTGCTGGTTGTCACAACCGATGCCGAGATGTCGAGCGAAGCCACAAGCACGCGAACTAAGATTGATTACAAAGGTGTACCGACAATCTTCTTTCCCTCGCGATGGGGGCGCTCGTTTAAATTCTCAAATTCCTTGTCTACATGGCTGAATCAGAACGTACGAGAATTCGATGCAGTTCATATTCACGCAGTCTTCAATCATGCTTGTGTAGCGGCGGCGAGAGCCTGTCGTGACAACAATGTGCCTTATATCATTCGTCCGCTAGGCACGCTTGATCCGTGGAGCATGAAGCAAAAGAGGTTTCGCAAACATCTGTTCTGGCGTTTGCGGGGTGAAGAGATGTTGCGAAGTGCAGCTGCAGTTCATTACACGACACGCGCCGAACAAGAAGCTGTCGAACAAACGCTCCAGCTCAATCACGGGCACGTCATACCGTTGGGGATTGATACCCAAGAGGGTGCGTTGCGGTCGCGCCGCGACGAATTGGCGGAACAGCTGCCGGATCTGAACGGTCATTGTTATTTGCTTGTGTTGTCGAGAATCCATCCAAAGAAAGGACTGGATGTATTGATCGACGCGTTTTCTGAAGTGACTTCAAATTCACGCTTCAGCAACTGGCGACTTGTGATCGCAGGCGATGGACCAGATGATTACGTCCGTCGACTTCGAGAAATCGCCGTTAAGAAAGGTGCTACAGCACGTGTGCTGTTCCCGGGTTGGGTTGACGGTGAGAAGAAGAACCGCTTATTGCAACATGCTTCAATACTTGCCTTAACGTCCTACCAGGAGAATTTTGGTCTCTGCTTACTCGAGGCAATGGCTTGCGCAGTGCCAGTGCTGGTTAGTCCTCACGTTAATCTGGCTGAGCAGATCCAGAACGCGGGGGCCGGGTGGGTGAGCCGGGTAGATGGCGGCGCTCTTGAAAATGCATTAGTTGATGCTCTTGGGAACGACAAGGAGCGCATTAAACGTGGACTTGCGGGCCAACAGCTATCGAAGCGGTTTACGTGGAACAACACGGCGACGCAACTTGTGCAACTCTACTCATCAATAACGTCGGCGAATCGAAATTGAACCCTAACCAAGTGTATAGCGAGTTTACCTGGGCCACGGATGGACCGGCCAACGGTCGCTCTGGTGAAGGATTAGCCGACTCAATCGTTGAGCTCGTTAGTCGGACTGATGGCGTCGAAACGATATGCGACCTGGGCTGTGGTAACGGATACATTACGACCCGGTTAGCGTCACTGGGATATGCGATAACCGGCGTCGATTTGTCACAGAGCGGTCTGGAAATAGCACGCGCCAGCAACCGCAACGCACATTACATTGAGGCCAACATTGACGCGCGCCTTGTTTCGCGATTGGGAAATGCGTTTGATTTGGTTTTGTCGAGCGATGTTATCGAGCATCTGTATCGACCTTCCGATTTGTTAGAAGCGGCGCACTCGCTTCTAAAGCCCGGTGGCTGCTTGATAGTTACCACACCCTACCACGGTTACGTAAAGAACCTGGTGTTAGCGATATTCGGAAAGATGGATGCACACTTTTCGGCACTGCACGACGGGGGACACATCAAGTTTTTCAGTATCAAAACGCTTTCGCAATTGATCGAGAGTTGCGGTTTTATTGGCCTACATTTCACGTTTTATGGCCGCGCGCCATGGCTTTGGAAGAATATGATTTGTTCCGCTCGTAAAGCTGATTGATGCTTGATCAAATAACCCCACTAATTCTCACATACAACGAAGCGCCTAACATTGTTCGCAATCTACAGCGTCTTAGCTGGGCAAAGGATGTCGTGGTTGTCGACAGTCTCAGCACAGATGCGACGATTCAATTGGCTCAGCAGTTTCCGAACGTTCGTGTGTTCCAACGTCCCTTTGATACTCATGCGCAACAGTGGAGTTTTGGCCTCGAGCAGACAGAAATCAGTACTCCCTGGGTGTTGGCTCTCGACGCTGACTACATTCTCACAGACGAATTTATCCACGAGATTCATTCCCTGGACCCGAAGTCAGGCGCCATTGGGTTTACGGCACGATTCATCTACTGCCTTCAGGGAAAACAGTTACGCAGCGGCATCTATCCGCCAGTCACCGTTTTATATCGACATGACTGCTCCAGATACGAGCAGGATGGGCACACACAGCGCGTGCTGGTTGAGGGTGAGATACAAAACTTACGCAGCCGGGTTCTGCATGACGATCGAAAACCGCTTCATCATTGGTTGAAAGCTCAGGCGCGTTACGCGGAGTTGGAAGCGCAAAAACTTTCCTCGCTGAGGCCCGCACAACTCACGCCCACAGATCGAATGCGGCGATGGATTGTAGTAGCTCCCCCAGTAATGTTTCTCTACTGCCTGATTGTGCGCTTTGGACTACTTGATGGTTGGGCTGGCTTGCATTACGCGTTTGAGCGGACGATTGCAGAAACGATGCTGTCACTTTATCTGATTAACGGGAAGATTGGCGGCTCGTCGCGAACAAAGACCTCCAAGAGCGAACAGTTTAAATCGCAACCGCTGGAAGGGCCTGCATCACTCGAGACGCGCAGTTCTAAGTTCTAAAAGCGTTATGTCCCTATACATCCTCGGGATAAATGCATATCACGGTGACGCGGCGGCGGCGCTTATTCGCGATGGTCGGATCATTGCCGCCGTTGAAGAAGAGCGGTTCAATCGTGTGAAGCACTGTGCTGGCTTTCCTTCCGACTCCATCCGTTTTTGTTTGAAAGCCGCTGGCATCTCTATCGAAGAAGTGGACCATATCGGTATCTCGAGAGACCCGTCGGCGCACCTCCACAAGAAAGTCTTGTTCGCAGCTACTCGCGCTGCTCGCCAACTGGCGGTTGCCTCTCCGGGAAGTGGTTCTGTGGTCGCCGCAGTCAATTCAGAAACATCGTCAGATGGTAACGGCAACGGTCGCGGTGTTTTTCGTCAAATCAAAGATCGTTTGGGGAATGCCGCCAAAGTGCGGGATCTGAAAGACGACCTTGCCCGAATGTTCGAGGTGCGCAAAGATCGGATCACAGCACAGTTTCACAACATCGAACACCACCGAGCACATCTCGCCAGTTCATTTTTTGTTTCGCCTTTTGATCGCGCGGCGTTACTCTCGATCGACGGATTCGGGGATTTCATTTCAACGATGTGGGCAATCGGTGAAGGGAACTCGATCGAAGTTTTAGACTGGGTCGAATATCCTCATTCTACCGGCATTGTTTACACGGCCACGACACAGTATCTGGGCTTTCCACATTACGGTGATGAAGGAAAGGTAATGGGGCTGGCGCCATATGGCCAACCGCGTTTCATTCAGGAATTCCGCGACATCATTCGCACCGAAGAACGTGGACAGTTTCGCATCAACCTCGACTACTTTCGCCATCACGCTGAAGGAGTGGAGATGACCTGGGATCAGGGATCACCGGTCATTGGCAAAATCTTTTCTGACACATTTGTCGAGACGTTTGGTCCAAGGCGTTCACCGGCCAGTCCCATTACCGATCGTGAACGTGATATCGCAGCGAGCCTTCAACTTCGTCTGGAAGAAGTCGGTTTTCACATTCTTAATCACGTTCATGAACAAACTGGTCTTACGGACTTGGGTCTTTCCGGCGGTGTCGCGTACAACTCGGTGATGAATGGAAAGATTCTATTGAACACGCCATTCAAACGCGTTTACGTGCAACCGGCGGCAGGCGACAGCGGAACCGCCCTCGGAGTTTGTTTTCAGATTCATAATGCGGTACTGCAAGAGCCTCGTGGTGAGGAAATGATCGGCGCATACACCGGCCCTTCGTTTTCAAACGACGTAATCAAGCAGGAATTAGAGAGGTCGAATCTGAATTTTCAAACTCTTGACGACATCGAAGTCACGCGACGTGCGGCAGAAGACATTGCGAATGGATCAGTCGTCGGTTGGTTTCAGGGGCAAATGGAGTTTGGACCAAGAGCGCTGGGCAATCGCTCGATCGTCGTTGACCCGAGGCGCGCGGACATGAAAGACATTCTCAACGAACGGATCAAAAAGCGGGAACCATTTCGACCTTTTGCTCCTTCGATCTTGGCAGAGAGAGTAGGGGACTACTTCGAGCAAACGCATCCAGCGCCAACAATGCTGATGGTCTATCAAATAAGGCCCGAGCGTCGAAGTGAAATCCCGGCAGTCACTCACGTCGATGGCTCGGGGCGATTACAAACAGTGTCGCGGGAACTGAATCCACGCTACTATCAACTGATTTCCGACTTCGCCCGACTAACCGGCGTTCCGGTTGTTCTGAATACGTCGTTCAACGAAAACGAACCGATTGTCTGCACTCCGCGCGACGCTATTGATTGCTTTTTAAAGACGAAGATGGACGTCTTGTATGTTGGCAATCACCGGCTCGAACGATGAACAACCAATCACGTGGCAAACAGTCAGTACCGACACGCGGTAGCGTCGGGTCCAGGTCATTGCGAGGCCCGCTCATCGTAAACGCGGACCCGACGCTACCGCGTGTCGGTACTGACTGTTTGCCACACGATTCCAGATCAGACACGATAGGCCTATGCGAATCTTAGTTACCGGCGGCGCCGGCTTTATTGGCTCTCATCTTTGTGAACGACTGCTCGGCGAAGGGCATGATGTTATCTGCCTCGATAATTTCTTTACCGGCCGGCGCGAAAACATTTTCCCTTTGCTCGACAACCCGCGCTTCGAGCTCGTGCGTCATGATGTGATCGAGCCCATCCTGCTTGAGGTCGATCAAGTCTACAACCTGGCGTGCCCGGCATCACCGATTCACTATCAATACAACCCGGTGAAGACCGTGAAGACCAATGTCATGGGCGCCATCAACATGCTCGGCCTGGCCAAGCGTGTTCGGGCAAGAATTCTCCAGGCCTCGACCTCCGAGGTGTATGGCGATCCGCTAGTACACCCGCAGACGGAAGACTATTGGGGAAACGTTAATCCGATTGGGCTACGCTCGTGCTACGACGAAGGGAAACGGCTCGCTGAGACGCTAATGATGGATTATCACCGTCAGAACCAAGTTGATACTCGCATCGCACGAATATTCAACACCTATGGACCACGCATGTTGGAAGACGACGGTCGCGTTGTTTCGAACTTTGTTGTGCAGGCACTGCGTGGTGAACCACTGACACTGTACGGTGAAGGAAGTCAGACGCGGTCATTCTGTTATGTCGACGATTTGGTTGAAGGCTTGATCAGATTGATGAATGCAGACGATCTGCACCAGCCAGTCAATCTTGGCAATCCAGGAGAGTTTACGATCAAACAACTGGCAGAAGAGGTCCGGCGAATCTGCGGCTCTGACTCCGAATTGACATACCTGCCACTGCCTGAAGACGATCCACGACAACGAAAACCCGACATCACTACCGCACAAAGTGTTTTAGGCTGGATTCCGAAAGTTCCCCTTGCGGAAGGATTAGAAAGAACCGTTCAGTATTTCCGCGAGCGTGTTCAGAATAGTTCTTGAGAGTCCTGCTTCTCAATCAGTGTTTCTACCCTGATGTGGTTTCCACGGCCCAACACCTCACCGATCTCGCGACCGCACTTTCCAACCGAGGCCACGCAGTCACGGTTTTGACCAGCGACCGTGGCTATGACGATCCGACTCTTCGATTCAAGCGACGAGAACGTTGGGAAGGCATCACGGTTATACGAATTCCCTCGCTGTCGTGGGGTAAAAACAGCAAGTGGAAGCGCGCGGCAAACTTCTCGAGTTTTCTGCTGCTTTGCGCCTTTCGAATGTTGTTCCTTCCGCGGGTTGATACAGTTGTTGCGCTCACTTCTCCGCCGTTGATCTCATTCCTCGCCGCACTTTATGCGCTCTTCACGAGCACCCGGCTTTATTGCTGGATCATGGATTTGAATCCTGACGAAGCGATCGCGGCCGGCTGGCTTAAAGAGAAATCGATAACCACACGACTCCTGAAGCGAATGATGAACTACAGCCTGCGGCGCGCAGAGAAGGTTGTGGTTCTGGATCGTTTTGCGAAAGACAGGGTTCGAGCCGAGGGTGTTGCAGGTGAACGTATCGCAGTCTTACCGCCGTGGTCCCATTCGGATGTGGTTAGCTACTCGAGCTCTGGTCGTCAGGAGTTTCGAAGCAAACATGGTTTGGATGGGAAGTTTGTTGTGATGTACTCCGGAAATCACAGTCCGTGCCATCCACTCGATACTCTGTTAGAGGCGGCTCTAACTCTCCGTGATCGCAGCAATGTGGTTTTTTGTTTTGTTGGGGGCGGAAGCGAACAGGAAAAAGTCAGACGTTTTTCAGGACAGCATCAGCTCGCGAATATCAAATGTCTTCCATATCAACCGCTGGCTGGATTGTCTGCATCGCTGTCGGCTGCTGACCTGCATGTTGTTGTTATGGGCGATCCTTTTGTTGGGATAATTCACCCCTGCAAGGTTTACAACATCATGGCTATTGGATCGCCGATGCTTTACATCGGCCCGGAAGAAAGTCATGTAACTGATCTTGCGCCTCAATTCAACGGTCAGTTGTTAACGGCCAAACACAAGGACCACGACACAGTAGTCGGACACATTAGCAAAGCGTCGCTCTCTTCCTCCGAGCGGCTTGAACGTCAAAGCAACGCATCACCGTACTCAAAAGAGGTTCTACTCCCGCAGCTTTGTGCAATTGTCGAATTGGGTGGCAACGAGATTCACGCGTTGCCGCGTTCGATGCCCAGTGATTCGGTATTAAGTATTACAAACGAGCCAGGCACTTAAAGTTTTAGCCCAGACAAACTTCTCAGGAGAAACTTAAGTGAATACCTTCTTCGCGCTCTTTGTCATCGCGACTGTTGCGTCACTCATCATAACGCCGGTCGTGCGACGTCTCTGCGAGCGCTTTCAGCTCCTCGACGTACCAACTGACTCAAGACGTTTGCATACGAAAGCAATTCCTCGGCTGGGCGGTGTGGCGATTTATCTTTCCTGCCTTACTGCGCTGTCGACGCTTCCGTTTGTTGACAATCTGCTAACTCAAACACTCAAAGCTCGCTGGTTAGATATTTTTGTCGCGCTCATACCGGCCACATTGGTGCTAGTACTTGGGATCGTTGACGATCTACGTGGCACAAACGCGACTGTAAAGTTCACAGTTCTGGGAATGATCGCCACGCTCTTTTATTTTCTCGGTGGCCACATTGATGCGTTGTCGATTCCTTTTGTCGGAAC
>Ga0157380_10003314_pt1 | contig 11048 bp, 12 predicted proteins | sample S35metaG_FD_119757 | JGI IMG/M metagenome (GOLD analysis project Ga0157380, IMG submission 119757) | Switchgrass rhizosphere microbial communities from Kellogg Biological Station, Michigan, USA - S3-5 metaG | ecosystem: Host-associated > Plants > Roots > Rhizosphere > Soil | place: USA...
CGAGGCGATGTGGAAAGTGCACCTGAGCGGCGAACAGGGCCTGCGCATTCCCAACATGTTCGAGGCGGCCCTCGATGGCAGCTTCAAGGGCATGTACATCCAGGGCGAGGACCTCGCGCAGTCAGATCCGAATACATCACACGTCACCGCGTCGCTGTCGGCGCTCGAGTGCCTGGTGATCCAGGACATCTTCCACAACGAGACCGCGAAGTACGCGCACGTGTTCCTGCCGGGCACGTCATTCCTCGAGAAGGACGGCACCTTCACGAATGCCGAGCGGCGCATTTCGCGCGTTCGCAAGGTCATCGAGCCGCTGTGCGGGTATGCCGACTGGGAAGTGACCATGCTGCTGTCCAACGCACTGGGTTATCCCATGAACTACCGGCATCCGTCCGAGATCATGGACGAGATCGCGGCACTGACGCCTACGTTCACGGGCGTCACCTACGACAAGATCGACCAGCTGGGGTCCATCCAGTGGCCCTGCAATGCGAAGGCACCCGAAGGCACGCCCACCATGCACGTGGGCCAGTTCGTGCGCGGCAAGGGAAAGTTCTACGTGACGGCCTATGTGCCGACCACGGAGCGCACCTCGTCGAAATACCCGCTGCTGTTGACTACGGGCCGCATTCTTTCGCAATACAACGTGGGCGCGCAGACGCGGCGCACGCAGAACGTCGCCTGGCACAGCGAGGACCGGCTCGAGATCCATCCGCACGACGCCGAGGCGCGCGGCATCGACCACGGCGACTGGGTGGGCGTGACCAGCCGCGCCGGCGACACCGTGTTGCGCGTGGAGATCACCGACAGGGTGGCGCCGGGAGTGGTGTACACCACGTTCCATTTCCCCGAGTCGGGAGCCAATCTCATCACGACGGAAAATTCCGACTGGGCCACGAATTGTCCCGAATACAAGGTGACCGCGGTCCAGGTGGTGAAGGTGGCGCAGCCAGCATCGTGGCAGAGACGGCGCCAGGCAGCAGTGCCGGCATCACCACGCAAACAGCGCACGCCGACCGAACCCGTTGGCGGTTGAACCTTGGACATCGAACGCCTGGTCGCGATGGCCAACGACATCGCTGCATTCTTCGATGCCGAGCCGGACAAGGCCGTGGCGGCGGAGGGTGTGCGTTTCCACATCTCGCGCTTCTGGGAGCCGCGCATGCGACGCGCCATCATCGAACACGAGAAGAAGGGCGGCGCGGGGCTCACGCCCACCGCCCGCACGGCCGTCACCCTGTTGACGCCACCGGGTTGAGTCGGACGGCGGTGTAGATCGCCCACAACCAGGAAAGTGTCAGCGCGAGCAGGGTCACCAGGCCGAACTTCTGCAAGGTGAGCCAGGTGGATTCGGAACATCCTTTTCCGGGTGCCGACAGTAATTGAATGACGGCATTGCCGCCTGCCACGATGGGCAGCGGGAACAGGTTGTACGCGGCGAATTTCGCCAGCAGCGCTCCGATGGCCGTCATGGCCCCTTCGGTTGACACCAGGTGCAGGTAGCCTGTGACCAGTTCTGCTCCGCGCGACGACGGTGCGAGCGCGCCCATGACGATCTGTTCGAATGCACGCACGAAGCTGTGCCAGCCTGTCGTGCCGCGAAGCACGAGCGCGGCGACCAGCATGCCCGCGGGCCCGGCCAACGCGATTGCGGTTCGCACGTGGCGCGGCTTGTTCTCGAACAACTGGGCCTCGGGATATTCACCCTCGTTTTCATGCACGTTGGGAAAACGAACGCTGGCGCCCAGCGGTACCGCGCCCATGCGCAATCTGCCGCGGCGAAAAACCGTCAGGAGGCCGAGCTTCATTTCGATGATGTGCAGGTCGAGTTGCCGGGCCACCGTAAACGTGGCGCCGACAAAGGCCATGTTTGCGAACAGCAAGGCGACGTAGAGCACGATGATTTGCCCGAGCATGGTGTGCGTTATAGCCTTTCCGGGCACGGCAAAGGAGAGCCCCGGGCATGGACAACACAAGCGCACCCCAGTATCCCTACGCCACCTTCCTCGACATCAAGTTCCCGCCCTTGCAGCTCATCGACGTGCCGGCCGTGGTCGGCGCCGTGCGCGACCGGTGGTTCAACCAGACGTTATGCAAGGTCAACGATTCGGTGCTGCGGCTCGGCGTCATGCAGGGCGAGTATCACTGGCATAAACACGACAACGACGACGAGCTGTTCTTCGTGCTCGAGGGCCGGTTCTTCGTGGACCTCGAGGATCGCAGCATCGAGTTGCAGCCCTGGCAGGGTTTCACCGTGCCGAAGGGCGTCGTGCATCGCACGCGCGCGCCCGAGCGCGCCGTCATTCTCATGATGGAAACCGCGGCCATCGTTCCGACCGGGGATGCCTGATCCCGGCATAGTCCAAATCAATGAAAATGATGTCCCGCGCTCTGCATCCCGGCGCGCCGGCATGTCAGTATTGCCGCCATGTCAACCAGTCTCGCGGCGAAAATTGCCGCCAAGCAGTTCGTCGTCACCGGTGAACTGACACCGCCGAAGGGCACCGATCTCACCAAGTTGTTTGCCACCGCCGAACTGCTGCGAGATTCGGTGGATGCACTCAACATCACCGAATCGCCGCGCGCGCGCATGGCAATGGATCCACGCGCCGTGGGCAAGCTGCTGCAGGACCGCGGCATCGAGGTCATCGTCCAGGTGACCAGCCGCGACCGCAACCGCATCGCCGTGCAGTCGGACTTGTTAGGTGCGGCGGCACTGGGCCTCAGGAATTTCGTGTTCATGGGCGGCGACTCGCCGGCCGGGGGCGATCACCCGGATGCCAAGCCGGTTTTCGACCTCACCGCCTCGGGGTTGCTGGCCGCGGCAGAAGCGCTGCGAAATGGCAGGGACTATGCCGGCAATGCGCTGCATGGGACGCCGGAGCTGTTCCTCGGCGCCACGGCCAACCCGGGCGCCTCCAAGTTCGAGGCAGAAGTCGAGAACACGCGCCGCAAGATCGATGCCGGCGCGAAGATGCTGCAGACCCAGGCCATCTACCATCCCGACCAGCTCAGGCGATTCATCGACGCCGTGAAGCCGGATGGCGTCGCGGTGCTCGCCGGAATCATTCCGCTGAAAACCGAGAAGAGCGGTCCGTGGCTGAACGCCAATCTCCCGGGCGTGGTCGTACCGGACGACATGCTCGAAGCCATGGAGCTGGCGGCGAAGGAAGGCCGCGCGCGCGAGCGCGGAGTGGAACTGGCGGGGCAGGTGATCGGCGAGCTCAAGGGAGTCGCGCAGGGAGTGCACATCATGGCCATCGGCGGTGAAGCCGAGGTGCCGGCCATCCTGGCCGCGTCGGGCGTTCGCTAGGTTCCCTGCGAGCGCAGCTTCTCGAAGCGCGCTGGATCGAAACCGCGCATCGGTTCGCCGTAGACGAACAGGTACGGCACGGCGCGCCCGCCGCGTGCGCGGAATTCCTTCCTCAGTTCCATGTCTTCCTCGACGTTCTTCTCGAGGTACTCGATGCCGTGTTCGTCCATGTACGCCTTGGCCTGCCTGCAGTACGGACAACGCGTGGTGGTGTAGATCTCGATGTCGGCGGTCTGGCCGACCAGCGATTCTTCGGGCTCACGGTTGGCAATGTGCATCCAGCCGAGATAAAGGCCCAGCGCGATCGGGACAATCTTGAAGAAGCGGCCCATGCGCGAGCCTTGTATCCCGGCAAATCCGGCAATTCCGTGACGCCGGTCGCAGGCCGGGCGCGATGGCGCAGGAATCAGGAAGTTAGGTGCGGAAGTTAGCCGGGATCAGGTGACGTCGTCCTCGCCCGGGACGCCACCTTCGTTTTCCCAGCGGTTCACTTCCCAGACTTCCTCGCGGCTGAACTTGAGGCGTGCGCCGGCGCCGCCGCCATTCTCGGATATGAACATCACGCCGGCGGCCTCGAGCGTGGCACGCAGGCGCCGGCGCGTGGTCTCGTCCGCGGAACGCACGCGGCGTTCGAAGTCGGCGATGGTCTGTAAATCGATGGCGGCCGATTGCGAAAGCTGGGCCTGCGACCATTCGATGAGCGCGCGGCCGGCGCGGCATTGCGCCGCGGTGAGCGCGGTGGGGGCGGGTTGCGGGATCGACATGGCTCGCATCCTACCGCGTTGTCGCATGGTGACGGTTCGTGTTATTGACGAGTCACAGGAGGCCCCATGCCCGTACCCTGGCTCGCCGTCGGAAGTCTCGTACTCGGCAACCTCGACAAGATCATGGCGGTGGTAAAGCCGGCGTTCACTCGCCGGCAGATCGACGCGCCCGGCAACCAGGCAGAACTGCTCAACCAGCAGATCGCCGAGTTGCAGTCCGCCGCCGCGGCCAATGCCGAGCAGATCCGGGCGCTGGCTTCACAGCTCAAGGACGTGGTGGCCGCGCTCGAACAGGCGGGAACGTTCGCCGCACAGGAACGGGCAGCCACACGGCGCCTGGCCGCGGCCGCGCTGGCCATCGGCTTCGCCGGGCTGGTGATCGGTATCCTGGCGCTCCTGCGTTGAACCCCGCAGCGGTTTATCGAACATGAATCATCCAGGAACGGGAAAGTACGAAGCCCTGCTCGAGCGCTGCCGCGGCTTCGAGCCGATTCCGACGGCGGTGGCGCATCCCTGCGAAGAGTCGGCGCTGGCCGGCGCGCTCGAGGCTGCGGACAAGGGTTTGATCATCCCGATCCTCGTGGGTCCGAAGGCGAGGATCGAGGAGACCGCGCGCAAGGCCGGCGTCTCCCTGGGCAAGACCCAAGTCATCGACACGCCACACAGTCACGCGTCGGCCGGCAAGGCCGTCGAGCTGGTACGCGAGGGCCGCGCCGAACTGCTGATGAAGGGTAGCTTGCACACTGACGAGCTGCTGGCGGCCGTGGTGGCGCGCGAAGACGGACTCCGGACCGAGAGGCGCATCAGCCATGCCTTCATCATGGATGTACCGACCTACCACAAGGTGCTGATCATCACCGATGGGGCCATCAACATCGCACCGACGCTGGAAGAGAAGGCCGACATCTGCCGCAACGCGGTGGACTTGGCGATGACCCTGGGTGTGGAGCGGCCCAAGGTGGCCATCCTCGCGGCAGTAGAAACCGTGACCTCGAAGATGCCGGCCACCATCGATGCGGCGTGCCTGTGCAAGATGTCGGACCGGGGCCAGATCCAGGGCGGCGTCTTCGACGGCCCGCTGGCTTTCGACAATGCCATCAACAAGGAAGCGGCGAGGATCAAGGGCATTCGCTCCGAAGTTGCCGGCGACGCCGACATCCTGATAGCGCCCGACCTGGAGTCGGGCAACATCCTGGCCAAGCAGCTGGTGTTCCTCGGCGGCGCCGACAGCGCCGGGCTGGTGCTGGGCGCAAGGGTGCCGATCATACTGACCAGCCGTGCCGACAGCGTGCGCTCGCGCATCGCGAGTTGCGGCGTCGCCATGCTCGCGGCGCACGCACGACGCTCCCAGGGCTGAAGACGCTGATGAACGACGGCCCCGTGCTGGTCCTGAACGCGGGTTCCTCGAGCCTGAAATTCACCGTGTACCAGCGAATGACCGCGGCCGGCGGCGAAGCGGTGCTGGCGGGCCAGATCGAGGGCATCGGCACCGCGCCGCGTTACACGGCGCGCAATGCCGCGCGGGAAAAGGTGGCCGACGAGGCGCTGGACGGCAAGGTCAGCGATGCACGCGGCGCATTGGCGGCGCTCGCGCAGAAGTTGCGCGCCCATTTCGGCAACTCGCGTGTGCTCGGCGTAGGACATCGCGTGGTGCACGGCGGCGCGAAATACCGGCAAGCCACGCGCGTGACCCCGCAAGTCATCGACGAGTTGCGCGCCCTCGCGCCGCTGGCGCCTTTGCACCAGCCGCACAATCTCGCTGCCATCGAAGCAGTGGCGGAGGGTTTGGCCGGGACGCCGCAAGTCGCGTGTTTCGACACCAGTTTTCACCGCGGGCAACCGGCGGTGGCCGAACTCGTGCCGCTGCCGGCCGACATACGGGAACAGGGCGTGCAGCGCTACGGTTTTCACGGGCTGTCCTATGAATACATCTCGTCGGTGCTGCCGCGCGTCGCGCCAAACATCGCGCGGGGTCGCGTGGTCGTTGCGCATCTCGGCAGCGGCGCCAGCCTGTGTGCGTTGAAGGACGGCAAGAGCGTCGATTGCACGATGGGTTTTACGGCGCTGGAAGGTCTTTGCATGGGCACGCGTCCGGGATCGGTGGATCCCGGCGCCATCCTGTACCTGTTCCAGGGGCTGGGCCTCACGGCCAGGGAAGTCGAAACGTTGCTCTACAAGAAGTCCGGCCTGCTGGGTATCTCGGGCATCAGCAACGACATGCGCGACCTCGAAGCCAATGAATCAGCGGCGGCGAAACTGGCCATCGATTTCTTCGTCTACCGCGCGGCGCAGGAAATCGGTGCCATGGCGGCGTCGCTGGGCGGAATCGATGCGCTGGTATTCACCGCGGGTATCGGCGAAAAATCGCCGCGCATCCGCAAACGCATCTGCGAAGCGACGGCGTGGATGGGCGTCGAACTCGACGCCGCCGCCAACGATCGGGCGGATTCCTGCATCACGAAGCAGGGCAGCCGAGTGTCGGCATGGGTCATCCCCACCAACGAGGAACTCATGATTGCACGCCACACTGTCGCGCTGCTGGGGCTGTGACGCGCCCATTCTGCCGCCGCGCGGCAGTGATCGATCTCAGGCGTAAGGCCCGACGTCCGCCTTGGGCGGCGCGATTCCCAGCGCCGTGGTCGACGACACTTCCGGCCCGTATTCGTTGATGGTCGCGCGCCGCATGTCGCGCTTGTGCTCGAACACCTTGTAAGGTGTCGCGCGGTGCAGCGTGCAGCGGTTGTCCCAGATCACGAGGTCTCCCACGCGCCATTGGTGCACGTAGCGGAAACGCCGATCCGCGATGTGGCCATTGATCGCGGCGATGAACTGGTCGCTTTCCTCCTTGGGCCATCCCACGATGTGGGTCACGTGTGCGCCGAGGTACAGGCTCTCGCGCCCCGAGTCCGGCACGGTGCGCACCACCGGGTGTCGCGCGGGCGGCATGGCGTTGCGCATCTCGTCGCTGATTTTCATCTTCCCCGCGTCGACGCGGGTCTTCCACAACCAGTGCTCGGCCGTGGCCTGCCGGGCGCGCTCGCGCAGTTCTTCCGGCAACGCGTCCCAGGCGGCGCGCGCGTCGCAGTACTCGGTATCGCCACCCTCGGGGGGGACGACCCGCGCCGACAACATCGACCACTTGGTGGGCAACGTGTTGAACGAGCTGTCGGTATGGAAGTTCTCGTTGCTCTTGTTGAAGATCAGCCGCAAAGAGTCTTCCGGCAGGAAGTTGCCCTCGGGATCCAGGTTGGAGATGTCGTACAGGCCGAAGCCCACGCGCACTTTCATGGCCGCCGGGCGCATGCCCATGTGAGGCGGCAGTTCGAGTGGACCAAAGGCGCGCGCGAAGCGGACCTGTTCCTCGTCGTCGATCTCCTGGCCGCGCACCACCACGACGGCGTACGTGGCCATCGCGAGTTCCACGGTGTCGACCAGTGCATCCGAAGGCGGCTCGTGCAGGTCGGCGCCGAGGATTTCGGCCGCGAAGTCGCCGTTCGCGAATTGAGGTCCCAGCCGGTTGACGGTCAAGGTCATGACCCATGCTCGCGCGCACCGAAGTCGGGCGCAATTCCGCACCGGTGGAGTCGCAGTTCCTTGACGGTTGAACCGGCCGGGAGGGCGCAACGAGAATCCATCGATGGACGCGCGCACCGTGGATTCCGACTGGCCCCGTCCGGGGCGCGCCTGGTATGCACTGGTCGTCCTGACCATCGGGCTCATGATCGCGACGGTAGATCGCGGCATCCTCACCCTGCTGGTGGCGCCGATCCGCTCGCACCTGGGCATCAGCGACACGCAATTCAGCGTGCTGAACGGCTGGGCCTTCGTGAGCGTGTACGCCTTGCTCGGGCTGCCGATCGCGCGGCTGGCGGATCGCGGCAGCCGGCGGCTGATCATCGGCATCGGCATGGCCTTCTGGAGTCTCTCGACGGCGATGTGCGGTTTCGCGAACTCCTTCGTTCAATTCTTCGCGGCGCGCGCCGGTGTAGGAGCCGGGGAATCTGCCTACGCGCCGGCGGTGTATTCGATTCTCCAGGACTCGTTCCCGCCGGAGAAACTGCCCCGCGTGTTCGCCATCATGGCCGTCGGCTTCGCCTACGGAACCAGCTTCGGCGTGATCCTGGGCGCGACGCTGCTGGTGCTCGCGACCCACCTCGCCGCGTCGAGCGCGGCAGCGGGCAGCGCGCTGTTCGCGGGCCTGGCGCCCTGGCAGGTGGTGCTCATCCTGGTGGCGATTCCCGGCGTGTTGCTCGCCCTGGTGATGGCCACGGTGCAGGAGCCGCGTCGCCGCGGGTTGCTGCCGGGCGCGGTGAGCCGCACATTGCCCGTCCGCCAGGTGTTCGACTACTTCAAGAGCGACCAGCGCACCTACCTGCCCATGTTCGCCGCCATGGGCATCAAGGCCATGCTGAGCTTTGGCAGCGGCGCGTGGGTGCCCGAGATGTTCAGGCGCACGCATGAATGGGCGCCGGCAAAGACCGCGTTGTGGATCGGTGGCCTGGGCCTGGTGGTGGCGCCGGCGGGGCTGCTGGCGGGAAGCTGGCTGGCGGAACGGTACGCCCGCCTGGGGCATGACGACGCCAACCTGCGAGTCCTGCAGATCGCCACGATCCTCGTGATCCCGTTTTCGCTGGCGTTTCCACTGGCACCGGCACCCGAACTCGGGCTCGCGTTGTGGGCCTGCAATTTCTTCTGCGCCATGCTCGGCGTAGGGCCCGCCAATGCCGCGGTGCAGATGATCACGCCAAACCAGATGCGCGGCCAGATCCGGGCGGCGTACCAGTTCGTCTTCAATGTCGTCGGTTTTGGCGCCGGGCCTTTCCTGGTTGCGCTGTCCACTGACTATGTCTTCGGCTACGACGAGGCCCTGCGGTATTCGCTGGTGCTCGTCGCTGCCATCATCGGCCCGCTGGCCGTGTGGCTCACCTGGTATGGCATGAAGCCTTATGCCGCCAGTGTCGTACGCTCCCGATCCTGGGCCTGAACCGGAGTTCCCATGTCACAAGGTTTTCCCGCGCCGCCGGGTCTCGAATTCGCGATGACCATCAGCATCAACCTCGGCAACGTGTACTGGGTGCGCCCCACGCAATACGGCTCCGAGCGCGCTGCCGTCTACCTGTTGAACGGCACGGTCGAAGGTCCCCACATCAAGGGCATCGTGGTGCCCAACAGTGGCGGGGACTTCCCGTGGATGCGTCCTGACGGCGTGATCGACTTCGACGCGCGTTACCTGCTGCAGACCGACGACGGCGCCAACATCTACTTCCAGAGCCGCGGCTACCGCTGGGGGACTCCCGAGGCCATGGCGAAGATGGCGCGGCGCGAACCGGTGGAGGACAACCTTTACTACATGCGCGTCGCGCCGAAGTTCGAGGCGCCTGCGGGGAAATACGATTGGCTCAACAGGCACGTGTTCGTCGGGCGCGCGGAGAAGACTCCCGAAGGAAACCGGATCCACTACTTCAAGGTGTTATGAGATGAGTACACCTCCCACGATGATTTCCGATGCGGCGCAGGCGCGCGCCGCGAGTTTCACTTTACGGCCGCGGGAGTTGTTCATTGCCGGCCGTTGGCAGGCGGCGCAGAGCGGCGAAACCTTCGACGTGGTCGACCCGGCGAACGAGCGCGTGTTTGCACGCGCCGCGTCGGGTGGCGAGGCGGACATCGACGTGGCCGTGAAGGCGGCCCGCAAGGCATTCGAATCACCGCCCTGGTCCGCGATGACGCCGGCGCAGCGCGCGCGGCTGTTGCTGAAGCTCGCGGATCTCATCGAGGCCAACGCTGACGAGATTGCCCTGCTCGAGACGCTCGACAACGGCATGCCATTTCGCATGGCCAAGTTCGGCGGCGTGTTCGGCGCGGCCGAGAGCCTGCGGTACCACGCCGGCTGGGCGACCAAGATCCACGGCGCCACCATCAACCTGAGCTTCCCGGGTGAATGGCATGCCTACACGCTGCGCGAGCCGGTTGGCGTGGTGGGCCAGATCGTGCCGTGGAATTTTCCCTTCGTGATGGGCGTGGCAAAGATCGCGCCGGCGCTGGCCGTGGGTTGCACCGTGGTGCTCAAGCCCGCCGAGCAGACGCCGCTCAGCACGATTCGCCTGGGCGAATTGATCGCCGAGGCCGGCTTCCCCGAAGGTGTGGTCAACATCGTGACCGGCTTCGGCGAAACCGCGGGACGCGCGCTGGTGGCGCATTCCGGCGTCGACAAGATCGCGTTCACCGGATCGACCAGCGTCGGCAAGGAGATCCTCAAGGGCTGCGCCGGCAACCTGAAGCGCGTGACGCTCGAGCTCGGTGGCAAGTCGCCGGTCATCGTCTTTCCCGACGCGGCGCTCGAGCCGGCCACCGAGGTGGCGGCGCGTGGCATCTTCATGAACTCCGGCCAGGTCTGCGCTGCGGGTTCGCGGCTGTTCGTGCACGAGAAGGTGTTCGACCAGGTGGTGGAGGGCGTGGTGACGCGCGCGCGCAAACTGAAACTGGGTCCGGGCACGGATGCATCCACGGAAATCGGCCCCGTCGTCTCGGATGTGCAACGCCGCCGGGTCATGGGTTACATCGAGTCCGGACGCAGTGATGGCGCAAAGGTGCTGGTCGGTGGCGCGGCGCCCGCAGGGCAGGGCTACTTCGTCGAACCCACGGTGCTGGCCGACACCACGCAGAACATGCGCGTGGTGCGCGAAGAGATCTTCGGCCCGGTGTTGTGCGCCATGAAATTCTCCGACAGCGATCTCGATGCCATTGCCCGGATGGCGAACGACACCGACTATGGACTCGCGGCCAGCATCTGGACCCGGGACATCAGTACCGCGCACAAGCTGGCGAAGAAGCTTCGCGCCGGCTCGGTGCGCATCAATACGGCGGGCACGGTGGACCCGGCCATGCCGCTCGGCGGCTACAAACAATCCGGCTGGGGCCGCGAGAACGGCCGCGAGGGCACCGAGATCTACACCGAGGTGAAGTCGGTGACG
>Ga0157380_10003316_pt1 | contig 11044 bp, 9 predicted proteins | sample S35metaG_FD_119757 | JGI IMG/M metagenome (GOLD analysis project Ga0157380, IMG submission 119757) | Switchgrass rhizosphere microbial communities from Kellogg Biological Station, Michigan, USA - S3-5 metaG | ecosystem: Host-associated > Plants > Roots > Rhizosphere > Soil | place: USA: Michigan...
CCAGGTTCGGGAACATTTTCTTTTCCCGCCACAAGACCTGCTCTATGCGCTCCGAGATGTCGTAGAGCTTCATGTCGCCGGCGTCCTGCGACAATCGCCGCGCTACTTCCTTGATCACCTTGTTGCGCGGATCGCTGATGGTGTACACGGGATGGCCGAATCCGATAATGATCTGCTTCTCGCCAATGCGCCGAACGATGTCGGTTTCGGCCTCGCCGGGATTGTCATAGCGGCCGATCGTGTCGAATGCGAACTCGTTGGCGCCGCCATGCTTGGGCCCCTTGAGCGCGCCGATGGCGCCGCCGATCGCCGAGTACATGTCGGAACCCGTGCCGGCAATCACGCGCGCGGTAAAAGTGGACGCGTTGAATTCGTGCTCGGCGTAGAGGATCAGCGAAGTGTGCATCGCCCGTTCCCACAAGGCCGAGGGCGGCTTGCCGTGCAAAAGGTGCAGCAAATGTGCGCCGATGGAATCGTCATCGGTTTCCACGTCGATGCGCCGACCGGAGTGGGAGAAGTGATACCAGTACATCAGCATCGAACCGAAGCTGGCCATCATGCGGTCGGCGATGTCGCGTTCCTGCGCGAGCTTGTGGTCCTGGTCTTCCGGCAGGACCGCGCCCAGCGCCGAGCATCCGGTCCTCAGCACGTCCATCGGGTGCGTGTTGGCCGGGATGCATTCCAGGACGTCTTGCACAACCGCCGGAAGCCCGCGAAGGGCCTTGAGCTTGCGCTTGTAGGCTGCCAGTCCGACGGGCGTTGGCAGCTTGCCATACAGCAGAAGGTAGGCAATTTCCTCGAACTCGGCGGTCTCGGCAAAATCCAGGATGTCGTAGCCGCGATAGTGCAAGTCGTTGCCGGTGCGGCCGACGGTGCACAGCGCGGTATTGCCCGCGGTGACGCCGGACAGGGCAACGGATTTCTTGGGTTTCGGCGCAATCGCTGCAGCTTCGGTCATTTTTGTTTTCCCTTCGCGAACAGTTGATCGAGCTTGTTCTCGTAGTCGTGATAGCCGAGATATTTGTACAGATCGTCGCGCGTCTGCATCATTGGAATCAGGTTCTTCTGCGTGCCTTCCGCGCGGATGGTCTGATAAACCTTCAGCGCGGCCGCGTTCATCGCGCGATAGGCCGAGCAGCAATACAGCACGATATCGACGCCCGTCGATCCCAGTTCGGTGGTCGTGAACAGCGGCGTTTGGCCGAACTCCGTGATGTTGGCCAGAATGGGGACCTTGACCGCGTTCTTGAATTTCCGGTACATCGGCAACTCGGTCATGGCTTCCGGAAAAATCATGTCGGCCCCGGCTTCCACATAGGCGCAAGCGCGCTCTATCGCCGCATCCAGACCCTCGACCGCCAGGGCGTCGGTGCGCGCCATGATGACGAAACCTGGATCGGCGCGCGCGTCGACCGCGGCCTTGATTCGATCCGTCATTTCTTCTTTGCTGACCACTTCCTTGCCGGGACGATGACCGCAGCGCTTGGCTCCCACCTGATCTTCCATATGCACGGCGCCGGCACCCGCCTTGATCATCGAGCGCACGGTGCGTGCGATGTTGAATGCGCTGCCCCAGCCGGTATCGATATCGACCAGCAGCGGCAACGAAGTGACCTCTGTGATCCGCTTTACATCGGTCAGTACGTCTTCGAGCGTGCTGATGCCCAGATCGGGCATGCCGAGCGAGTTCGCCGCCACGCCGCCGCCGGAAAGATAGAGCGCCTTGAAACCGGTGGCCTCCGCCATGCGCGCGGTGTAGGCGTTGATCGCCCCGATCACCTGCAGCGGTTTTTCGCCGGCCACTGCTTCGCGGAATTTCTGCCCTGCGCTGATTTGCATGTGAAGTCTCTCGGGATGATCCATGTCCGTGCGGCTACGCTACTATTTCAGCAAATGCTTGACCGCTTCGCGCTCCTCTTCCAGTTCCTTGAGCGTGGCGTCCATTTTGGCGCGACTGAAGGCATCGATCTCGAGGCCCTTGACCATCTGATACTTTCCGCCCGCACAAGTCACCGGAAATCCGTACATCACGCTTTCCGGAATACCGTATGAGCCGTCCGAAGCGAACCCCATGGTGACCCACTTGCCGTTGGTGCCCGACACCCAGTCGCGGACGTGATCGATGGCGGCATTGGCCGCGGACGCAGCAGAGGACAAACCGCGCGCTTCGATGACCGCGGCGCCGCGTTTGCCGACCGTGGGAATAAAGACGTCGCGGTACCAGGTTTCATCATTGACGACTTTAGGTGCGGGCTGTCCGCCGATCGTGGCGAAGCGGTAATCGGGATACATGGTCGGCGAGTGGTTGCCCCAGACCACCAATTTGTCGATCGAATCGACCGGTTTGCCCGTTTTGGACGCCAGTTGGGATAGGGCACGATTGTGGTCAAGACGCAGCATCGCGGTGAAGTTCTCGCGCGGCAGGCCCGGCGCGCTCTTCATGGCGATATAGGCATTGGTGTTTGCAGGGTTGCCGACCACGAGAATCTTTGCGCTGCGCTTGGCCACTTCGTCGAGTGCTCGTCCTTGCCCGGTAAAGATGGCGCCGTTGGCTTCGAGCAGGTCCTTGCGCTCCATGCCCTTCGAACGTGGTCGCGCCCCGACAGAAGGGCCACGTCGACATCGCGAAACGCAATTTTCGGGTCCGATGCGGCCGTCATGCCCGCCAGCAGCGCAAACGCACAGTCGTCCAGCTCCATCATCACGCCCTTGAGCGCGGCCTGCGCTTTCTCGTCCGGTATTTCCAGCATTTGCAGGATGACAGGCTGATCCTTCCCGAGCATTTCTCCGCTTGCGATGCGAAACAGCAGGCTGTAGCCGATCTGACCGGCAGCGCCGGTGACTGCAACTCGGAGGGGTTGTTTCATATGCTTGGGACTCCTGCTGGGGTGGGCTGGCAATGGATAGTCGAGTGGGGCCTGCATGAGTTCAGCCTGGCATTATGCCCACGGGTTTGCTGCGGGCTTTGCCAAACATGATAACGAACCGGCTTTGAAGGTGTCAAACCAGTCTTATATCTTATAAAAGATATCTTTTGATGGACGGCGGGCACGACAATGTGCTAAAACTTGGGCTGCAAACCGCTGCCACATTTGAAGTAGCGACATGAAGACCATCGCTCACACCAGCACCGCCGCATTCCAGCCGCTCTACCGGCAGATCAAAACCTTGATCACCGAAAGCCTGGTGTCCGGCGAATGGCGCCCGGGAGATTTGATCCCGAGCGAGATCGAACTGGCCGGGCGCTTCAGCGTGAGCCAGGGCACCGTGCGCAAGGCCATCGGCGAGCTGACCCATCAGAATCTGCTGGTGCGCCAGCAAGGAAAGGGCACTTTTGTCGCCTCCCATTCCGAGGAGCGCAACAAATTTCCGTATTTGCGGATTACCCCCGACCGGGGCGCGATCGATCGCGTCGAGGCGACGCTTATAGATTGCCGCAAAGTGAAGCTCGACGCGACCGCCGGCAAGAAGCTCGGCCTCGCCGCTGGCGCGGGTGCCTTCGTCATAACGCGCGTGATGTCCATTTCCGGAAAAAAAGCGATCTACGAAGAAATTCGCCTGCCGGCCACGCGCTTCCGGGGTTTGTCGGCCGAGACCATCGAGCGGCATCACTGCATGCTCTACAGCTTGTACGAAACCGAATTCGATATACGCATTCTGCATGTAGAGGAACAGATCAAGGCGGTTTGCGCGGAACGTGCCGCGGCTGCGCAGCTGGGTGTGCGCGAGGGAACGCCGCTGCTGGCGATCGAGCGCGTAGCCTATACTTACACGGAACAGGCAGTCGAACTGCGCCGCAGTTACTGCAGCACCAGAGACCATTACTATCGCAATAGCATCGTCTGAACGCAATCCACGGAAGCAAACGATGATCGCCGGCCAGCGACCGAAGCATCTCAACCTATTCAAGATCCGTCTGCCGTTGCCGGGCCTGGTGTCCTTCCTGCATCGGATCAGCGGCGCAGGGCTTTTCCTGTTCGGCTGGGCATTGCTGTACCTGCTGCAGTTGAGCCTGAGCTCGGCTGAAAGTCATGCGCAGTTCACGGCACTCACCGGCCATTGGCTGGTCAAGTTATTTCTGATCGCGCTGTTGTGGTCCTTCCTGCATCATTTCTTCGCGGGATTGCGTTTCCTTTTGCTCGACGTGCATGTCGGCTACAACCTGGCGGCGGCGCGCGCGACGAGCTGGGCCGTGATGATCGTCAGCCTGGCCTGTACCGCATTCCTGGGGCTGTGGCTGTGGTGAAACGCGTCATCACAGGCGCCCACTACGGGTTCAAGGACTGGCTGGCGCAACGTGTCACCGCGCTCCTCATGGCCATCTACGTAGTCGTCTTCATCGGCATCCTGCTGGTCTGCCCGCCGCGCGAGTTCGAGCAATGGCGCGGGTTATTCGGCAATCAGCCGATGCGCATTGCGACGATCCTTTTCTTCATCAGCCTGTTCTGGCATGCGTGGATAGGCATGCGCGACATCCTGATGGATTACATCGAATCCACGGGCCTGCGCCTTGGCCTCGAGATCGCGGTCGTGTTGATCCTGTCCGCTTACGTCGTATGGGCCGTTCAGATTCTCTGGAGCATCTAGAAACATGACCATTCCGGTCAGGAAGTTTGACGCGGTAATCGTGGGCGCCGGCGGCGCCGGCATGCGCGCGTCGCTGCAGCTTGCCGAAGCAGGGTTCAAGACCGCGGTGTTGTCGAAAGTGTTTCCCACGCGCTCGCATACGGTTGCCGCGCAGGGCGGCATTGGCGCCGCGCTGGGCAACATGGGCGAGGACAACTGGATGTGGCACATGTACGACACCGTCAAAGGCTCCGACTGGCTTGGCGATCAGGACGCCATCGAATTTCTTTGCCGCGAAGCGCCCAAAGTCGTGATCGAGCTCGAACACTTCGGCATGCCGTTCGACCGCAACGCCAATGGCACCGTGTATCAGCGCCCGTTCGGCGGGCACATGCAGAATTTCGGCGAAGGGCCGGCCGTGCAGCGCTCCTGTTGCGCGGCGGATCGGACCGGCCACGCGATGCTGCATACGCTCTATCAGCGCAACGTTCGCGCGAATACGCATTTTTTCGTGGAATGGATGGCGATTGACCTGGTACGCGATGCCTCCGGTCAGGTGCTCGGCGTAACCGCATTGGAAATGGAGACCGGCGAGGTCTCGCTCATGCATGCGCGTGCGGTATTGTTCGCCACCGGCGGTGCGGGCCGGATCTATTCGGCGAGCACGAACGCATTCATCAACACCGGCGACGGTCTCGGGATGGCGGCCCGCGCGGGCATCCCGCTCGAGGACATGGAGTTCTGGCAATTTCACCCGACCGGGGTAGCGGGTGCGGGAGTGTTGATTACCGAGGGCGTGCGTGGAGAAGGCGGTTATCTGCTGAACAAGAGCGGTGAGCGCTTCATGGAGCGCTACGCGCCCAACGCGAAGGATCTCGCCAGCCGCGACGTGGTGTCGCGCGCCATGGCTACGGAAATAAAGGAAGGCCGCGGCTGCGGACCGGAAGGCGATTATCTGCTGCTGAAGCTCGATCACCTCGGCGTGGAGCTCATCGAGGACAAGCTGCCCGGCATTCGCGAGATCGCAAAAAAATTCGCCAACGTCGATCCGGTCAAAGATCCGATTCCGGTGGTGCCGACCTGTCATTACCAGATGGGCGGCATTCCCACCAACTACCGGGGCGAAGTCGTCGCACCGCAGGCGGGAAATCCTGAATCCGTCGTGCCGGGTTTTTATGCCGCGGGGGAATGCGCCTGTGCATCCGTGCATGGCGCCAACCGGCTGGGCACCAACTCCCTGACCGATCTGCTGGTGTTCGGCAAGGCATCCGGCGATACCATGATCCGTTTTCTCAAGGAAAACTCCGGTCACAAGGATCTGCCGACGGACGCTGCCGACAAGACATTGGCGCGGCTCGCGCGGCTGGACAACCAGAAGGCCGGGGAGAGCGTGCACGAGGTCGGAGCCGAGATGCGACGCATCATGCAGGCGCACTGCGGTGTGTTTCGTTTTCCCGATATGCTCATCGAAGGCGTGAACAAGATCAAGGAAACGGCTCAACGTGCACAACGTACCGGGATTCGCGACAAGAGCAAGGTGTTCAATACGGCGCGCGTGGAAGCATTGGAACTCGACAATCTGGTCGAGGTCGCGCTCGCGACCTTGATTTCCGCGGAGGCCCGCAAGGAAAGCCGAGGCGCCCATGATCGCGCGGATCATCACGAGCGCGACGATGCCAACTGGCTCAAGCACACGCTTTGGTACAAGGAGGGCGGGCGGCTGGATTACAAGCCGGTGCATATGAAACCGCTCACGGCGCAAACTATCGAACCCAAGATCAGGACTTATTGAGAGCAGGGCGGGCGAGGGACAGAAAACGGATAGCACTGCGGCGTTGGCACGTTCCCGCAGTCAGGAGACAGCATGAAATTCAGGATTTACCGCTACGATCCAGACCAGGATTCCAAGCCGCGCATGCAGGACTATGACGTCGAAATGCAGCCCGCGGATCGCATGCTGCTCGACGCGCTGATCCGCATCAAGTCCATCGACGACTCGCTGTCCCTGCGCCGGTCGTGTCGCGAAGGAGTCTGTGGATCGGATGCGATGAACATCAACGGCAAGAACGGACTGGCCTGCATTACGCGCCTGTCGGACCTGAAGGAGCCGGTCGAATTGCGCCCGCTGCCGGGCTTGCCCGTCATCCGCGATCTGATCGTGGACATGACGCAGTTCTTCAAGCAATACCATTCGGTGAAGCCCTATCTGGTCAACAACGAGCCTTCGCCGGAAAAGGAGCGCTTGCAATCACCGGCGCAGCGCGCGGAACTCGACGGCTTGTACGAATGCATACTGTGCGCATGCTGCTCGACTGCGTGCCCCTCGTTCTGGTGGAACCCGGACAAGTTCGTCGGACCCGCAGGTTTGCTGCAGGCCTACCGTTTCCTGGCTGACAGCCGCGACGAGGCGACCAGTGAACGGCTCGACAACCTCGAAGACCCGTATCGTCTGTTCCGCTGCCACTCGATCATGAATTGCGTCGACGTCTGTCCGAAGGGCCTCAATCCAACGCACGCCATCGGCAAGATCAAGGAGTTGATGGTCAAACGGGCAGTGTGAGCCCATGTCCGAAGCCGACCGCATTCGTTGGCAGTGCCGGCGCGGATTGCTGGAACTGGATCTGGTTTTGGCGAAATTCCTGGATACTCATTTCAAAAATTTGTCGCCTGCGCAGATTGTGATTTTCAAGCGTTTGCTCGACTATCCCGATAACGATCTCTGGGATTTTGCGGCGGGCAAGAGGGCGCCGCCCGATGCAGAATCGGCATCAATCATCAAATTATTTGAATAATTGTTATTGCGCTGCATCCCGAGCATCTCATTCTTACAAGAAGCTGTTAGACTTTAGGTTTAAGGGGCTGAAAAGAGCGAGGCCATGGACAAGCAGCGCAGCGCAACAATCTCGTTCAGTGAGGGCGGACAGCCCGTCGAGTTTCCCATTCTCAGCGGTTCAATCGGACCGGACGTGGTCGATATCCGCAGCCTGCTGGGCAAGACCGGGAAATTCACATACGACCCCGGATTTCTTTCCACCGCCAGTTGCCGCTCCGCGATTACCTATATCGACGGCGACGCCGGCGTGCTGCTGTACCGCGGCTATCCGATCGAGCAACTCGCCCAGCACTGTGACTTTCTGGAAGTCTGCTACCTGCTGCTGAAGGGAGAACTGCCGAACACGCAACAGAAAGACGAATTCGTCACGACCGTCACCCGCCACACGATGGTCCATGACCAGCTCAACAATTTCTTCCGCGGCTTCCGGCGCGACGCGCATCCGATGGCCGTGATGGTGGGCACGGTGGGGGCTCTTTCGGCGTTCTATCACGACTCGCTGGATCTGAATAATCCCGCGCACCGCGAGATTTCCGCCTTCCGCCTGATCGCAAAGATGCCGACCATCACGGCGATGGCCTACAAGTATTCGGTTGGCCAGCCTTTCGTCTATCCGTCGAATTCATTGTCGTATTGCGGGAATTTCATGCGCATGATGTTTGCGGTGCCGGCGGAAGAGTACAAGGTCAACGACGTGCTGGTGCGCGCGCTGGATCGTATTTTCATCCTGCACGCCGATCACGAGCAGAATGCCTCGACGTCCACGGTGCGCCTGGCCGGTTCCTCGGGGGCAAATCCATTTGCCTGCATTGCCGCGGGAATAGCCTGCCTGTGGGGGCCCGCACACGGTGGCGCCAACGAAGCGGCGCTCAACATGCTCGAACAGATCGGCGATGTATCCAAGATCGGCGAGTTCATCACCAAGGCCAAAGACAAGAATTCAGGCGTGAAGCTCATGGGTTTCGGCCATCGGGTCTACAAGAATTACGATCCGCGTGCCAAGCTGATGCGCGAAACCTGCTACGAAGTGCTCGACGAACTGGGCCTGCAGAAGGACCGCGTGTTCAAGCTGGCAATGGCGCTGGAAAAAATCGCGCTCGAAGACGACTATTTCGTGAGCCGCAAGCTCTATCCCAACGTGGATTTCTATTCCGGCATCGTGCAGCGTGCGCTCGGCATTCCCACGTCGATGTTCACCTGCATTTTTTCATTGGCCCGCACGGTAGGCTGGATAGCGCAGTGGAACGAAATGATCGCCGATCCGGAACAGAAAATAGGCCGTCCCAGGCAGCTTTATACCGGGGCCGCCCAACGCGATGTACCGCCCATCGACCAGCGCTGAAGGCGCACTCACGTCAGGGTTGATTTGCACGGTCCCGCCGCCACCTAACAAGAGGAGACAAAGGCCATGATGAAGGAATCCCTCGGCAGCTCGTACCTGTTCGGCGGCAACGCGCCTTTCATCGAGGATTTGTATGAAAGCTACCTCGAGAATCCGGAGGCGGTGACACCGGAATGGCGGCGCTATTTCGACCAGATGCAGCAGCAACCGGGCGGCGCGCGCGACGTCGCGCATGCCCCCGTGGTCGAATCCTTCATCCGGCTGGCGAAGCGCCGCCCCAATGGCAACGGTCACGCGCACGCTCCCACCGAGGCCGTGGCGAGCGTGGAAAAGAAACAAGTTTCGGTATTGCAACTGATCAACGCCTATCGCTTCCTCGGCGTTCGCCATGCGAACGTCGATCCGCTCAAGCGTTTCGAAAAACCGATCGTCCCGGAACTCGACCCCGCGTTTTACGCCCTGACGGAGGCCGACATGAACCTGGTGTTCAACAGCGGCTCACTGGTGGGGCCGGACCAGATGCCCTTGCGGGAAATCGTGCGCGCGGTAAAGGAAACTTACTGCGGCTCGGTCGGCATCGAATACATGTACATCACGGACACCCAGATCAAACGCTGGATCCAGCAGCGCTTTGAAAGCATCCGTTCCCAGCCGAGTTACGACGCGGATTTCAAGCGCCATGTTCTCGAGCGCCTGACCGCGGCAGAAACGCTGGAAAAATACCTGCACACGCGCTATGTCGGACAGAAGCGGTTTTCCCTGGAGGGCAGCGAAAGCGTCATCCCGTTGCTCGATCTGGCTCTGCAGCGCGCGGGCACCAAGGGCATCCAGGAAACGGTCATCGGCATGGCGCACCGGGGGCGCCTGAACGTGCTGGTCAACACGCTTGGCAAGATGCCGAAGGATTTGTTCTCGGAGTTCGAGGGCAAGCAGGTCGAACAACTGCCCATGGGGGACGTCAAGTATCACCAGGGATTCTCGTCGGACATCATGACGCCCGGCGGTCCGATGCACCTGACGCTGGCGTTCAATCCCTCGCACCTCGAAATCGTGAATCCGGTGGTGGAAGGTTCGGTGCGGGCACGCCAGCACCGGCGCAAGGATCGCAACGGCACGCAAGTGCTGCCCGTCGTGCTGCACGGCGACGCGGCGTTCATCGGCCAGGGCGTGGTCATGGAAACGCTCAATCTGTCGCAGACCCGGGGCTATGGCACGGGCGGCACCTTTCACATCATCATCAACAACCAGATCGGTTTCACCACGTCCGATGCGCGCGATACGCGCTCGACCCTGTATTGCACCGATGTGGCGAAAATGATCGAAGCGCCGATATTCCACGTGAATGGCGACGATCCCGAAGCGGTTGCGCTGGTCACGGAAGTCGCGCTGGACTATCGCATGGAATTCCACAAGGACGTCGTCATCGACCTGGTTTGCTTCCGCCGCCTCGGCCATAACGAGCAGGACGAACCCATGGTGACGCAGCCGCTGATGTACAAGCTGATCAGCCAGCATCCCGGCACGCGCAAGCTGTATGCCGAAAAACTGGCGGCCCAGGGGGTAATCAAACCGGCCGACGCCGACGAAATGATCAAGACCTACCGCGATGCGCTGGACGCCGGCTTCCACACGAACAAGACCATCCTTGCCAATTACAAACCGCCGTTCCAGGTGAACTGGGCGCCCTTCAAGAATATTCCGTGGACCTACAAGGCGGTGACCGGACTGCCGATGGATGTCCTGAAGCAACTCGCCACCAAACTCACCACCGTCCCGCAGCATTTCAAGCTGCACCCCCGCGTCGAAAAAATCGTGGCCGACCGCCGCGCCATGGCCGCGGGGACGTTGCCGCTCGACTGGGGCATGGCCGAAAACCTGGCCTATGCGTCGCTGCTCAAGGATGGTTACGCAGTGCGCCTGTCGGGGCAGGACAGCGGCCGCGGCACGTTCTTCCATCGCCATGCGGTGTGGCACGACCAGAACCGCGAACGCTGGGATGCCGGCGCTTATGTTCCCCTGCAACACATCAGCGACAATCAGCCCGACTTCGTGGTCATCGACTCGGTGCTTTCGGAAGAAGCCGTGCTGGGATTCGAGTACGGCTACGCTACGGCGGAGCCAAACGAACTGGTGATCTGGGAAGCGCAGTTCGGCGACTTCGGCAATGGCGCGCAGGTCGTGATCGACCAGTTCATCGCTGCGGGCGAAGTCAAATGGGGCCGGATTTGCGGCCTGGCCTTGATGCTGCCCCATGGTTATGAGGGACAGGGGCCCGAGCACTCGTCTGCGCGCCTCGAGCGCTA
>Ga0157380_10003317_pt1 | contig 11043 bp, 9 predicted proteins | sample S35metaG_FD_119757 | JGI IMG/M metagenome (GOLD analysis project Ga0157380, IMG submission 119757) | Switchgrass rhizosphere microbial communities from Kellogg Biological Station, Michigan, USA - S3-5 metaG | ecosystem: Host-associated > Plants > Roots > Rhizosphere > Soil | place: USA: Michigan...
AAGCCGCCAATACTCCCCGTTCTCGATGGCGTCGCGTTGATACCGGCCGAGCTCGCGGACCTCGTCGCCACCGACCGCCAGCACGAGGCAGACGGCGAAGATGGCAATGATCGCAAGCCACTCGCGAAGTCGGCGAATGGCGACTCCGGCGGGTCCGGAAATGCGGTCTGCCTTCACAGCCACCGTGAACCTCTTGTGCTATCTTCGGTCCGACTCTTCGGCACTAGGCCGGCTCGAGCCAGGTAAACGTAATGCGCGTGATCAGAACACCTCTTCGCGTCGCCGAGCAAGGTTTTACGTTGCTCGAGATCATGGTCGTCGTGGTGATCATCGGGCTGTTGGCGGCCATCGTTGCGCCGAACTTCATAGGCCAAATCGACACCGCTTCCATCAATCGTGCGAAAACGGATATCCGCGGCATCGAGACGGCTCTGAATCTGTACCGGCTCGATAACTTTCGTTATCCGAGCACGACGGAGGGTCTCGAAGCGCTGGTCACGAATCCCGGTGAGGCCAATGCGCCGAATTGGCGCCAGCAGCTGCAGAGGGTTCCTGTCGATCCGTGGGATCAGCCCTACCAGTACGCCTATCCGGGTACGCGCGGCGACTTCGACGTGTTCACCTTTGGGGCAGATCGCCAGGAAGGCGGTGAAGGTATCAATGCCGACATCGGGAACTGGGATCTATAGGAGTCGCGCGACGTACCGTGCGAATGCCGGTTTCTCGCTGCTCGAGCTCCTTGTCGTCGTCGTCATCATCGGTTTGCTCGCGCAAGCCGTTGCCGTCTCGTGGGGTGCGCTCGGCAACGACCGGGAGGTCGAGGAAGAGACAGGCCGGCTCCGCAGCGTCATCGACCTCCTGCATGAGGAAGCGCTGATGCAGAGCCGCGACTACGGCCTGATGTTCACGGAGACGGGCTATCGTTTCTACGTCTTCGACTACCAAGAGCTCGCTTGGGTCGTGCCGCAGACCGATCGCTTGCTCGAGCAACACATGCTGCGGCCGCGGCTCAGCATGTCCCTCGTGCTCGACGGCCGCGATGTGCCGCTCATTCCCGACTTCGAGTCGCAAGACGTCGAGAACCCCGAGCCGCAGGTCATGCTGCTCTCGAGCGGCGAGGTCACTCCATTCACGATCGAGATGCGACGCGCCGACCTCGATGGCCGTTTCGAGCTGACGGCGGAGCTCGACGGCAAGTTGAGCATCGTGCAAAAAGAGTACGACTAACATCATGCTGCGCATGCGCTCAGCCGGTTTCACGCTCATCGAGGTCATGGTCGCGCTCGTGATCGTCGCGCTCGGTATGATGGCCGTGAACACACAACTCAATCGCTACACCGTCGCCGCCACTTACGTCGAACAGAAAACACTCGCGAGCTGGATCGCGACCAACAAGCTAACGGAGCTCAGCATCGCGCCGACCTGGCCATCGGTCGGCGACTATGAGGAAGACGTCGAGTTCGCGGGACAACAATGGCGCTGTGACATCGTGGTCGAGGAAACGCCTGTCCCCAATCTGCATCGCGTCGATGTCTCGGTCACTCTCCGCAGCGATCCCGAGCGCGTCGTGCACAAGGTCTCGGCATTGATCGAGCCTCCCGCGCCGGCGGGGTTCCTCTCGCCGCAATGGTCTGCGCCGCCGCGAGGCCCTGCGGGCGACGGAGGACGCGGATGAGGCGCACGAGCCGCGGCTTCACCCTGATCGAGTTGCTGGTGTCGGTCGCCATCCTCGCGATCATCGGTGTGATGGCGTTCGTCGGTCTCAGCCGTGTCATCAGGCAGCAGGAGCTGGCACGGGAGCGCACCGACCGCTGGCAGTCGATTCAGCTTGCGATGCGGATGATCACGCAGGATCTTGCACAGCTGCATCCCCGCGCAACGCGCGAAGAGCTCGGCGAGAGCTATCAGCCGAGCTTACTGGCGGACCCGAGCGCACAGTTCGCGCTCGAATTCAGTCGCGGTGGTTGGGCGAATCCCGCGGGACTCGCTCGCGGCACGGTTTTGCGCGTGGCGTACAACTGGGAAGAGGACACGCTCGTGCGTTGGCACTGGGCGGTCATGGATCGCACGTTGTCGACGCCGCCCGTGCGTACGGAGCTCCTCGAGGGTGTCAGCAGCGTGGAGGTGCGATTCCTCGACACGGCTGGCGAATGGCACCTCGAATGGCCGCCGCTCGACCAGCGCGGCCCGCAGAGCCTCATCTCTCGGCCGCGGGCCGTCGAGTTCGCGCTCGAGCTCGAGGACTTCGGCCGCGTTTACCGTCTGGTGGAGACGAGCGGATGAGCGCCCGGCATGAACAGCGAGGCGTCGCTTTGATCACGGCCGTGCTGGTCGTCGCGATCGGCACCATGATCGCCGTGAATCTCATGTGGGAGGGAACGCTCGATCTGCGACGAGCCGAGTCGGCGCTGGCCGCGGACCAAGGATTGATGTACGGCCAAGGCGCGGAAGCATGGGCTGCCGACATCCTGCGCCAGGACCTCGTCGATTCACCGGACACGGATCACCTCTCCGAGCAATGGGCCGTCGAGCTGCCGCCGCTGCCGGTCGATGGCGGCACGATCACGGGCAAGCTCGAAGATCTGCAGGGGCGCTTCAACTTGAACAACCTCATCGCAGCCAACGGCATGGAAAGCCAGCTCGTGCGCCGCCAATTCGAGCGGCTTCTGAGCCTCGTAGAGATCGACCCCGGCCTCGCCGGCGCCGTTGTCGATTGGCTCGACCCCGATACCGAGCTGCGCTTCCCGACCGGCGGTGAAGACGTCGTCTACAGTGCCCAGGATCCGCCCTACCGGACGGCGAATGCGATGATCACCTCGGCGTCGGAGCTGATGGCAATCGCTGGCTTCGATCGCGAGAGCTATCAGCGGCTGGCGCCCTACGTCACCGTGCTGCCGCATGGCACGAAGCTCAACGTCAACACTGCATCGGACGTCCTGCTGGCGTCGCAGTCGGACAACATCGACATCGCGACGGCCGGTACATTGATCGAGGAGCGCGCCGGGGCCGAGTTCGTTGATATCGACGCCACGTTTTCGGGCCTTGTCGACCCCGATGTACTGGCAGAGATCGACGGCGTCAGCGAGCATTTTTTGTTGACCGCAACGGTGACGCTCGGTTCAAATCAGCTCACGATGCGCTCTTTGCTGCAGCGTGATCGAAGCGGAATCACGCGAGCGCTATTCCGCAGTCTCGGAGTCGAGTAGCTTGGCAGAAACCTTGTTCCTTCGTCTGGCCGACGCCGGCACTGCGACCTGGGGTGCATTCGACGCCACCGGGCGGCTCGTCGGCAGTCTCGGACACGGCCCGTTGCAGTCTGCACAAGCGGCGCTCGTTGGCCGGCGCTGCACGGCGCTGGTCGACTCCGTCGACGTCCTTTCGGCCGAAGCCGCGCTGCCGGCCGCGAGCCAAGCGCGCCTGCGTCAGCTCGTCCCCTTCTCGCTCGAAGAATTGCTGGCCGACGATGTCGATCAAATGGTGTTCGCGATTGGCGCCCGGCTTCCCTCGGGAGCGACACAGATTGCCGCCGTCGCGCGAAAGCGAATGGACGCTTGGCTCGCGGAGTTGCGCTCCGCGGGCATCGAGCCGCATGCGATGTGCTCCGAAGCCGACGGCATTCCGGATATTCCGGCAACGCTCGTGCTCATCATCGAAGGCGAGCGAATTGCCGGGCGCAAGCCAGGTCAGGCCCCGTTCGTGTTCGACGGTCTCGCGCTGAGTCAGGTTCTGTCGCTCGTGCTCGCGCGCAAACCCGACGAGCCGGAGCTGCGTCACGTTCGCGTGTTCACCGACGCTACGGGCCACGCCCGATTCGGCGACGAGCTCGCTTTGCTCGCCGGGCAGTTCGCTAGCGCCGACGTGAAGATCCTCAACGACGGCGTGTTCCCGCACTTCGCGGCCACGCTGGCGCAACGCACGGGGATCAACCTGCTACAAGGCGCTTACGCGCCTAAATCGAATTGGCTCCCAATGCTCAAGCCATGGCGGCTGGCCGCATGTCTCGTCGCCGCGAGCGCGGTGCTCGCCCTCGTCCTGCAGGGCGCCGAGTATTGGCGACTCCGGCGCGTCGACGCTGCGCTCGGCGACGTTGTCGCGAGCACGTGCCAGCGTGTGGTGGGCGACTCGAGCGTGTCGGTCTGCCAGCGCGAAGTGCGGCAGCGACTCGGCGCGAGCGCCGGAACCTCAACGGTGGATTTCTTGGGCACGCTCGCTGCGATCGCAGCAGTTCGCGATTCCGACATGCGCATCGACGCGTTGAGCTATCGCAACCGGGTCATGGACCTGCAGCTCGTGGCGCCGAGCGTGCCGGCACTCGATGAGTTCTCGCGTGCCATGGAGCAAACGCGGCGCTTCGATGTCGAGATCGAAGCCGCCAACCAGAACGAATCGGGTACCGAGGGGCGGCTGCGCATCGTCGGAGCCAATCCATGAGAGCGTGGTTCTTCGGCTTGCAGATGCGTGAGCGCTGGATCGTCGGCGTAGGTGCAAGCGCCGCCGTCGCCATCATTCTCTGGGGTTTCGTGGTGCAGCCGCTGCGCAACGAGATGGCGGCTCTGCGTACGGCCGTCGACACGAAGCAACGGCTGATCGTCGATGTCGCCCGCGTCCAAGGCTCACAGCCCTCCAGCGCTGTCAACCGGCAGGGCGCGGAGCAAACGCTCGTCGTCATCGTCGACAATACGGCCCGCAACCATGGTCTCGATTTCCCGCGAACGAGGGCCAACGGACCGAGCGGCGTCGACGTCACTTTTCAGCGCGCGTCGTTCGACTCGCTTGTCGCTTGGCTTCTCGTGCTGCATTCCACATACGGCGTCGACGTCGAGACGGCATCTTTCAGCAACGACGGGCGTGCGCCCGGCCTCGTGAACGGCCAGCTGTCGCTACAAAGGCTCTGAACGATGGGTCGCTGGTCATGGTGGGCCGTCGGCTTCGGCGCATACGTCGCGTTCACGGCAGCGACCTTTCCCGCCGCCACTGCACTGCGCTGGTTCGCTCCCCCCAACGTGACGTTTGCAGGCGTCAGCGGCACGGCATGGTCCGGCAGTGCCTCCAGTTGCTCGATCGCGGGCTTCACCGCGGAAGCGTTGCGTTGGCGCGTGCGGCCGTCGGCGTTACTCCTCGGCCGAGTCTCGGCGAGCGTCGAGGCGCGCATCCCCGACGGATTCGTCGCCGGCGTCATCACGGCCTCCCCTGCCAGGCTGCGTTTGAATGAGCTGCGCGGCGCAACGTCGTTGCCGGCCCTGGCCGCACTCTTGCCCGTCCGCGGTATGCGCGGTCAAGCGAGTGTCGCGCTCGAGGATCTCGTGCTCGAGAACGGCTGGCCCGCCACCATCGTGGGGGAGCTCAAGCTAGCCGGGCTCGAAACCGCACCGTTGATTCCCGACGGCAGCGGTGCCTTGTTGCCGCTCGGCGACTATACGATCACGTTCGTGCCGGCTCCGGCGGGCGCGCTGGCGGCGCGGTTCGCGGACAACGGCGGTCCGCTCGAGGTCGCGGGCACGGTGAACATCGACAACACACGCACCTACGTACTCGATGCGCTCGTGGAGCCGCGCGTCGGTGCGCCCGAGTCGCTAGTGGAAGGACTCAAGATCATGACGGCAGAGCCCGACTCCGAGGGCCGAAGGCGGCTCAACCTGACCGGCTCGCTGTAGCGGTTGCCGGCCAAGAGCGCAGCTCGCCGAGCAACGGAAAGTACAAGCCGAGCTCGATCGGCCGCGGATCGGTCACCGCGACGGCATGCGCGTAACGCTCGAGCTGTGGCGCATAGCGCTCAACCTCGGAGTCGAGAAATGCGCTCAAGCTCCCACCTTCGTGCTGGCTTGTCTTGAAATCCACGATCCAGCGCCGGCCATCCGCGACGAAAGTGCGGTCCAGCCGGACATGCTCGAGCGCGGCTCCGGTGCGGAGCGTCAGCCGGAGCTCCGCGCGCGCTTCCGCGTGCGGTCCCAGCACCCACCGGCCGTGCGGATCGGCGAGCGCGCGGGACAGCGCCGCGATAACCCGTTCGGTGGCGTTGCGGCGCTCTCCTGGCTCGACGCCGAGCAACTCGAGCTCGCGCGCGAACGACGCCTGGATGTCAACCAGACGTTGCGCGCTCCAAAGCGCGAGCCCTTGCTCCGCGATGCGCTGCAGGTAACGGTGGACGACGGTGCCGACGTGCACCGCGGCCTGGCCGGCCCAGACGAACTCCGGTCGAGCTGCCAGCGTTATCGTTCGCAGGCTGCCCGTGAGCTTCGGCGCCGCCGGGGCCGCGAGCCGACGCAGCAGCGGCACGAGCGCCTTGCGCTCGATTTCGGCGCGAGCTGCAGCGGCGCCCTCTCGCGGAGTCACCGCGACGATGGGTTCGAGATGTGCCAGCAGCGAGTTCGCCGCCGGTACTTCGGTGTCCACAGGGAGCTGCCAGACGATGTGTAGCCGCTCGCGTGCGCGCGTCGCGGCGACGTACAGGAGACGGGCGCGTTCGGACGCGTCACGCTCTCGTTCCGCGCGCCGCACGAAGTCCGCCAGCCGCTCTCCCTGGGAGTCGCTCGCGAACGCCGCCGGAACCATGATGACGTCGTCGCGTACGGCGGTAGCGCGCGCGAGCCACTGCAGCGCTCGCGGTTTGTCAGGGGGTGGCTCGCGAGCCAACCCGAGCAGCACGACGGTGTCGAATTCCAGCCCCTTCGCCTTGTGCATCGTCATGATCTCGATGCCTTGCTCGCGCGGCGCATCTGCCTGCGGCTGTACGGCGCCGAGTGCGTGCTCCAGCGTCACGGGGTCGTCGAGATCGCCGCCACGCTCCGCTGCGCTCAGCAATGCGAAGAATTGCTCAGCCGACGCACGCTCTGCGGCATCATCCAAGCACGCAGGCCCATCGAGGGCTAGCCAGGTGCGCTCCACCCAGCGGCTCAGCGTCGTTCGCTCGCGCATCTCGAACGCGTTCGCTAGCATTTCGACAACGCTGCCGGCCCGCGCTTGGCCGTCCGCGGTGAGGCGCGCGAGCCGTTCGCGATCGTGCAGTAGATCCCAGATCGCCACTCGCGGCGCGTCGCCGCACAGCGCGTCGAGATCCCTCCACGACAGGCCGCACCATGGCGCACGCAACATGCCCAGCCACGCAATGCGGTCGTGCAGGTGCAGCAGCGCGCGCGTCAGTCCTGCAAGGTCCTGCGCGATCGATTGCTCGCCGAGGCTGTCGATCTCGACCGCGTGCACGGCGAGCCCGCGCTCGCGCAAGCGCTCGCGCAGCCCCTCGAGGTGCGTCCGGCTTTGTACGAGCACTGCGATCGATTGAGTCGCAGCTCGATCCCGCTCCTCGCTGAGAATTTCTACTACCCGCGCCACCTCGGCGCCGGCCGCGTCGCCCACCGAGTGCGCGCGAACGAATTGGTCACCTCCGGCGGTGCGCGTCGCGGTGCTGGCACGAAAGGCCGCGCGCCCCGTTTCGATGCGGTCCTCGGCCGGAAACACCCGTGCGAAGGCGGCGTTCACCCATTCGACGATTGCAGGGGCGCTGCGGAAATTGCGCTGCAGCGTGAGGCTCCGCAGCCGGACGGGGCCGATGCCGCGCTGCTTCGCCAGCAGGAATAGCGACATGTCCGCATCGCGAAACCGATAGATCGACTGCATCGGATCGCCGACGAGAAACAAGGTGCGCCCGTCATCAGGTTGCCAACCCGCTGTCAACAGCTCCAGCAAACGGCGCTGCGATTGCGAGGTGTCCTGGAATTCGTCGACGAGCAGGTGCTGGATGCGGCGATCGAGCGCAAGCAACAACTCCGAAGGGGCATCGACTTGACCGAGCGCGCGTTGCGCCGCGAGTGAAAGCTCGACGAAGTCGACGGCGCGCCGCTCGGCGAACGCGACCTTGAGCTCCGCCGTGAGCCGCACAAGAACGATTCGTAGCGCGGCGAGACTCGACCATTGCGCTTCCGTGTAACGCGCATCGGGCAGTGAGCTGACGGTATGCAGCGCCGCGCGCAACGGCTCGCTACCTCTAAGCTCGTCGAGCAACGCACGTAGCCGATCCCGAGGCTCCGCGTGCTCGGGTCCGAAACCTTCGGGCTTGGCAACGCGTCTGCGCCACTCGCCTTGCTTCGTTAGCAAGAGGGCGGCAACGCCGCGCCACGCCGCCAGCGCGACGGGACCGGTCGACGGTGGGCGGTCGAGTGCGAGCCATGGCGCCAACGTTGCACGCAGGCCGTCGCTCGCAGCTCCGGCCGCGTGCCGCAGCAGCGGCCCCAACGCGGCGAGCATGCGCTCCTCGCACAACGCTGCGACGGCCGCGAGCTCGTCATCGACGAGCCGCTGCAACGCACTCTCGAGCCACAGACGCAGCTCTTGGGCTTCTCCGCCCAACAGGCCGAGCCATTGATCGCGGCGCGGCAGCAGGGCAGCGAGCAGGCGCTCGAGCTGCTCGAAGTCGTTGCCGACGTCGCGCAGTAGCGTGCGCAGGCTCGACCCGAAGGCGCCATCGTCGCCGGCGATTCCAGAGACACAGCGACGCGCGGCCTCACGATGCAGATCGTCCGGCTTGTCGACGACGTCCGCCGCTGCGACTCCACCTGCCAATACGGGCAGCTGCCGCGCAAGCCACGCGTTGAATGCGTCGAGTGTGTCGATGCGCAAACGCTGCGGCTGAGCGAGCACCTGCCAATCGAGCGCGCGGTCGCGGGCGACGACGGCGCGCGCTAGCTCGTAGGCAGTTCGCTCATGCGGTTGTTCGCTCGGCTTCTCGTCCGCAGCGGCGCGCAACGCGCGCTGAACGCGGCGTCTCATCTCTGCTGCGGCCTTGCGCGTGAACGTGATCGCAACGACTTGCTCGGGTTGCTGCACCGTCGCGAGCAATGCGAGATAGCGTTGGATGAGCAGCTCGGTCTTACCGGAGCCGGCCGGCGCTTGAACGATGAACGACTGCGTGGGGTCGAGCGCAGTCTCGCGCGCCGCTGCGTCGCTCATTGCAGCTACCACCGCACCGCCGCGCCGCTCGCTAGTGCGAGCTGCTCGAAAACCCGCGTCAACGGTGCGTACGATCCGGCGGCATCCTCGGTAGCGTCGACGAAGATGCGCGTATCGCCCGCGGCGAACTCGTTGGCGAGCAGCTCGAGCTGCCTGCGCCACACCTCGAGCTGGACTTCGGGTTGTAAATCCGCCGCTCGGTTTTGCCGTCCAGGAAAAGCTTGGTCCGGCCAGAACCCCGAGTAAGCCGTCTCTGGCAGCGCGAGGCGCGTGACGACGGCAGCGCTGACGGGTGCACCGGCCTGGGTGGCGTACAAGGGGACTTGCGCGTCGCGCAGCCTTTCTCCGAACCAGCCCGCGCTAGTCGCCCGCTCCCCGGTCTTGTAATCGATGATCGCGAGCGTGCCGTCGGCAAGCTCGTCTACGCGGTCGATGCGTACCTTCAGAGTCAACGGTCCGAGGGTGACGACCGATTCTTGTTCGACGGCGCGTACGCGAAACGGCGCACGCCGCATCTCCGCGCGCAGCAGCGCGGCGAGTACGCGGTGCAGCTGGTCGGCTTCGAGATCGTACAAAGCCGCTAGATACGCACGGCTACGCCCGAACAGGCGCACGAGCGCGGCTTCGACGCTCGATGCCACGCTGCTCTCCTTGGCCGCGAGCGACGCGTGAGCGGCGGACTCGCCTAGCAGCCGCTCAGCGGCTCGGTGTGTGGCGATACCCCGCAAGCGGGCTGACACGCCAAAGCCGAGCGGCTGGAGCTCCCGCGCGCCGAGTCGATCCTGACAGAACGCCCGGACGGGGCAGCGCGCTTGTCGCCCGAGGGCTCCCGTCCCGCCTGGCACGTGGCCGCCGCCGAACGCTGGAGCGACGTCGACGACCGTTTCGCGCGCGGCGATACGCAACGGCCGAACGATGGTCATGGCGCCGAGCTCGTCAGCGGACAGCGTCGGCCATGCTCGGATTGCTGGGCTCGGCTCCGTTTCGTAGTCATACACGCGCGCCGGCCAGCTCACGACGAGCTCGCGGCTCCGCCGAACGAGCCGGTCGAACACGCGCCGCGAGCGCTCCTCGGCGTCGCGAGGCGACGAATACGGCATGCCGCGCTCGCGCTGCAGCGCGATTGGCAGGAGCGGATTGCCGTGGGGCGGTTGGGGCCACGCAGAGTCCGTGAATCCCGTAACCCAGACCGCGTCGTAGCCGGGACCGACGTCTTCAACGCGCCGCAAGACGTGCACTCCGCAGAGCGGCAAAGCCACAGGCGTGGTGCGCTCGAGTAGTCGAGCGAGCTCGGCGAGAGCACCGTCGAGCGAGATCTCGCCGACGATCGGCGTCAGTCGTGCCAGCTCGTCGAGCGTGCTTTGCCACGCGAGCAACGTCGTGCGTGCCGAGGGCGGTTGCCAACCGAGCTCCGCGAGCGAGCGCGTCCACAGGTGCGCCCACCGACCGGGAGTCGCACGGCGCACGCTACCGATGACACCAAGAGCAGCCGCGAGCGCGTGCGCCGAGTGCGGTGCCCGTGTTTCGAGCAACTCCTTCAAACCGCAGCGATAAGCTGCTTGGAACGGGAGCTGCGAGCGCAGCTCGGCGCGCAGGTCGGCGTCGAGCTGTGCGCACGCGAACTGCTCGGCCGGTTGCCGCGCAAAAAACGGACTGCGTAACCAACGGCCGAAGGTTGCATAGGGAGCATGCAAGCCGGACAGTCGCAACGCGTCGAGCGCGGCACCGATCGGCGCCTCACCGCCGAGCTCGCGGCCCTCGCTCCAGTACGGTTGCGCGTCAGTGCCGCCGAGCTCAGCTGCCGCCAATCGCTCGATCTCGTCTTGGCGCCTCGCGGCCGTGGTGACGACGACGGCAACGCGTGCCGACGGGTTGGCCCCGAGATGTCGCTTAGCCCATGCAAGAGCCGCCCGCAGCTCGTCGGCGCTGTCCGCTAGCTTGGCCGCGCGGCAGGTGCCCATGGCGGCAGGTGCCGATGCTTCTTCGACCGTCGTGCCCTGCGCGGCAAGGTGCGCCAGCAAAGCGCTGCGAGCGGGGTAAGGCTCGGTCAAATCGGCGAGGACAAGCGTGCCCGGCGCTGCGCTGCCGCCCGTCAATGCC
>Ga0157380_10003319_pt1 | contig 11040 bp, 12 predicted proteins | sample S35metaG_FD_119757 | JGI IMG/M metagenome (GOLD analysis project Ga0157380, IMG submission 119757) | Switchgrass rhizosphere microbial communities from Kellogg Biological Station, Michigan, USA - S3-5 metaG | ecosystem: Host-associated > Plants > Roots > Rhizosphere > Soil | place: USA...
ATATCTCTTTTATAACAAATTTTTCAATAATACACTTACCGATTGGAATAAGGATGAAGTGAATTTAAAGAAGAGGGCGCAGGTTAATTGGAGCAAGATGTTTAATTAGCTGCTAGCTGTTTGCTGTTAGCCTTTAGCTTGTCTAGTTAAGTACAGGCATTCGAACTAAGGCAACTAAAGAAGTTGTTAGCTAACTTTTAGTTTCTCAAGTTAAGTTCAGATGTTCAATCTTAAGCAAAAAAAGTAAAAACATAAACAAAAGAAGCTAAAGGCTAACAGCTAATAGCTAAAAGCTTTCCTAACATGAAACTTTCAAACATTTTCCTCTGGATTCTACGTCTGCTCGCCGCATTCATCATGCTGCAAACACTCTATTTCAAATTTGCCGGGCTCGAGCAATCCGTTCGCCTGTTTACACAATTAGGAATGGAACCATGGGGTCGTATCGGTACCGGTGTGTTTGAGTTGATCGCATCTATCCTGATACTATTTCCCCGTACAACAGGTTATGGAGCGGCATTAGGACTTGGACTGATGTCGGGAGCTATCTTTTTTCATCTTACCAAATTAGGTATCAAATTCGACGGTGATTATGGATTATTCCTCTACGCCGTTATTGCATTCATATGCTGCCTTATACTTGCCTGGTATTACAGGCAGCAATTGTTCCGTTTATTAAAATTTAAATCCTCCTCTTAACAGCACATTAAACCTTATTAGGCGGCTCCCTGTATTAATGATGCAATAGACAATAGGTATAACCGTTTTAGGTTAAATTATTTAACAAAAGCAGGTAATAACTTTGTATACATAATATAAAAAAATGATGTTAAAGGGCTTGCTATTTTTAAGTGTGATATTGTTGGATAAACCTCTTATCCAACAACAATCCTATATACCTTATGACAGCGGGTCAAGTGTAAAATTCAAAATAAAGAATCTTGGGGTTACTATTACTGGCTCATTTACCGGGCTAGCAGGACAAATTCAATTTGATCCAGCCAATCTTGCCTCCAGTAATTTTGAAGCTACTATTGATGTGAGCACTATCAATACAGGAATTGATATGCGGGATGAACACCTTCGTAAAGAAGAATATTTCGATGCAAAAAACTATCCTAAGATTAAATTCGTATCTACCAAAGTTACCCCGTCTAACCGGTCAGGAACTCTCTATATATACGGGAACCTGACGATTAAGAATATTACTAAAGAAATATCTTTTCCATTTAAATCAACTGCCCAGGATGGTGGTTACTTGTTTAGTGGAGAATTTAAGATCAACCGGAGAGATTTCAAAGTAGGTGGCAGCAGCATAACTATGGGCGATAACCTGACTGTACTGTTGTCGGTATTTGCCAAAAAGGGATGACCGGCAAAAAGCGTGTACAAATATTTTTTGTTACCCGGTTGTTAATAGAAAAATAATATTATTTTGCAAGAATAATAACCCTCGATGCAATTACAACAAGCTGTCAATAATGTGTTTGTACAACTTTCTACGTCCTTGAATGAGCTGTCACAATCCGAATATGTCCAACCCTGTAAAACATTATTCAGTAATACGATCGGACAGCATGTCCGGCATATTATTGAACTTTTCCAATGCCTGGAGAACGGGTATGATAACGGAGTTGTGAATTATGAGAAACGTAAGAGAGATTTGGAGATAGAAAACAATAAGGAGAATGCTTTACAGTTGCTGGATAAAATCCATGAATGTCTTACCCGCGATAACAAAGAACTTGTGCTGGAAGCAGCTTACGATGATAATTCAACCGAGATTATTTCCATTACAACCAATTATTACCGCGAAATAGCTTATAACCTGGAGCATACTATTCATCACATGGCACTTATCCGCGTTGGAATTACGGAAGTTTCTTCCATTCAATTACCGGATGATTTTGGCGTTGCTACCTCTACTGTTAAGTTTCGTAAACAATGTGCACAGTAACATTTATTCCTGCAAAGGAAAAAATTTATCTCACTTCTAACCGGGATGAGAAAAATTGGCGCATGGATGCGGTGTCACCCACCGTATATGAATTTACCTCCGGAAAGATCCTTTTTCCTAAAGACGCGGACGCTGGAGGAACCTGGATTGCCGCGCATGAGAATGGAAACGCGATTGTTTTTCTCAATGGTGGACTGGTGGCGCATTTACCTGAACCTCCTTATCGTAAGAGCCGTGGTTTGATCTTGCTTGATCTGATTGAAGGAGCCACCCCTTATAATAGTTTTCTCGCTATTAAATTGACGAAAATAGAACCTTTTACTGCGGTGATGTGGGATGATGGACATTTATTCGAATGCAGATGGGATGGAAAACAAAAGTTTTCAAAATTGCTGGATGCAGAAATTCCTCATATATGGTCGTCGGTGACTCTTTACGACGAGGAAGTGATCAGCAGGCGAAATGCGTGGTTCCAAAACTGGTTGCAATTAAATGCTACACCTTCCCAGGATGATATTCTGCATTTTCACCAATTTACTGGTGATGGCGACAGTCACAATGATCTTCGCATGAACCGCGGAAAAGTATTTACGGTAAGCGTAACTTCATTGGCAATTTCCACGCAGAACGCAAGCATGCAGTATCTCGATCTTAAAAATAACCAGCAGACCGAAGAAGCATTAATCATCGAAAAATCAATGGTGAGCCGATAATGAATTTTTTACAGCGGATTTTTCATCGCCCCTTCTTCATAAAATTATTCAATTGGGAATACTGGAGTTTTACAGCTGTATATGGTTGGGTGTATCCTTGCTGGCTATTAATCTGTATCCGCTCAAGGTCCATGTTTTTTTTCGCGGCTGCTAATCCCCGTATAAAAAACGGTGGCTTCTTAAACGAGTCTAAAAAAGATATTACCCCATTAATCCCCGCGCTCTATCATCCCAAAACAGTTTTCTTTTCAATACCCGCTAACGGCGATATTGTGTTACATCAAATAAAAGAAAAGGGATTAATGTTTCCCCTGATTGGCAAACCGGATATCGGTGGCCGTGGCAGAGGCATCAAAGCACTGAAAGATGAGGAGGATGTGCGTCGATATGTAAGTGGTGCCTATCTGGATTTTCATATCCAGGAATATGTACACTATAAAAAAGAAGTGGGAATCTTTTATCACCGATATCCCGATAATGAAAGCGGTTCAATAACGGGAATAGTGAGAAAAGAATTCTTATCCGTAGTTGGGGATGGCATTCATACCATCCATCAATTGCTGGTACAAAGCAAGAGAGCCATGATATATCTTCAAAGCCTGGAAAACATTCATGGCAAGTTATTAAATTCGGTATTGCCAGCAGGTGAAAGAATGATTGTATCTCCCTATGGAAATCATGCGAGGGGGGCATTGTTTATTGATGATTCTCATCTTATCGACCAGGAACTGACAGCTACGATTGATTCAATATGCAGGCAGATACCGGATTTCCATTACGGGCGTCTTGATATCCGATGATAGTTGGGAAGATTTGAAGCAGAAAAAAAATTTCGTGATCATTGAAGTAAATGGAGCAGGATCGGAAGCAACCCATATATACGATCCACGACATTCGATCTTTTTCGCCTGGAAAGAAATTGTACGCCACTGGATCATCCTGGGTCGTATCAGCCGGATCAATCATAAAAAGGGCCATCCATATCTTACGTTTAAGCAAGGATTAGCTATGTTTAGGGAAGATAAAGAATGGAGTAAGAGGCTGGCTGCTATGCCAGAGTGAGATGCAAGCTGTGAGCTACGAGCTTCGAGCAGTTTAAGGTTGCCAACCTTGTAAGTGTATAATAAATTTTCGGCAGGCTTTTACAAGGTTGGCAACCTTGGGAATCGATCGCTAATTTCAATACGAAAGCAGCTAACAGCTAACAGCTAAGAGCTAGCAGCTTTCTTCCCCATGAACTACGGTAAAATATTTTTCACCGGCCTCCTCATTAGTTTTCTCGGCGCTCTCCCGCTGGGAACTCTCAATGTTGCGGCCATGCAGATATCAGTGAGTGACGGTATCCGTCCCGCGCTTTATTTTGCGATTGGCGCATTGTTGGTGGAAATTATCTACGTCAGGCTTTCGTTGGTAGCAATGGATTGGGTAAGAAAACAAAAAGTAATATTCCGATGGCTGGAGTGGATAACATTGCTCATTGTAATTGCGTTGGCGGTTTCGAGTTTTATTGCTGCCAGCAATCCATCGGGTGGAAAGAATGTTATTCTTTCCAATACCATCCATCGTTTCTGGCTGGGAGTGATGATGAGTGCTATTAACCCGATGCAAATACCATTCTGGTTTGGATGGAGTACAGTCTTATTTACTAAGAAAGTATTGCTTCCCCGAAATGATTATTATAACACTTATATAGGAGGTATCGGGTTAGGCAGTTTATTGGGTTTTTCTGTTTTTGTTTTTGGTGGCCAATTTCTGGTTGATAAATTGAACCGGAATCAGCACCTGCTTAATTGGATCATTGGTGGAATTTTTGCATTGACGGCTTTAATACAAGCCTGGAAGATGTTTCTGCATAAGGGTTCGGTGCATCAGTTAGAAAAATCGGAAAGAAAAAGTGAAAGGTGAAAAGTGAAAGGTGAAAAGTGAAGGTGAAAAGTGAAAGGTGAAAAGTGAAAGGTGAAAAGTGAAAGGTGAAAAGTGAACGGAGAAAAGTCAAAAGTGAAAGGTATGCATGAATTTCGGGGACCCTTTTCACTTTTGACTTTTCACTTTTCACGAGCATTATGCTCCACATAAATCGCCCTTTTCCCACACCAAAACGAGGTTTTAAACGTTTTTAGAAGGCGAATTAAAATTTCTTCAACAAACAATACCTTATGAACCGTAACTCCTTGAAATTCAATGCCGGTCTTCTTTTGCTGGCAGTTACCCTTTTTGCTGTTTCCTGTAAAAAAAATGATGACCCAAAACCGCCTACAACTTCAAGTGCGGCCGAAAACAATGCTTTTGCTGAAGCTCAGTATAACGACGTAACTACCCTGGTTGATCAATCTTCCGTATCGGGTACAGTTATGTTTGGAGCAGCTGGAACGGGTTCTGGAAATGGAACAGAAGGGTCAATGGGTCCATGTGTAACTGTTACTGTAGATACTACTGTAAATCCTCATTCGATCACTATCGATTTTGGAACTAATAATTGTCTCTGCCTGGATGGACGTAATCGTCGTGGTAAAATTATTGCTACTTATACGGGCCAGTACCGCAACACAGGAACTGTTATCAATATCAGTTTAGACAATTATTATGTGAATGATTATAAGGTTGGTGGTACCAAAAAAATCACTAACCAGGGGAATAACCAGGCCGGTAACCTTGTATATAAAGTAGAAGTAAATGGTCAGGTAGTTAAACCCAATAATGGAGGAACCTATACCTGGATCAGTACCCGTTACCGCGAATGGAAAGCAGGCGCTTTAACGCCATTAAATATATTGGATGATGTATATGGAATTACCGGGGATGCCGGTGGTGTGAATACCGATGGCAGCAGCTATTCTATTGTTGCCACTCAGGAGCTGGTTCGAAAAATGAATTGCCAATGGTTTGAAAGCGGTATACTCGAGCTTACACAAACTGGCTTACCTAAGATTACGCTGGATTATGGAACTACTGGTTGCGATGCCAATGCTACAATTAGTGTGTTAGGTACAGCGTATCCTGTGATTTTGCAATAAATCAAGAGTCGTAGGACAGTAATGTTCGATAACCAATAAAATTTAAAGGTGAAATGCTGAAGTTTTCATTCAGTATTTCACCTTTAATATTTTACGATCATTGCCCGTAGCTCGCCGCTCAAAGCTTGTAGCTTGTGTTTGCTCTATTGATATGTTCCTTTAAAAGTTCCGGCAGTAATTGTTTTAATAGCATTGGCGGCATTCCTGCATGTTCCACTGAAAGTACCCTCAATGGTTTTTGTTGTGGTATTATGACTGGTTACTTTAAATACCATGTTTACGCCTGCCGTCGTAAAATCGGCATTATAAGTTTGAGAACCGTCAAAATTAAACATGGCCGAATTACTTGTTAATATTGCATTCGTATTATACGTTTCATTATTCTGAATGCCCCCTGCTACATCGGTAATGGTGATGGACAGATCATCGTCGATAGTTGAAATTCCAAAATACCCCATAACGGTAATGCCACCCGATGTTTGAATTAGGGTTTCGTCTTCTTCTCCCTCAAAATTCAAAGTACCTTCTTTAAAACTCCAGGCGATGGTGCCCGTACCTGATCCAGGATCTACAGCTACTAAGAAATCGCAAGTTGACGCACCAAAACTTACAGTAATCATAAAAGTGCCGTCATTATCCGGAGTTCCACTTCCGGTTAAATGGATTGTCTGCGGACCAGTAGCTAATGTTCCTGAACCGCTAAACACCATTCCATGCACGGCTGTTGTGCTTATCGAGTAGGCACCTGCAGTTGTAACATTCACATCCAGATAAACTGTGTTCGAAGCATTCAATGCTTTTCCTTCTTCATATGTACCTAATACATCCGCGCTTGAACAATTAATGGTAAATACAGCGGGCCCGGAAATAGGAACCTGGAAAGTGCAGGTACCTGTTCCCACAGTTACACTCAGTGTAGTAGTGCTACTGGCTGCAGGAGTACCGGTTCCGGTTAATACGATAGTTTGTGCACCGGTGGTAGAAAATACACCAGAGCCGGAAAAACTGATCCCATTCGATGTATTAGTAGTAACTGAATAGGTTCCAATGGTAGTTACTGTTACAGAAAGTGTTACTTTATTAGAAGCATTAAGGGGAGTTGAAAGAATATAATTTCCAGCCAGTGTTGCATTGGTACAGCTACCTCCCGCACCTTGCAGAGTAAAGACTGCAGGGCCCGCAGAACCATCAGGAAGAACGGTTATGGAAACAAAACAAGAGGTTCCTCCATAACTAACAAGGAAATCATCGGTACCGGCGGCAATTGGATTTCCAATACCCATTAATTTGATCGTTTGAACACCCGTGCTTCCAAACGTTCCGGTTCCTCTGAAATAGTATCCATTTACAGTATCAGTTGTAATTATATAAGTACCAACACCGGTAACATTCACATCAACAGTAATGAAATTGGACGCGCCCAGGGGCGTGCCTGCTTCATATACGCCTGCAATCGTCTTTGGCAAACAATCGTCATTCAAATCACTTTGAAGGGAACCCGTTGAAGTATTGCTACTGGAGGCTTCCAGGCTCTTTTCTTTTATACAAGAAGGAATTGTTGCTATGCCGATAACCAGAAGTGCAAGAATAATAATACGTTTCATAAAGTATTTTTCGACCTTAAAAATACGGTAATTTTTTATGCTGATTGCTTGTTAAAGATAGTTTAACAGGTTAGGTTAAGCTGGAAGTTGGGAAGGCCGATTTAATATACAATTCTTCAAAATTCCTGCACCCATTTATCCCTCTCATCGGGTGAAAATTTCCAGGGAGCGTAGTTGTTTTCAACATTACTAAACATGCTGTTCCATTCCTGGGGGGCATTGCTTTCTTCCATGATCAGTGATCGGCGAAGTTCGAGAATGATCTCTAATGGAGAAATAGAGACCGGACATTCTTCCACACAGGCATTACAGGTAGTGCAGGCTCTTAATTCTTCAACAGAAATATAATTATGTAGAAGTGATTTGCCATCGTCGGTAAATGTTTTATTGCTGTTGATATTTCTACCCACTTCTTCCATGCGGTCCCTGGTATCCATCATAATCTTACGTGGCGAGAGGAGTTTACCTGTTAGATTAGCGGGACATGCAGCGGTACATCGCCCACATTCAGTACAACTATAGGCATCCAGTAAATTCCGCCAACTAAGATCCATTATATCCTTCGCCCCGAATTTGGGAGGGGCCTGTGTTTCTGTAGGTGCCAGTTCGGGTTGCATCGCATATAGGACCTCATTCTGAATTGCCGGCATATTGATCATTTTCCCTGGAGGTTGCAAGCGTGCATAATAAGCGTTGGGGAAAGCAAGTAGTATATGTAAATGTTTTGACCAGGGTAGATAATTAAGAAAGACGAATATTCCCACGATATGCAGCCACCAGCATGAGCGTTCAATTATCAGAAGGGTAGAAGCAGGTAAATTGCTCAGGGCATGAGCTTTTAACCCTGAGAGTACAAAATCTCCGGTATCGTGAAAACCCTCGGTATTGCGTAGTTGCAAAGCCCGGTCGCTTGTATTCATGAATAAAAACAAACACATCAAAATGATTTCTGTAATTAGTATAATATTTGCATCACTACGCGGCCATCCATTCAGATCTTTACTGATAAATCTTTTTAGTTTGATTATATTCCGGCGAATTAAAAAAATAAGACAGGCAATCAATACTAATATGGCTAATATTTCGAAGGAGTTGATAAGAATGCTATATAAATTAAGTCCTAATATTGGAAGAAATAAACGATGCGTACCCAGTATCCCATCCAATACAATCTCGAGTACTTCTAAATTAATAATTACAAAACCGACATAAATAGCCAGATGCATAACGGCCACCAATGGATTCTTAAACATTTTTTTCTGACCGAAAGCAAGAAGTAACATATTCTTCCAGCGTGCAGATGGGTTATCGCTGTAGTCTTCATCTTTACCCAATAGAATATTCCGGCGAATCTCTTTTATTTTCATTGAGAAGAACCAGATTGCGAAACCGGCTACTGCTATAAATACAATTTGCTGAAGGTATTGCATAGTGATGCTAAGGTAGGGAAAAAGCTGCTAGTTGTTCTCTGCAAGCTGCTAGCTGTTTGCTACAAGCTGCTAGCTACCACCGAAAATGAAATTACTTTTTGTATCAAGGTTACCAACCCTTCAATGATTGCATTAAATTTATCACACTATTAAAGGGTTGGCAACCTTAAAGAGGCGTTAAAGAAACTCCACAATCTTCCTTACTATCTTATTCTCCCGGTAAATTCTTCGATGTCCAAGTCCCTTGGTAATTACAAATTCAATATTGGGATGATTATCTTCTTGCACTTTCACAGCGTCTTTCAAAGGCGTCAGTTCATCTTCTTCGTCGTGTATCCATAAAATGGACGCGTTCACATTATTAACAGCTCTTCTAACCGAATAATGAGAAGGAGGGACGCCGCTTCGATCAAGAATGAGTTGATCGAATGGTTTTCGGATATCGTCATTCAGGTCGAGGAATTTAAAGAAAGAGTCGATAGCCGTAGTGGTTTCTGTGGCCGGTGCAATGAATACAGCTTTTGTCGTTTCATCAGGATTCAGTTTTTCAAGCAAGTGTGCCAATGCCAATCCACCAAATGAATGACTAAGAAAACGGTTTATAGGTCCATACAAACGACAAATTTCTTCCAGCATTTTTATATACAAGGGCAATGTTATTTGCTTGCCTTCCGAGCGGCCATGAGCCGGTGCGTCAAAAGCCAACACCTCATATCCCTTTCTAACAAAAGGGTTGATATAGCGATCGAAATTCTTTACGGTTGATTCAAATCCATGTACAATCAACAAGCGGTTTTCTTGCGGGTGATTAAAGCGGTATCCTTTAATGGTAATTCCATCCATCTCAAAAGAAATTTTCTCCCCGGTGGAAAAAACCGGCGGTGTTTTCTTTTTCGATTTCCGGAACGGAGTAGCGAAGATTTCAAACGCTTTTTTCGCGGCTCTTTTTTTCGAAACCACCGCGATGATATTCAATCTTGCGCGCAGATAGTTTACTGCTAACTTTTGTGCTAATTTCATACCCTGCAAAAATACAATATGCGCGTCGTACTTATCGGAACCGGAAATACTGCAACAATACTCGGAAGATTGATGAAACAGTCAAATCATCATATCATGCAGGTGTATGGAAGAACGGCTGCAAAAGCGGCGGCATTGGCAGACCAACTTGAAACAACTTATTGCACTGATGCTGGTAATATGGATGCAAGCGCCAACGTTTATGTAATTGCTGTTTCGGATGAAGCAGTTGCTGAAGTAGCGAGCCAATTGATACTTCACAATAAATTGGTAGTGCATACCGCAGGTTCCGTTTCAAAAGATGTATTGAAGCAGGCGAGCCGCAACTATGGCGTATTATATCCCCTGCAGAGTCTGCGGAAAGAAATGAAGGGCCTGCCTCTTATCCCTTTACTAGTGGATGGTAATACCAGTGATGATCTTACACTTATCTATGATTTCGCGCAGAGCTTGTCGAAACAGGTTCAAAAAGCGAACGACGAAGAACGTTTACGTTATCACCTTGCCGCGGTGATGGTGAATAATTTCAGTAATCATTTATATACCTTGGTGCAGGATTATTGCAAACAGACAGGATCGGATTTCAGTTTTCTCCTACCTCTCGTTCAGCAATTGCCGGAGAGATTAGCGGATCATTTGCCACAGGATTTGCAAACCGGGCCCGCTATCCGCAACGACCAGGCAACCATTAACAAGCACTTGCAACTTTTATCTGATCACCCTCAAATAAAAAACCTGTATGCGTTATTTACAAAAAGCATACAGGAGTATTATAGAAAGGAATGATTATCCTGGATAAATACAGGGCTAAGAGGACAAAAGGGAAAAGGAGAGTAAAGTGAATCTCTGAATGTCAGAAAACTCTTTTGTCTCCTTTCTCTTTTCAACCTCTTTACTAAAGAAAAATACAGGCTAAGAGAACCAAGGAGAAAGGAGATGAAAGAGAAACTCAGAATTTGAGTACTCCCTTTTATCTCCTTTTCCCTTTTTACCTCTTAGCCAAAAAATTAGATTTACTTCTTCTTTTTCTTTTTCTCCGCTTTTGGCTCTTTAGCTGCTTTTGGCGCTTTGGGAGTTTTCGGCTCTTTGGGTTGTTTTGGTTGCTTTGCCTGCTTTGGTTCTTTAGCAGGTTTTGCGAGATAGCGTTCTTCGAGTATATCAAGATGGTGCTGCAAATGTCCAGCACTTACAAAACCAAAAGCTATTGTGCTAACGGTATTGCCGCTGGCTGTTCCGGTTCTTGCGAGTTCATCCTCTGATAAGGAATCAAAAAAGAATTCGTTTGCAGCTCTCAATGATAGA
>Ga0157380_10003320_pt1 | contig 11039 bp, 9 predicted proteins | sample S35metaG_FD_119757 | JGI IMG/M metagenome (GOLD analysis project Ga0157380, IMG submission 119757) | Switchgrass rhizosphere microbial communities from Kellogg Biological Station, Michigan, USA - S3-5 metaG | ecosystem: Host-associated > Plants > Roots > Rhizosphere > Soil | place: USA: Michigan...
ACGACGATGGAGTTCTTCCGCATCCACCGCGACATCCCGTTCATGCGGCATGCGCTGGTGTTCAACGTCATCTCGCTGGTGACGTTCCTCGCCGCGGTCTTCTTCCTCGCCACCCGCGGGCTGCACTTCTCGATCGAGTTCACCGGCGGCACCGTGATCGAGACGGCGTACGCGCAGACTGCCGACATCCCGAAGGTGCGCACCGCGGTCGAGAGCCTCGGGCTCGGCGACGTCCTGGTGCAGAACTTCGGCAGCTCGCGCGACGTCCTGATCCGCGTCCCGCTGCGCGAAGGCGTCAAGCAGGCAGATCTCGTCGCCAGCGTCTTCGGCGCGCTCTGCAAGGCCGAGGGCGGCACGGTGTCGAATCGCGAGGGCGCCGCCGAGCAGGGCCAGTCGGCGTCGCGGCAGGCGTGCGCCGCGGGCGCTGCCGAGCCGGTGCGGCTGTCGCGCAGCGAGTTCGTCGGCCCGCAGGTCGGCAAGGAGCTCGCCGAGGACGGTGCGAAGGCGCTCGCCTTCGTCGTCATCGGCATCATGATCTACCTCGCGCTGCGTTTCGAGTGGAAGTTCTCTGTCGCCGCGATCGTCGCGAACCTGCACGACGTCGTCATCATCCTCGGCTTCTTCGCGTTCTTCCAATGGGAATTCTCGCTCTCGGTGCTCGCGGCGGTGCTCGCCGTGCTCGGCTACTCCGTGAACGAGTCGGTCGTCATCTTCGACCGGATCCGCGAGTCGTTCCGCCGTTACCGGAAGATGACAACGCCCGAGGTGATCGACCACGCGATCACGAGCACGATCAGCCGCACCATCATCACCCACGGCTCGACGCAGATGATGGTGCTGTCGATGCTGATCTTCGGCGGCCAGACGCTGCACTACTTCGCCATCGCGCTGACCATCGGCATCCTGTTCGGCATCTACTCGTCGGTCTTCGTCGCCGCCGCGATCGCCATGTGGCTCGGCGTCAAGCGAGAAGATCTCGTCAAATCCGCGGCCAAGGATCACGATCCGAACGATCCGAACGCCGGAGCGGTGGTGTAGAGTCGAAATCGACCTTCTCGGGAACCGGAGCCACCCAGAGCCCATGCCCACTCCCGCCAACCCGACGGCACTGGCTCAGCAGGCGAGGCGGTCGTACGTGGAGCGGCTCCTCTCCGGCGTCCCCGCGGTCGTGCAGGCGGTCGAGCAGGGCGCGAAGCTCCTCGCGGCGAGCGTCGCGGAACCCGCGGTCGCGCTGAAGCGGCGCGAGCTGCTGCCGACGCTGCAGGCGGCGCTGCCGCAGTGGCAGCGGGGCATGCTGACGCTGCTGAAGGCGGCGCTCGCGAGCGGCACGGTGACGCAGACACGCCTCGGCGAGTTGCCCGTCGCCGCCGCGGGCGGCCGCGGCGGCGGCAAGCTGAGCCTCGTCGACGACGACACGATCGAGCACGAGATCCTCAGCTCTCGCCTCGCGCTCGCGATGATGGACCGCGCGTCGTGGGAGTTCACCGATCTGCGCTCGCGCATGAACATGCTCGAGAAGCGCGACGAGCTCGAGACCAACGACATCCTGCGCCCGCACGTGTTCGCGCGCATCGTCACCCAATCGTGGCTGGCGGCGCCGCTCAGCTTCGACGCGTGGCGGATGCTGCAGTCGGTGCTGCACGAGGAGTTGTCGTTGTTCGCCGAGGAGGCGTACCACGAGATCAACCGCTTCCTGCTGCAGCGTCAGGTCCTGCCCGAGGTCGACCTCAGGCCGTTCATCCGGCGCTCGAACACCGGCGGCTCGCGTCCGGTCGTCGCCGCGAGCGGCGGCTTCGGCGTCGCGACCGGCCTGAAGGGCGCGACCGACTTCCAGGCCTCGGCGACGCGGCCGCAGCACACCTCGACCGAGGAGGAAACGCGGCTGATGACGCGCGCCGGCAGCCTGGCGCGCGGCGGCGAGGCGCCCGACCAGGTGCTGAACCGCCTGAACCGCCTCGTCGGCCGTCAGCTGCCCGACTTCGCCGCGACGTCGCACGCGCCGGCGCCGCCGTCGCCGCGGCTGAGCGCCGCGATCGCCGAGGCGCAGGAGAACGTCGCCCGCCGCCTCACCACTGCGCCGCGTGACGGCGCCGTGCGCGCGCCGGTCGGGACGCCCGCCCTCCTCGAGGAGCTGCAGCAGCGCAAGCTCGCTCTCAAGCAGGCGGCGACGTCGCCGGTCGAGCGGGCGACGATCGAGATCGTCGCGCTGCTGTTCCAGAGCATCCTGATGGAAGACGCGATTCCGGCAACCGTGCGCGTCTGGTTCGCGCGCCTGCAGATGCCGGTGCTGCGCGTCGCCATCTCCGAGCCCGACTTCTTCGCCACCGTCGAGCACCCGGCGCGCCGCCTGATCGACCGCATGGGCGCCTGCGTGATGGGCTTCGACTCGTCGAGCCGCGCCGTCGGCGACCTGCTCGAGAAGGAGATCAAGCGCGTCGTCCAGGTCGTCGAGGCGTACCCCGACACCGGCCGGCGCGTCTTCCAGACCGTGCTCACCGAGTTCGAGAAGTTCCTCGAGCACTACTTCAGGAACGAGAACGAGGCGTCGAAGAAGGGCGTCTCGCTTGCCGCCCAGGTCGAACAGCGCGAGACCATGGCCATCCAGTACACGATCGAGCTGCGCAAGATGCTGAACGACGTCCCGGTGCAGGAGGGCGTCCGCGAGTTCCTGTTCCAGGTCTGGGCGGACGTCCTCGCGACGACCGCGGTGAAGTCGGGCGCCGGCGACGCGACCAAGGAGATGAAGCGTGCCGCCGCCGATCTGATCTGGTCGGCGAGCGCCAAGGTCTCGCGCTCCGAGCGCGCCGAGGTGATCCGCCGCCTGCCGCCGCTGCTGAAGACGCTGCGCGACGGCATGGAGGAGGCGGGAATCCCGCTGCCGAAGCAGGACGAGCACATCCAGCGCCTCAACAACGCGCTCGCCGCGGCGTTCACCGCCAAGGCGGCGGCGATCTCGCACGAGCGCCTCGAGGAGCTGATGGGCCGGCTGGAAACGCTCGAGGAGCTGCTGCCCGAGGCCGAGGACGTCGACATCGACGAGTCGCTCGTCATGGACCTGTCCGGCCACGAGAGCTCCGAGCTCGAGGTCGTCGGCGAGGGCGGCTCGATGCCGACGCCCGCGATGCTCGCGTGGGCGCGCGAGCTCCAGGTCGGCAGCTGGTACATGCTCGACTACCGCGGCCGCAACGAGCAGGTGCAGCTTGCCTGGCAGGGCATGCGGCGCCAGCTGACGCTGTTCGTCTCGCCGCAGGGCCGCGGGGTCCACTTCCAGCAGCACCGGCTGGCGGCGTTCCTCCAGGCCGGCCTGCTCGTGCCGGCGCAGGAGGAAGCGCTCACGGTCCGCGCGACCCGCACCGCGATGGCCAAGATCGACGGCGATCCTTCCCGCCTCCTGAACTAGCTTCCGACGCGCGGCTGCGGCCGGCGGTGTCACCCGCGGCGCTTGACGGCGATCAAGCCGGCGGCGCTGGGTGCGCCTAGGCTGTGCGCCGAAGGCGAGCGGCAATGCAGACGTACGCGCTCGAAGCGGTGACGCAGAGGCCCTCGACGGCCCGCAACCCGCAGTGGTTGAAACGGCTCCTGGTCGCGTGCGTCGGCATTCCGCTGGCCGTCTGCCTCGTCCTCGCGCTCGGCTTGGGGATCGCCTTCTCGCCGACGTACGCCTGGCGGGTGCTCGTCTACGGTGACTCGAAGATCGACGACTGGCAGCGACTGCCGTCGCGGCCGGTCGCCAATGCGCCGCCGACGTTTCGCTTCGCAGCCGCGCCGGACCCCGATCTGCCGGCAAGGTTCGCGGACGTCACCTATCACCGCCAGGGACGGATCGAACGCATCGGCGACCTCGATGCGTTCCTTCGCGACTCGGACACGACCGCACTGCTGGTGATTCAGGACGATCGCCTGCTCTACGAAGGCTATTTCAACGGCTACACGCGCGACTCGGTGCAGACCTCGTTCTCGATGGCGAAATCCGTCACCTCGTTGCTGATCGGGATCGCCATCGACGAGGGACGCATCGCCAGCGTCGACGATCCGGTGCGCCGCTATCTGCCCGACCTCTCGGAAACGCTGCAACCGGTCACGCTGCGGCATCTGCTGCGCATGGACGCCGGCGTGGAGTCGTCTCTGCCCAAGCTTGTCGGCCCGATCGACGCCCCCTGGGGTGACGATGCCCGCATCTAGTACGGCACCGACCTGCGCAGCCTCGCCGCGGGGGTGAAGGCGGTCTACCCGCCCGGCGAGCGCTTTCACTACAACAACTTCGATCCGCCGCTGCTCGGCCTCGTGCTCGAGCGCACCACGGGCGTATCGATCCCGGAATACCTGTCGCGCAAGGTCTGGCAACCGCTGGGAATGGAGGCGCCCGCGAGCTGGACCGTGGACAGCGACACCCACGCGTTCGCGAAGATGGAAAGCGGCATCAATGCCCGCGCGATCGACTTCGCAAAGCTGGGTCGGCTGATGCTGCGAGGCGGCGATTGGGACGGACGGCGCGTCGTCTCCGAAGCATGGGTTCGCCAGTCGACGCGGCCGCCGGACGATGGCGTCGCGCTGTCGCGCGAAGGCTGGATGCCGCAGATCGCCGTCGCTCCCGACAGCTACTACGCGATGATGTGGTGGGGCGTGCGGCGCGCCGGCGGCGACGCCGACTTCTACGCCAACGGCAAGCACGGGCAGATCATCTACGTGTGCCCGTCGAAGCACGCAGTGCTGGTGCGCCACGGCGCGGGCAATCACGCCATGTGGTGGGCGGAGGTGCTGCGCAACATGGCCGACCGGCTCTAGGAAGAACCGCCGTCGCGCCGCGCTGCCGTCTATTCGCGGACTGACGGAAATCGGGAAAGAGGCACGTCCCTGAACGCAGCGTCAGGCGCGGACCGCCTGCCGCGCCGCGTCAATGCGTGACGCGATCTTCTTCGGCCACGAACAGCTCGTCGAGGATCAGCGCGTCGGGCTCCTCGCCGAGGCTCCAGAAGACCATCAGGACGATGATCTTGAGGTCTTCGAGGTCGAGCGGGCCGCCCGGGATCGCGCTGGCACGGTCGATGACCATCTCGCGCATCGCGGGCGGCAGGACGCCGGCCGATTCGAGGAATGCGATGAACGCGATCGACTGCTCGCCGAGGTGCTCTTGCTCGGCCGCCGCGTAGATGCGGATGCTGTCGTGCTGCTGCTCGCCGCGCCTGGCTTGGGCGACCGCGGCGACGCCGTCGAGCCAGCTCAAGGCGTCGGCGATCTCCTCCGATTCGAAGCCGACCGAGGTGAGCTTGCGGGTGAGCTGCTCATGCCCGGGACAGGCGTCCGGACGCCAGTAGTTCTCGTACAGATACACGAGGACGTCGAACATGAATCGATGATACCGCAGCGTTTTGTTGCACTCGGCCGGCGGGGACGAACGGCTCGGTCCGGCGGAGGGCAATCCTCAGGCCCGCTCGAGGCGCTGGAACTGCTGCCCGGGCAGCCGCGCAACGCGGCCCTGGAGCTCGAGCTCGAGCAGGCGCGCCGACAGCTCGGCGGGGCTCGTCCCGGTGCGGGCGACGAGTTCGTCGAGGCCGATCGGATCGAAGCCGAGGACGTCGAGGAGGGTGTCGTTGGGCATGGCGACGGTGCGGGCGGCGAGGCTTGGAGCCGGGCCGAGGGTGCCGAGTTCCTCGACGATGTCGGCGGCGGCGTCGACCAGCTTGGCGCCCTGCTTGATCAGCATGTGGCAGCCGCGCGCCTGCGGTGAGTGGATCGACCCCGGGATCGCGAACACCTCGCGCCCGGCCTCGGCGGCGAGCCGCGCGGTGATGAGCGACCCCGATTGCACGGCCGCCTCGACGACGAGCGTGCCGCGGGCGAGGCCGGCGATGACGCGGTTGCGAACCGGGAAGTTCGCCGCCAGCGACGGCGTGCCGACCGCGAATTCGCCGACGATGAGGCCGTCGCGTGCGATGCGCGCTGCGAGCGCCCGGTGCTGCCGCGGGTAGTCGATGTCGAGCCCGGTGCCGACGACGGCGATCGTCTTGCCGCCGGCGCCGAGCGCGCCTTCGTGCGCCGCGCCGTCGATGCCGAGCGCGAGCCCGGAGACGATCGTCCAGCCGGCAGCGCCGAGATGGCCGGCGAACGCGCGCGCGTTCTCGAGGCCTTGGGGTGTCGGGTTGCGGCTGCCGACGATCGCGATCGCCGGCGCCTGCAGCAGCGCGACGTGGCCGCGCACATACAGGAGCAGCGGCGGGTCCGCGGTCTCGAGGAGGGCGGCCGGATAGCGCGGGTCGCCGACCGCGATGGCGTCGCGCGGCTCGTCGCCGCCCTGAAGCCACTGCCAGCCGGCGACGAGCCGCTCCTCGAAGTGCTCGGCGGGCGCGGCGAGCGCCGCCGCCGTCGCCGCCGGGACGACCGTCGACCTCGCCGCCGTCGAGGCGGCGACCGCGGCCTCGGGGGAGCCGAAGCGGGCGAGCAGGGCCCGCACCGCGGGGCGGCCGACGCCCGGCGTCTCGAGCAGGCGCAGCCAGGCGGCAAACTCGTCGCGATCGATCATTGCAAGCAGACCGGGGCGCCGAAGCGCCCCGCGAGAACCGGCGGCAGGCGGCGCGGTCCCGATCGGGCCGCGGCCGCGTGCGAGTCTACGGCTGCGTGAAGCGGTCGCCGCGCGCGACCGGATCCTTGACCGAGAGGATCAGCGCGTACGACATGCGGTTGAAGACGCGGAACACGAACAGGACGCCGTGCCGCTCGTCGGGCAGCTTGATCTTCACCCGCGCGCGCTCGGTCGGATCGAGGACGACCTTGCCGTCGCGATAGAGCGCGAGCACATGGCCGCGCTCGATGCCGTCGACCGCGCCCCTGTTGAGCGCGACGATCTGGTTCTGCCCGGCCGTCAGGCCGTCGCCGTAGATCGAGACGATCTGGCCGGCGATCGGCGCCGCCGGCGGGTGCGGCGCGTAGTTGGTGTACTCGCGGCCCGGCACCGGAATGAGCCGGTCGCCGACGCCCGCTTCCTGGCGGATGCTCGTGACGGTGAACGTCGCCGGGATGATCTCGGCGCGCCCGTTGGCGTCGGTGCGCGTCTCACCCTGCACCGTGTACTCGGAAGCGCCGACGTAGGTCGCCTCGTAGCCGAGGATCTCGCCGGTCGTCGGGTCGCGCAGCGGCCGCGGCTCGCGGAAGATGCGGAACTCGCGGTCGGCGCCGAGGTCGCCGCGGACGTACGCGGTGTCGCCGCGCGACAGCAGCACGCGGCCTTCCTGCGTCGCGACGATGCGCGGCGCCGCCGCCAGCTCGTTGACCTCGAAGATCACCGCCTCGTTGAGGAACGGCTCGATCAGGTTGAAGGGGATCGACGCGATGCCGTCGAGCGCGACGTCGCGCGCGCGGATGCGCGGCGACAGGCTCGCGTCGCCAGCACCGCCGACCGGAGCGCCCATGCGCAGCCGCGCGCGGCCGTTCGACTTGTCGAGGAAGAGCTGCTGGCCGGGGAAGATGAGGTGCGGGTTGCGGACCTGCTCGAGGTTCATGCCCCACAGCTCGGGCCAGCGCCACGGGCTCTTCAGGTACAGCTTCGAGATGTCCCAGAGCGTGTCGCGGCGCTTGACGGTGTAGACGTCGGGGGCGTCGGGCAGCAGCTCGCTGAGCGGAACGCCCGCCTCGGCGGCGCGCTTGGCGGTATCGCGCTGCTGCTGCGTGATCGGAAAGTTGGGCTCCGCGGCGACGGCGGCGAAGGACATCGAGACGAGACCGAGGACGGCGAGTTGCCGAAGCGACGGCGGTGCAGGGAGAATTCGTCGGCTCATGCAGAAGGTCTCGTGGAGCGAGCCGCAGCGCCTGGCGCACGCGGTCCGAAAGGGCTTCCGCGCGGCTTGGCGGGCGACGTCGCGGTTCGGCGAAAATCTCACTTGAGTTCGAAGATTCTGCCCATAAAGCATTGATATCGCAACGAAACTGCGCTCCAAGCGCCCCCATGCGTGAGACCTTTCTCACCTCTTTTCGTTGTCGTGGGTCCACACGGCGCTGCCGCTGAATCGATTCGTCACAAATGAGCAAGCTCGACATCCTTCGCTATCCCGATCCGCGCCTGCACAAGGTCGCGCGGCCGGTCGCCGAGGTCGACGAGCGCATCCGCGGTCTCGTCGACAACATGCTCGAGACGATGTACGGCGCCGACGGCGTCGGCCTCGCGGCGACGCAGGTCGACGTCCACGAGCGCGTCATCGTGATCGACGTCTCCGAGGCGCGCGACGAGCCGATCGTGCTGATCAACCCCGAGCTCGTCGCGACGAGCGACGAGATGACGGTCACCGAGGAAGGCTGCCTTTCGGTGCCGGAGGTCTACGACAAGGTGCAGCGCCATGCGCGCGTTCGCGTGCGCGCGCTCGACCGCAGCGGCGCGGCGCGCGAGTTCGACGCCGAGGGACTGCTTTCGGTCGCCGTGCAGCACGAGATGGACCACCTGCTCGGCAAGGTCTTCGTCGAGTACCTGAGCCCGCTCAAGCGCTCGCGCATCAAGACGCGGATGCTGAAGAAGACGCGCGAAGAGGCGCGCGTCTGACGACCTGGGCCGCGGGGCGATGCGCGTCGCCTTCGCCGGAACGCCGGAGTTCGCCCGTGTCGCGCTCGCGCGCATCCATCGCCGCGGCTTCGACGTCCCGCTCGTCCTGACGCAGCCCGACCGCGCTTCCGGCCGCGGCATGAAGGTCGCCGCCTCGCCCGTGAAGGCGTTCGCGCTCGAGCACGGCATCGCGGTCGTGCAGCCGCACGGCCTCAGGCTCGACGGCAGGCATGGCGATGACGCGCGGTCGGCGCAGCAGTTGCTCGCTGCCGCTGCGCTCGACGTCATCGTCGTCGCCGCCTACGGGCTGATCCTGCCGCCCTGGCTGCTCGATCTGCCGCGCCACGGCTGCCTCAACATCCACGCGTCGCTCCTGCCGCGCTGGCGCGGCGCGGCGCCGATCCAGCGCGCGATCGAGGCCGGCGACGACGTCACCGGCGTCACGATCATGCAGATGGACGCCGGCCTCGACACCGGGCCGATGGTGCTCGCCGAGCCGCTCGCGATCGCCGCGGACGAGAGCGCCGGCGCGCTGCAGGCGAGGCTCGCCGCGCTCGGCGGCGAGCTGATCGTTCGCGTCCTCGATGCGCTTGGCGAACGGCCGCTCGTCGCGACGCCGCAGCCGGGCGACGGCGCGACCTACGCTGCCAAGATCACCAAGGGCGAGGCGACGATCGACTGGTGCGCGCCGGCGGCGGCGATCGAGCGACGGCTGCGCGCGTTCGACCCGGCGCCGGGAGCGCGCAGCGTCCTCGCCGGCGAGACGATCACGTGCTGGCGCGGCGTCGTCCGCGCCGGCGGCGGCGTCCCGGGGACGGTCGTCGCGATCGAGCGCGGCGCGCTCGTCGTCGCCTGCGGCGAGGGCTGTCTCGCGCTCACGGAGCTGCAGCGTGCCGGCGGCCGGCGGCTGCCCGCCGAAGCCCTGCTGCGCGGCTGGTCACCGTCGCCCGGCGCATGCTTCGCGGCGGCGCCGCCGACCGCCGGCGATTGAACTCCGCGGCCGCGCCGCCATCTCAGCCCCGACGCCGTTCGGCGTCGCCTACGAGGAACGACGACGATGTTCAACCTCCTGAAGACCGCCGTGCTGATGGCGGCGATCACCGCCCTGTTCATGCTGATCGGCGCGTACGTCGGCGGGCGGCAGGGCATGGTGCTCGCCCTGATCGTCGCGCTCGGCCTCAACTTCTTCAGCTACTGGTTCTCCGACAAGCTGGTGCTGAAGATGTACAACGCGCGCGAGGTCGACGAAACCTCGGCCCCGCAGTTCTACCGGATGGTCGCCGAGCTCGCGCAGCGCGCCGGCCTGCCGATGCCGCGCGTCTACGTGATCGACGAGGCGGCGCCGAACGCGTTCGCGACCGGCCGCAATCCCGAGCACGCGGCGGTCGCGGCGACGACCGGGATCATGCAGGTGCTGAGCGCGAACGAGCTGCGCGCCGTGATGGCACACGAGCTCACCCACGTCGCGCACCGCGACATCCTCATCTCGACGATCAGCGCGACGATGGCCGGCGCGATCTCGATGCTCGCCAACTTCGCGGTCTTCTTCGGCGGCCGTGACAGCGAAGGCCGGCCGGCGAATCCGATCGCCGGCATCGCCGTCGCGCTGCTTGCGCCACTGGCGGCGAGCCTGATCCAGCTCGCGATCAGCCGCGCGCGGGAATTCGAGGCCGATCGTGGCGGCGCCGAGCTTTCGGGCGACCCGCGTTCGCTCGCCTCGGCGCTCGAGAAGATCCACGCCTACGCGCGCGGCACGCCCTTGCTCGCCGCCGAGCGCAACCCGCAGACGGCGCAGATGATGATCGTCAACCCGCTGCACGGCGGTGGCATCGCGTCGCTCTTCTCGACGCACCCGTCGACCGAGGAGCGGGTCGCGCGGCTGCTCGCGATGGCGGGGGCGACGCCGCGCTGACCGGGGGTTCCGGCCGCCCTCAAGGTCGCGGCCGGGGCGCCGAAAACAGGGCGGCACTCCCGTCGCCTGCCATGCGCCACCTCGCCGTCCTCGTCGTCGCCGCCGTTCCGCTCGTCGCGGGTTGCGACATGCTCGGCATCGAGTCGGCGGAGAAGATCGCCGCCGCCCGCGAGGCCGACGGCAAGGCGATCGGCTCGGCGTGCCGCCACGCCGGCCGCGCCATCGAGGACTGCTTCGCGATCTACAAGAAGGCCGACCGCGCGGCGGTCTTCGCCGGCTGGCGCGACATGAACGACTACATGCGCGAGAACAAGATCGAGCCGGTGCCGCCGCAGCTCGCCGCGCAGGCGACGACGAAGGGCAGCGCCGCCGAGACCCGCTGATCCCGGCGGCCGCTGCGCGTCACGGCTTCGCGACCACCTCGAACTCGCCGACCGCGACGCGCTCGCCGCGCTCGCTCTTGACGCGCACCGTCGTGCGCCGGTCCTGCTGCGCCGCGGTGCCGTGGCCGGTCGAGAACCACAGCATCAGCCCCGTTCCGGTCGTGAGCACCTGCTGGCGGTGGCCGAAGAAGTTGGCGACGACGCGGTACTTGCCCGG
>Ga0157380_10003321_pt1 | contig 11039 bp, 6 predicted proteins | sample S35metaG_FD_119757 | JGI IMG/M metagenome (GOLD analysis project Ga0157380, IMG submission 119757) | Switchgrass rhizosphere microbial communities from Kellogg Biological Station, Michigan, USA - S3-5 metaG | ecosystem: Host-associated > Plants > Roots > Rhizosphere > Soil | place: USA: Michigan...
CTCCCACTGTGTAGTGCGCTGGGCCAGAGCGTGGGGAAAGAAAACACGCGGCCGAGACGCATCGACGGGCCCGGTTGCAGCCTCTTCGCGCACACCGTGGATATTCTCGGTCACGGTGTAGGGCCGATGCTGCCGTTCCGTTCCGTCCAGAGCGTATAGCTCAGTGCGCAGGACCTGGCCTCGCAAAGTGCGGAGCGCGTCACGCCTTGCGCGCCGAGGCAATGCCCGTAGTTCGTCGACCATTGCTTGCGGGCGCGCCAACTCCTGGGTGTCGCCTGACCAGAATTCATCACTGAAGTCGGTCTCTTCCCACTCACCAAACTCCTCCCCGATCGGCCCTTGATGAAACCACGTTCGAGTCTCTGTGGGCGGTGAAAATGTGGCGCGCGAGACGCGCTCGAATTGTCTGCTGGCGGGGTGCAATCCGGTATTATGAAAGTCTTCGAAGACTTCGGTGTCTCGTTGATCGACCCGCCCGAAGCCGCGAAACTCTCGCTCGCCACCATCCCAGTAGCCATGATGATAATGATATTCCGTCGTCAGCTTTCCGTGAGAGATGGCGTCGATTACTTCTACGCGCGCTACTACCTGGACCGGGAACGGCAGCGGGGTTTTCCAGCGGGTCTCCGGTCGTTTCTGGTCCTCCAGGTAGAAGCGCGTAGAAGGCGCGTAACCGACAGAAGTTACCGCGCCGATGTTGTTGACCATCTCGTTTAGGAGGTAGGGCTTTGTCTCGCCTGTGAAGTCGAGAAAGAACATATGCTCGCGCGACAACCCGCCGGCATCAGCGCTCCACAACACGCCACTGACGCCGGTGCCCAGCAGATCGGCTAGACGAACTGCATCCATATCCGAGATCGGTGGTGTGCCCTCGACTTCGATTGAGGTGCTCCAGCCGTTGCCGCTCTGGTTGATCCAAAGGATGACTTTCGTGTCATCGACATAAACGATGTCTGCCAGACCATCTCCGTCAACATCACCGACAAGGATGCGCTTCGGGTCGTAACCGTAGGGCAAGCGTGGACTATTGCGCATGGAAACTCGCCTGCCCCAGTTGCCGTAGCCGAGATTGGGCCAGTATTCGACGTTGCCGTCATAGACCAACACGATGTCTTCCAAGCCATCGCCCGACATGTCGGCCCACTTGACGCGCGGATCAGAGAAGTTGACGTCGGGGAATTCCTCCAGTCTGTGCTCGCGCTCGACCCAGCGAGTTTCTTTCCAACCTTGCCCTGGATGATTGAAGAAACATTCCAGGCGGCTGCCTGAACGGATTGCATCCGTCACTCCATCACCGGTCAGATCAACCAGGTGAACTTCTGGATCTTTGAAGTCGAAGCTGGGAGCGGTGTCGTACCTTTGAAATGAACGGCGGTCCCATAAGCCGCCGAAGCGGAGCGGATAGTACCCGGCGAGCCCGTCGGTAGTGACTAAGAGATCAACCCGGCTATCGCCGTTGGCATCGATGAGTTGTACACCTCGGTCAGAAAGGCTATGGCCTGCGGGGGCGGCCCGCATCTCTCGCGGCAGGTCAAACCGGCCGGCGCCGAGATTACGCCAGTAACGGACGGTCCCGTTCATCTCAAGAATGTCGGGAAGCCCATTGCCAAATAGATCTACTAGCTCACACTCAGGTCGAGCGAGCGAAACTGGGGGTAGGTCGCGACCGGCAATCGGAAAGAACTGTCTGCGATCAGGCTCGAACCGCGTGTAGCCAAATTCCAGCGGCGGCAGTTCCTCTTGACGATCACTGTCATGTCCAACAACTTTAACCTGACTGAGCAGTGACACTCCGTTAAGTGGCAACTGGTCGGCGGGAAAGTCGCGACGCTGATCGAGGTAAATGAATTGATAGCTGCGCGAGAGCGTATCAGAGCCGGCGTGAGTGGAGATAGCAATTTGAGTGCAGCGCCGCACTGTACGGACTTCAAAACCAGAGCGATATTCAGAGAAGGGGTCGGTTCGGTGCTCGTAGCTGAACCTGACTGTGATCAGGAACTGAGGGTCAGCCGGGACGCCGTAGTCGGCATAACGAATTTCGGAAAGATAAAGTTGATCCCAATGATGATCCTCCTCAGTCACCGAAGGATCTCGTTCATACAAGTAATCAATTCGATTGCCGAAGGAATCCAGCGTGCGGGTGAGCTTCCAGGCGAAAACACGGCGAGCAGATTCAGGGTCAACAATCGTAGCCGGATCACGCCAATCCATGCCCGCGCTGGGAGGCCGCGGCGTTCCGTAAAAACTCAATAGCCCATCTTTACTCCTCACCTCCCAGTGGTCTTGACTCGCATCGTGATGGTGTTGGATTCGGCCGAATAGGCCTTCGGTCCGGGGACGGTAAGTAGTGGTGCCTGACTGTTCGTCTACCGGAACAAGATCTTCAGCTCCCGAAAGTATAAAGACGTCGCTTGAGTCGTAACGCGGAATGCCCTTTGATGTTTTGCGGCTGACTCCCGGTATGCTCAGACTCCAGCCTAGCCCAAAAGTTCCGTTGCCGTTACCTGTGCTGTGGACGAGATTCAGTTGGGGCTGAAAGCCATTGCGACCAGATGGCAGTGCAATCGGAACCGTGAAATTGCCTGTGCCCGAATGCAAATCAGGTGAAAACTTCTCTCCTATTCCACGAAGAGCTCCGCCGCCTTTAGGAAGTGAGATTAACCCGTTTGGTGCATGTGAGTCGCCGCTCATCTGCTCACCTAGCGAAACTGCGATACAGTGTGTGGGGCTTGCCGAAGACTTTTCACCGCAATGACTGGACCTCTGCCTGATGAACCTGAATTAGGGTTTGAGAGTATTGATCTCTTTGATCCGTCTCCTTTCCTGGTAATGTTGAGCATCACTCTTCCTGTGCCAGGATTACTGTCAACCGGCGAACTAAGAAGCGAAGTTCCGAGCCTGGCTTCAAGCGCGGATTAATCGAAAGATAAATGTCCGGTGTTTCTTAGCCCGACGGAAACACCCGCTATTAAGAAGCGTGTGAGATCAGTTCGCGTAAGCTTTGCGCAACCGAGCGTCGCAGAATACCTAGCCTCAGCACCGCTTTGCTAAATCCGCGAAAACATCAATTTCACGGGCAATGTAAACAAAAGTCTCAAGCTGTATTCGGCCTTTTACCACCGAGCCAAAAAAAAAGCAACGTCATGCTGCGCTTTCGAAAAGTCGGTCATACTGCCGAACGATCCCAGCACGATATCTCCGTTGGTTGGGAATGCGACCTTTAAGGTGTGAAGCGGGTTGATCCTGGCCCCCGCTACCAAGAACTATTCTCCTTTCAAAGAAGTTATCAGACCGCGGTCATCTCAGACCGTTTTGTGAAGGCCGACATTTTTCCGAAGGAGAATAGATCTTTGGCGACCGAGGATGAATAAATCTCTGGCGATCCGACGTATAGGTGGGCTCAGCCTCTCAACGGAATCAGTAACTTTGTACCGGTTGAAGTGAGAGCGTGGGAGTACTACCCATGTTCGTGATCTCGCCCTCCAGATGCGATCGAAAGGAGCTTCCACGACAGTTGGCTACAATTCATAGCCGTGCTGCTTGATGCGTTATGGGAGTCTCCCTGAAATGCTAAACTCTACCCATACAAGTTGCTTTGGTTGCACTAGATTGTTTACAGAACGTGAGGACAATTTGATGTCAGACATTACTTTACAAACCAGCACCGGACCAGAAGAGTACCAGGTTAGCGACTTGGATGTTAGAGCGGACCTGAGTTGAGGAGTGCTTCCCAAAATGAAGGCTTTACATCAGAAAAGAAACCGCCGTTATTTCTTTCCTGCCTACTGCCTTCTGCCTGCTTGATCATCACTGGCACTCGTTATTATTGCGACTGGCAATTGGGCCAAAGCGAAACTGGAATTCACCAGACGTGATGAACGAGCAAACCATCGAGTGCTGTTTGGGCACATCACGCAATGGCGCGAGGTTCACCTGCCCTAACCAGAATACAAATCCAGGAATGTCCGGATTGCGACGCAGGTAACCAAAGTACTGCCCCAACACAAACGACCGGTTGTATTCAGCATCGATGAACGGCTGGTTACTGATCGGATTCGCGACGTTGTCATCCGTCAGCCGATACATGACAGCGCCGCGTCCGCCCTGCGTGTTGTATAGATCGATCAGATTCGCACGCTGCCCGGACAGGCTCACGCCCAGATCGTCTTGCAGCGTTATGAGCACCGCATCCACGAACTGCTCCGCCGTAGACAGACTCGCAGGATATTTCGTTTTGAACTCCGGGCGCTGCACGAACAAGTTAGCCAGGTCCAACTGCTTCTGTGCCAGGTTCGCTCCGCCTATTACTCTCGCCCGGTCGGCGACGAACACGGCGTAGCTCGGCATTTTCTTCTCTTCATTCGGAAAGCTCGCATTCGGATTCGGATTCGGAAACGGCTGGTTGTTGCCATAAGCCGCGCGATACAGCCGCAGCACGTACGCGGCTGTCTGTTGGAACTCCTGCTCATAAAAGAAGGCATTCGAGACATCGACTCGCTTCCGGCGCAGACACTCGACATCCGACTGGCACTGTGAGATCTCATTGGTCCAGAAACTGAAGCCGTCCGCATCCGGCACCCGGCTGAGAAAATCAAAGTAAGCCTGACGCACAAAGAAATCAGCTTCTTCAGCCGGGTTCCACTGCAACTGCCCACGGATCTCGCCGTTCGCGCCCGCTCCGCTCGTGTGCACACTCATGAAGTGGAGCCCCGCTTTCAGCTCAGCCACCTGCTGCGTTGACGTAGTGATGGGAAGATCGGTAACCGGCTCGCCCGACGACAAGTGAAATACAACCGGACCATTGACTCCGGGAGGGGCTGGACCACGGATGGTCGCGAGGAACGGGCTTCCAGAAAGCCGCGAGTAGATCAGTGATACTTTGGCGGTCGTTTCATCCTGACTGAGTAGGACAACTCCACCACCGATACCGTTTGAGCTTACCGGAGGCACTACTTGACCTGGCGTCAGGTTGGCCACGAATTGTTTGGCGACTGGCGACGTAGTACTGGCGCTGTCGTTGTCTACGATAGTGACGGTCGCCGTGGACGGCGCCGCCAGACTCGCGTTGGTTGAATTACTGAGAGTCAGGTTAACGGTCTCGCTGCTTTCCGGAAACACATCGTCGACGATCAGCACGCGGAACGTGCGGCTGGTTTGGCCGGCGGCGAAAGTGATCGTACCGTTGGCCACTTCGTAGTCCTTCAACTGGCTGGCGCTGCCATTGCTCGAAGCAAAATCCACCGTGGACGTGCCCGAGGTATTGCCTGTGCGATTGACGGTGACGACTACACTGGCGCCGCCTTCGCCGGTGTCAAAGTTGTCGGCGCCAAATTGCACCACCGGCAAAGGACCAGCGCTAACAGTCACGTCCCAAATTCTTTGTGTCTGGAGCGCCTGTAAGGGATCGCTTCTTACCATCGTGGTTGGATCGCTGACAAAGGTACGAACCTCATGATGGCCGACGCTGAGGCTCGAAGAATTGAGATTAAAAGTTGGACCAGTTCCCTGCGGTTGGCCATCAACGGTCCAGACGATCTTTAAACCATGAGTGAAGGGTATTGGAGTTGAGACACTAAACGACTGGACACTCCCTTGTATCAGCGTTAATCCGCCCGGGTTCGGTGTGGCTGAATCAAAAGGGGAAACGAAATTGTAAATGCGTTTGACCAACTGTTCGACATTGACCTGTTCATAAGGAAATCCCAATGCTCTCATCTTCGATCTATAGGTGGGCCGGTACGTGTCAACGATGCAACCGAGCGCTCCCATATACAACCCCACGACGCCAGGATCAGTAATAATCGTACCGGTGGGAACAGGAGTGTTCGGATCTATCCAATGATTCCACTTGATCTGTGCGCGTTCCGTTTGGATCGTGATATTCGGCTCAACCGGTTCAGCACTGAAGTTGCAAAATCCCGGCGGTGTGGTGTCCTCGTCCCCCAGGAATCCAAGGCTGTGACCTTCATCGTGAAGAGCCAGTTCGAGGGCGGCGGGATTGGTCGAAGTGACTACAAACGCTCCTCCCGACCCGCCGTATGCGGGATCGTTCACGATCACCAGCACCATGTCATGCTGTGCCGGACCCAGGGTGTTGAAAACAACGTTATTGACCTTCGTGAAATCGACGCAGATTAATTGCAGCCTGAAGCTACAGTTGTAGGTAGCATCCAGAGCGGTGTTGATATACACATTCCGCTCCGGGTGATCAGCTCCCGACTGAGCGCTGATAATGTCAATGCGATGAACGTTGAAATAGCGTTGATACTCGCGGAAAGGCTCCTGAGCAAAGAAACCCTGCAGAAAAGTCTGCACGTCGTTTTTGTACTTCTGTAATTCGCCGGCGGTGTAACCATCGCCGAGGACGGCAAGGTCCATTCGATTATCTGAACTTCCATTATTAACGATCGTTTCGAATGGCTCAGCGCTGACGGCAGTCGAGATGAGCAAAAGCAGGAGCACTGCGGCGAATACACTGCTCCCGTTTGTCTTGATCAAAAGCTTTGGCACCATCCTTGTCCTTATTCCAAAGTCAAAGTGCTGAGCAGCTCCAGCTTAAAGTCCTGGCCTGTCCACCGTGGCTGATAGACCCGCAGTTCCCTGATTCCCGGATCGTCGGGGTAGTCAATCATGAAATCGACGTTGGCCAGGTAATACTCTTCACCTCTGATTTCGCCGGTCGCAACGGGAGTCTCGGCGCGAACCAACCGCGGATCGAGCAAGAGATTCCACCACCGGAGTTCCGTTTTCTCATTCACGGCAACTACCAAAATCTGGTTGGTTGAGAGTTCAAACGATCGGTTGCGCGGCAGCGACCCGGTCTTCCTTGCTGAAGCCAGGCTGGTGAGGGCCCCGGAGACTGGTCCCTGCTCCAGACTGTCAGTGAGCGTTCGGGCCTTTGTCGAGCTCTGCCAGCGCACCCGCAATTCTTTGTAAGCTTGAGAGTGCACATCCGGCATCACCGCTCCCACGTGCACTCCAGAATCAGCGAATAACTCCGCCAATGCATTCCGGATTCGCGCTTCCTTATCCGGCTCCGCTATCCGCGCTTGATTAGCTAACTCCACACCTCTGGACTTGGGATGCCGGCCAACGTACGCCTCAATCCCTATCACGAACGCCAGCACCAAAAGTAATGGCGCCAGGAGTCTTTTGACATTCATGCTCGCCATTATACTTTGCTGAAAGATTCTTTGTTGAAAATCGAGTCGACGAGGGAAGGCCGCCCCTGGGACCGCAGGCATCCTGCCTGCTGTAACTTACCTAAAACACGTGCGAGAAAAATAGTTAGCCGCGCGTCCCCAACTTGATAGGGTTTCAACAAAGCCTGCGGATGGCCGGTTGGAAGTCTCTAAGAAGTAATCTGGTGGAAAACGGAAAATGGAATAAAAGCGGTTGGTTACATGGACGTGGTTTCGGGTCTATTGAGTCACAATGACTTAGAAACTTATCGGATAAAACGACCAGAGATTGTTCGTGAAATTCCGGAGCAGCAAGCATCGCTACAGTCTAGGGAACATCGCGATCATTAATTGGTTCATCCAGGGTGACGAGTCCGTGCCAGGACCATTTCGGTATATCCAAACCGTTCGGTACATCCTCTGCCGAGTTGTGGTAGCGATTCATCGTGATTGTGGTTGCCCACGCGAAGTAGTCATGTAGCACGCGTCCGAGCCGCTCGTTGGTAGCGAGGCCGACATCTTCCAGCGCCTGCTCGAAACAAGCGATCGCCCGCTGGTCCATCTCCTCGTGCGCTCCGTTACCACTGTGAATCCGCACAACAGAAGTCTCATTACCGTAGCGATCTGAGTACATCGTTGGTCCACCGAGTGCCTCAGCCCAGTACGCGGCAAGACGCTCGGTGTGCTGTGGGTGAAATCCGTGTCTGAACGCATGGCTCACTACTTCGTCCTCAAGGACCCGCTTGTGCCACGCGCTGGCCAGCCTCAACATTCCGTTCCAACCGCCTGCTGCTTCGTAGATCGTCTCCATGGTTCCAGGAAATCAACAAACCCAACAACTGCTTTGTAAGTTCATCAGCTATCCAAAAGTTCAGCTCAAGTTCCGCGTTTTTCGATCTTTGCCCAAGTATCGCGCAGGCCAATGGTCCGATTGAACACCAATTTGTGCTCCGAGCCCACAGCATCTTCGTCAACGCAATAATAACCAAGCCTTTCAAACTGATACTTAGTCCCAGGCTCTGCGTCTCGCACACTCGGTTCGATTTTGCAATCGGGCAGTACCTGTAACGAATCAGGATTCAGATTCTCAGTAAAGTCGAGTCCTTCTTCAACCTCGTTCGGATCCTCTTTAAGAAAGAGGTTGTCGTAGAGACGAACCTCTGCTGGTAGAGCGTGAGCCGCCGAGACCCAGTGAATTGTAGACTTTACCTTTCGACCATCAGGCGTGTTACCTCCACGTGTAGCGGGATCGTAGGTACAAACTAGTTCTACAATCCGGCCGCTGTTATCTTTGATGACTTCTTTGCAGGTAATTAAGTAAGCATAACGCAAGCGCACCTCGCGACCTGGGGAGAGCCGGTAAAACTTGCTCGGCGGGTCTTCACGGAAATCATCTTCTTCAATAAAAATCGTCTTTGAAAAAGGAATATTTCTGCTTCCGGCGGAACTATCTTCCGGATTGTTGATAGCATCCATTTCTTCCACGAGGTCATCCGGATAGTTCTCGATAACCACCTTTAATGGCTTCTGCACACACATCACGCGGGGAACAATTTGATTCAGGTTTTGGCGCAGAAAGTATTCGAGCTGCTGCAGCTGAGTAATACCATTCGTCTTTGAGACGCCAACACTCCCAACGAAGTTGCGGATGGCTGTAGGTGTGTAACCGCGCCGGCGCAGGCCCGAGAGAGTTGGCATACGCGGATCATTCCAACCTTCGACACGTCCTTCTTCAACCAGCTTCAATAGCTTGCGTTTGCTAAGCAAAGTATGGGTGAGGGACAGCCGGTCGAACTCGTATTGTCGCGAGGGAAAGATGCCAAGCTGTTCGATGAACCAATTGTATAAAGAACGATTATTGTCGAACTCCAAGGTACACATCGAGTGTGTTACGCGTTCGATCGAATCCGACTGTCCATGAGCGTAATCGTACATCGGGTAAATACACCACTCACCACCCGTACGATGACGGACCATGTGGAGAATTCGATACATGACTGGGTCGCGCAGGCTGAGGTTTGGAGCGGTCATATCGATCTTCGCCCGCAGCGTTCGAGTACCATCCGGGAACTCACCCTGTTTCATGCGCGCGAATAGATCGAGGTTCTCCTCGACCGATCGGTTGCGATACGGACTATCCCGGCCGGGCTCGGTTAACGTGCCACGATACTGGCGTATCTCTTCAGCCGTGAGATCGCATACGTAAGCTTTTCCGTCCTTAATCAACTGAATGGCCCAGTCGTAAAGTTGTTGGAAGTAATCAGAGGCGTAGAAGAGACCGTCCCATTGAAAGCCCAACCATTTCACGTCCTCCATGATGGCATCAACGTATTCAGTTTCTTCTTTTGACGGATTAGTATCGTCGAAACGCAAGTTGCACTTACCGCCAAACTCGGCCGCTAAGCCAAAATCGAGGCAGATTGCTTTGGCGTGACCTATGTGCAGATAGCCGTTTGGTTCCGGAGGAAATCGCGTTTGTACACTACCCCCATGTTTGCCACTCTTGATGTCCTCGATCATGATGTCTCTAATAAAGTTTGATGGCCCACCAGGTGTCTTCTCAGTCGATTCTTCGATACTCACGTTAATGTGTTCTCCCTTAACTAATGCTCTAACGGCTTTGCCGAAGGTGCTAGATAGCCTGCGAAGCAGGCGTAAGCGTAAAGCCTGGGGTGAAGCGAGGCTTTGCGAGCGAAACCCCAGGATATCAGTCGACCAAAATCATCAGCCCGTGGAACGGGCGGCAGCGGCTTCATAACGACGGTCTGTCGCCCGCCTCCGCGGGCTCTAACCCGAATAATGGACCATACCTGGGGTTTCGCTCGCAAAGCCTCGCTTCACCCCAGGCTATATGCTTTCGCCTGCTTCGCAGGCTACGCGTTAATTCAGGTGAGGGCTCTGACACGTCTTAATACTTCTTCCTCTCCGAGGTTTTGAGCTACCAGGAAAAGGTCCGGACTCGTTGTTAGTCCGGTCAGGGCGATCCTAATCGCGTTGCTCACATGACCGATCGAGCCGGCGAAATTCTCCGGATTCTTCTTGTATTGCCTGGCTGTTGGCGCGAAGCCGTGGGTAGAAGCCAGGCTCCGAATCTGTTCGAACCAAGCCTCTTTGTTGTCCTCATGCCGATACGAATCAGCAAAGCTTTTCACTAATTTGACTACCATGTCAGGTCCGACTGGAGCGAAGCGAGGATCCGAGGGATCACTTACCGGTGGAAACAGCTCCTGGAAGTATAAGCCGTACGCTGCGCGGAACTCGTTCCATTTCGCAAGATCCTTACGTTGCACCGCGGGATTTCGCTCGTTCGCAAAGATGCGCTGAACCTGTGGCAAATTTCCGGTTAGAACTGTGGCCAACTCAGGATCATTCTCACGAGCCCAGGTAAGTAAACCTTGCAGCGCCTCTTCGATCGGGAGTTGCGCGATGAATTCGCGACTGATCGATTCAAGTTTCACCAGATCGAAGATCGGACCAGCTACTCCGCAATCACTTAAACTAAGAGCAGAGGAAGCAGATTCTGCAAATGTCATTTCAGCGAACCTGCTGTTGGCCAGACCTCGTAAGTAATGCAGCACTGCACCGGCTGGATAACCCGAGTCAATGTAGTACGCGACGTCAGCTTCGTTATCTTTTCGCTTGCTCAATTTGCGCCGGCTCGCTCCGTCGAATTTCATGAGGGGAGCTATGTGGGCATACGGTATCGGTTCGAAACCGAGCGCGTTAAAAAGTTGCAGATGCACGGGTACTGAAGAGATCCACTCCTCACCTATAAGTACTACCGTGACGCGCATCAACGTGTCGTCAACCACGTGAGCAAAATGGTAAGTAGGAAGTCTCGGAGATTGATCACTACTC
>Ga0157380_10003324_pt1 | contig 11035 bp, 10 predicted proteins | sample S35metaG_FD_119757 | JGI IMG/M metagenome (GOLD analysis project Ga0157380, IMG submission 119757) | Switchgrass rhizosphere microbial communities from Kellogg Biological Station, Michigan, USA - S3-5 metaG | ecosystem: Host-associated > Plants > Roots > Rhizosphere > Soil | place: USA...
GAGAATCAACATCTGCACCGCACACCAATGCGGATCGTCGACGGGGAGGACGCCGCGTGCCGCTTCGCCGGCCAGCCACGCCGCGAGCGGCTGTGTCCATGGAGCGCGCATCGTGCCGTAGATTTGACGGGCGAGCGCCGGGGCGCGTTTCGACTCCGAGATCACGGTCCGATGCAGCGCGATCGAGCGCGGACTTGCAAGTACTGCAGACGCGGCGGCGAGATAGTGCGGTAGGACAACCGAAGGATCGCCCCCCGCCGCGAGTAGCGGCGGCGTGACGTCCGAGAGATCCTGCGCCAGATCGAGCATGGCGGCTTCGAACAAGCCGGCTTTGTTGCCGAAATGCCGATACAAGGTGCCTCGGCCGACGCGCGCCTGCGCGCCGATGAGGTCGAGGCTGGCGTCTTGGAATCCCTGCTTCAGAAAGTGTCGAGTCGCCACGCGAAGCAATGTCGCGACATGCGCGGGACGCTCGGCTCGGGGCGGCGTCGGGTCTTCCGCCGGCTGCGGGGCGCTGGAGAGTCCGTCGGCTCGAGCTCTGCCGCCATATAGATAGAAGGTCGCGATCCGATGCGCCAAACGCTCGCGCTCCGCCTGGCCGAGTTCGGGCCAGCCCATCAGATGACGCGGGCCCTGCACAGCCAGCGAGCCGAAATCCGCGGCGCAATCGATGGGCGTCGGCCGCGCGACGCCGGATCGGGCAACGATCCGTTCCAGCACCTGGCGCAGCGGTTCGAGCCGGGCGACGTAGTTCTGCTGCAAGATCCGCGCGAAATCCGGCATCGTCCAAGCGATGCTCACGGTCACCCAGACGGCGGACAAGTAGCCGCTATCCATTGCGCTGTCCAGGATGGCTTTCGCGTGTTGCGCGAGCAGGGTCTCAGGCTCCGCTTGTGTCGCCAGCAACTGCTCCGATCGTTTCGAGAAGGCCGAGCCCAACGCCTCGACCGCGGCCCGAAACAAGGCTTCCTTGTCCGCGAAGTGGCGATAGATGGTCTCCTTGCTCACGCCCGCGGCGCGAGCGATTCCATCCATGCTCGCCTTCGCGAAACCCGTTCGTACGAATTCCTGGCGCGCGATCTCCAGTAAATGCTGGACGCGCGCCGAAGGCCGCAAATCGTCTGCGGGCTGCTGCGGAGAAAGATGGGCCGGCGCGGTTGCAGTCATCGCGAAACTCTATAGCGGCGCAATGTGCGGCGCACGCGTAGATTCCAGGTTGATCGGACACGAACGGTACGATACCGTACTCTATACAAGGTCGAATAAGGGGACAGCGATGGACCCAGTCGCGGGTTGGCGGATCAGAGCGATTGAACCGTTCGGATTGGAGGTGGAGCATGATCTGGCACGCCCGTTCGAAGCCGCCGAGGCAGTCGCGTTTCAGAGCCTTTTCAGCCGTCATAAGCTCCTCGTCTTTCGCAACCAACGCTTGAGCGAAGACGACCAGGTGCGCGTGATGTCGGCACTGGGCCCCGTGCTCGGAGCGAAAGGCGAATATCGGGAGATTTCCTCGGATGGAAATCTGGGCCACGGTCCGCTTGCCTATCACAGCGATCTCGCCTTTACCGCGGAGCCGTTCAAATGCCTTTCGCTGCATGCCCTGGCGGTGAAAGACGGCCAGAGCTGGACGAGTTTCGCCAATGGCGTGCGCGTGCTCGCGATGCTGCCCGCCGAATTACGCGCAGGCATCGAAGGCCGGGACGCGCTCACCGTGATCTCGCTGGTGCAATCTCATCGCGACGTGGAGTTCGATCCGCCGGCATTCCTGCCGCAGCAGCGCCGGCCCGCTATCGTGCCGCATCCCTCGACCGGCGAGCCCATCCTTTACATCAACGAAATGCAAACCGCGCGCATCGAGGGCGTGACGCGGGAGCAGAGCGATGCATTGCTGAGCGCGCTGTTCGCCGCGTTGTACGCCCCGAGCAATGTGTATCGCCACTACTGGCGCAACGGCGACTTCGTGGTGTGGGACAACCTGGCCCTGCAGCACGCCCGTTGCGATCTCACCGGCATGTGCCCGCGCCGCTTGCAACGCGTCGCGGTCGCCGCCAAGAGCTTCTTCGAGCTGTGTCCGCAATTCGATCTCGGCGATCCACGCATCGCGGCGTGGGCCTCGGGTCAGAGACTCGACGTCGCCTGAGAGGAGCAACCATGAACGTTCCCTATCTCTTGCGCGGCGTGCTACCGGTGGAAACCGAGAGCAGCCTGCTCGTCTCCTCCTCGAAGTATCTCAACAACCCGAAGCTGCGCGATTGGCTTGCTTTCGTCCTGTTGCGCAAGAACGGCAAGGATTTTGCGCCGCCGGCGGAGATGCATGAAATTCTCGGCATTCTCGATTCGCTGCGCGACCATGCGCGGATCGAGGCCCTGTTCAGCGCGGAGCGCAAGGAGAATCCGGCTCTCGATGCGTGGTTCCAAGAGCGCTTCATCTCCCGCTACACGCTGGAGGATTTCCGCCAGTACCCGTCCGGCAGCCTGGGCGGCATCTTCTACGAACAGATGTGCAGCGGCGACTACGAAATCCAGATCGTGCCATGGACCGAACCGCGGACACAGCTCGACTACTACAACCTGCGTTCCGGGCAGACGCACGATTTCGAGCACATTCTGTGCGGCGGCGGCTTCAACTTCATGGGCGAACTGGTGCCGTACTGGTACCGGCTGACGAACGTCTTCAAACATATTCGCAATCCGGAACTTGCCGGCGAGCTTAGCGTGTTGCAGCTATTCGGTTCATTGCGCTACACGGTGCGCACGCTGCTTCATTACCCGCAGGTATGGCCCACCGCGGTCGACGCCATCCAGCGCGGTACGCGCGTGGGCCAGGAAAGCGACGCGCTCTTCCTGGCGAAACTGGAGCCTGTGTTTCACCTCCCGCTGAAAGAGGCGCGGCGTGTGCTCGGCGTGCGCGGTGCGCAGGATGTGGACACGACGCGCGAAGGTGCGATCTGGGCGGGCAGGGCGCCTTGAGGGAAATGCAGTGAGCAGCAGCTTCGACCTGATCGTTCGCGCCGGAACCATCGTCGATGGCCGCGGCGGCGAGTCGTTCGTCGGCGACGTCGCCATTCGCGGCGACAAGATCGTCGCCGTCGGCAAATTCGATGGCATCGCCCCCGAGGAAATCGACGCGGCGGGTCTCACGGTGACACCGGGTTTTGTCGACATCCACACTCATTACGACGGCCAGGCGATCTGGTCGGAACGCTTGTCGCCGTCGTCCTCGCATGGAGTGACCACGGTCGTGACGGGCAATTGCGGCGTGGGTTTCGCTCCCTGTCGCGCGGCGGATCACGAACTCTTGATCCGCGTGATGGAGGGAGTGGAGGACATTCCCGGCGTGGTCATGGCGGAAGGCTTGCCATGGGATTGGGAAACGTTTCCGCAATATCTCGACGCGCTCGAAGCACGCCCCCGCGACATCGATGTGGGCGCTCTCCTGCCGCACAGTGCGCTGCGCGTGTACGTCATGGGCGAACGCGGCGCGGCGCGCGAACGCGCGACGGCGGATGATTTGCAACGCATGCGCACGCTGGCGCGCGAAGCCATCGATGCAGGAGCGCTGGGCGTCGCGTCCTCGCGGATGTTCTTCCATCGTACCAAGTCGGGCGAGCAGATTCCGAGTTACGACGCCGCCGACCAGGAGCTGCAGGCGATAGCCGGTGCGCTGAAAGATGCCGGCAAAGGCGTGGTGCAGATGGTGCTGGACGTGCCGCACGCCAGTTGGGCGACGGAGATGGAACACCTGCTTGGCGTGGTCGAAAGCAGCGGCCGTCCCGCGAGCTTCACGCTCGGCACCCCCAACGACGGCGCTGCGGATTGGCTGATCGCCATGGACCGGATCGCGGCCGCCAATGCACGCGGCGCGGCGATCAAGGCACAGGTATTGCCGCGGCCCATCGGTCTCATCGCCGGCTTCGACTTATCGACGCATCCGTTCTGTCTCTGCCCCAGCTACGAGGCGATCGCGCATCTGCCGCTTGCGGCGCGGCTTGCGCGGCTGCGCGATCCGGCTTTCCGCGCCACGCTCGTAAAGGAATCACCCATCGAAGGACATCCGCTTGCCATGCTGGCGCGCAACTGGGATTGGATGTTTCCATTCGCGGAACCGCCGTTGTACGAGCCGCCGCTCGATACCAGCATCGCCGCGCAAGCGCGTGCGCAAGGTCGGTCGCCGGCGGAAGTCGCATACGATTTGCTGCTGAACGGCGGCGACGGCGGCGGAATGCTGTACAACGCGCTCGGCAATTTCTGCCAAGGCAATCTCGATGCGCTGTACGCACTGATGGTCGATCCCAACGTGGTCGTCGGCTTGGGCGACGGCGGCGCGCACTACGGTGCGATCTGCGATGCGAGCTATCCCACGTTCATGCTCACGTACTGGGTACGCGATCGCCGCGGGCCGCGCCTGAGCTTGGCTCACGCAGTACGCGCGCTTGCGACACGACCGGCGGAAACAGTCGAGCTTCGCGATCGCGGCACAATCGCACCGGGATTCAAGGCCGACCTCAATGTCATCGACCTCGATCGCCTCGAGCTGCATGCGCCGGAGATTCGCCATGACCTGCCCGGGGGTGGGCGCCGATTGGATCAAGGTGCAACGGGTTTCGTTGCTACGATCTGTGCCGGCCAGGTGATCCGTCGTTTCGACCAACCGACTGCGGCGCGTCCGGGACGCGTGGTCCGTGGAGCGCGCGCGGCGCCCGTGGGGCGATGAGTACAGCCAGGAAGACGGCAGTCCGCGCTATCGGCTCATCAAATAGAACGTCGACAGGAACAGCGCGCCGAGTGCGAAGTTGAGCACGGGGAGCAGGCGAACTTTGCGGCGCTGCTCGGGAGTAGAGAAACGCAGCATCACGCAGCTTCCTGTCCAGAGGAGCCACCCATCTACGATCAGCACGACCAGAAAGCCCGTGGCGCCTCCCCACCAGCCTCCGATACGTGCCGCTTGTTGCGCCGCTTCGGGCGGCCACGGTGACAACATGCCTTTGACCATGAGGCCGATGGCCATGCCCATGACCAGAATGAACGGCAACAGCCATGCCGGATGCGTGGCGATGTTGAGGATCGTTCCCAGCTGCTTGCCTTCCCGCGCCGGCAAACTGAGACGCAAACTGGCCAGGAGCGCGAATGCCGCCGCTGTGGCCGCGATCGTCCAGGCATTCACTGCTGTCATTCTCGTGCCGTTGCGCTGACCGTATTGGAAAGAGCGGGGAAGCTGTCGCGAACGCAGGATCTTGGAAGCTCGAAGGTCCGCCCGGGCCTGCCGAAGAGTACGCCTGCTTTCTGTTTCAAGGTCGGGGCCGCGTTGAAATCCCTGAACAGCGCGACGAATTCGTGCGCGAGCACCTTGATCGGATGCGCCGTCTGCAACGGATGCGTGATGCCGAAGACCGGCGAGATGTCGTCCTCGAGGCGCTGATACGTTCCGAATAAATGATCCCAAATCATCAGCAGGCCGCCGTAGTTCTTGTCGATGTACGGTTCATTGCAGGCGTGATGCACTGCGTGGTTGCAAGGCGTAACGAACAGCCACTCGAACCAGGGCGCAAATCGGCCGAGGCGCGTCGTATGGCAAAAAGTTTGAAAGGAGGGCGCGGTGGTCGCGAACAGCACGAGGATGAGAGGGTGAAATCCCAGCATCACCAGCGGAGCCCACACCAGCAGTCGATAGATCGCCTGGAACGGCACGAATCGCAGGTTCACCGTGAAGTCGTACGTCATTGCCGAGTGGTGGATGGAGTGATCGGCCCAGAACAGCCGCACTTGGTGGCCGACCCGGTGGAACCAATAGAAGGCGAACTCCCCGACGATGAAGTACAGCGGCAACGTCCATGGAGTCACCGGCACCCGCAGCGGCGACATTCCATAGAACACGAACAGCGCCGCCACCAGCGCCGCGTTGATCAGCACGTTCTCAACGGTGAAACCGAACAGCAGGAAGAAAAGCAGGCTGTTGAGACCTTCCTTGCTCCAGGGCGCCCGGCCCTCGCGCCAGCGGATGAAGGTTTCCGCAGCGAGCACCATGGTGAGCAGCACGGCACCGCCGAGTCCATATATCGCGACGCCTTCGACGACCTTGTCCATGTATGCGTCTTGCATGGCTCCCCCAAACTCCGCAGCTTCTCGCTGTGGCGGCCTCTAGAGATCATCCGGCATTCGTCGAATTGTTCACACCCGAACCTCACGCAGAACTGCGAGCGGCTGCCAGGCGCGACGCTCGTCACAGGATGAACGCACGAAACGCATCCCACGGCACATCCGACGCGTAGAGCTCCGCCTCGGACATGGAATCCGTCGGGACAGTGAACTCATCGATGCGCATCGCCTGCCCGAAGTTTGCCCGCGCATCTTCGATCGTCCACTGTTTGTCTACACCCCGATACCCAGCGCTGACGCCGGCAAATACTCGCGCGAAGCCACCGCCCCCAACGCTGAACATCTCGCCGTTGCAGGGAGCTTCATCGTGCGCTAGCAGGGCAACCACGGGAGCCACTGCCGCCGCTGGAAAATCTCGCCGCATGATGGAGTCGATGGCTTCGCCCATCAGTGCCGTCATGCGGCTGTTGGCGATGGGCATGATCGCATTGATGCGCATGTTCTTGCCGAGAGCGTGTGCGGCAGATCCCAAAGCACGCGTCATGGCCCAGACTGCGCCCTTGGCGGCCGGATACGGAACGCCGCTGCCCATGCCGAACCAGGAACCGGACGAAACATTCACGATGCGGCCGTAGTTGCGCTCCTTCATATGCGTCCAGACGGCTCGGCACAGGTGAAAGGTGCCGCCCGCGGAGACTGCCATGTCCTTTTCCCATTGTTCGTTGGTCAATGTCTCCAACGGCCCCGAGCCGCTGACGATGCCGGCGTTGTTGATCAGGATGTCGACCTGTCCCCAACGCTTCATCGCGTCGGCAACGATGGCCGCCGCTCCATCGGATGTTGCGACGCTCTCGCCATTCGCCGCCGCGACGCCGCCTTGACTGAGGATCTCCGCGGCCGCTTGCTTCGCATAGTCCGCGCTTGCGCCGCGGCCTTGCATGTCTCCGCCGAGATCGTTCACCAGTACCTTGGCGCCACGCGCGGCGAGCAAGGAAGCGTAAGCTTTGCCGAGGCCGCCTCCGGCGCCGGTGACAATGGCGACTCGTCCGTCAAAGCGCAGTTCATTCATTGCAACTCACCCTGTCACGTAGCTGGCGTCGGGAGAATCATTTCAGCGGCACCTTAATTCCATAGCGCGCAAATGGGCGTCGAGCTACGCAGATGGTTTGACAATGAGCCGGTGCCAACTTGCGCCACGCAGAGTGCCGGTCGGAGCGGTCCTCGCGAATGCAAATGAGGCATGCGCCTGACCTTCCCCCAATCGCATCGTGTCTTTTCGACGAACTAAAGCAGAACGACCGTACCATCGCTAGTTTATCGATACAAGCGTAGAGAAACATGTTCTATTATACGCATATCGCAGAGAGGGCGGTGGCTCGGTTGACAAGTCGCCTTTTACTTCGTCGGGGGGCGACGGCTTAGGCGCAGACACACTGTCGGGCGTGATCGGGTGGGATCTACGAAGGTCCGCTAGAACCTGTGCCTGAAGCAAATAGCTGCACGGTTGGGCTTCAGCACACCCAGTAGCTTACCTTTGCGTTCCGTGTTCATACGGGCGAGACACCGAATGAACTTCGACAGCAAGCCCTTTCGCGCGAGATGAATCGCAGAACACCGTTTCGGACATACACGAATGCCGACACTACAAACATTGCTTGACGCGCACGCCATTCGGGAGACCCTGGCTTGCTTCGCTCGTATTCTCGACTCGAAGCGATGGGACGCACTGGAGGACGTGTTCGCGGCGGATCTGAATTTCAATTACGGCGAGGGGGAGCAACAAGGAGTGGACGCTCTACGGGCACAGGTGCGTCGTTACCTCGACGCTTGCGGTAACACGCAACACTTGCTCGGCAGCATTTCGATAGACGTTGACGGCGATCGCGCAGTGAGCCGCAGCTACGTCCAGGCTCGCCACCAGGGGTTTGGCGATAGGGCGAATCTCTTCTTCGACGCCAACGGCGAGTACATCGATCAATGGACCCGATGTCCGCAAGGCTGGCGAATCAGCCGCCGCGATGCCAAGTGGCAGATGCACATGGGTACTCCATCGGTCCTCGGGAAGACCGCCGATCGGCTGCGTTGAGCCGGCCATGTTCGCCAAACACGAAGTCCAACAGCTGTAACAGTCGGCGCGCCGACCAGGACCATCATGGATCGCTTGAAAGGTAAAGTGGCGCTCATCACCGGCGCTGGATGCGTAGGCAACATCGGCCTTGCGATATGCGAGGCCTTTTTTGCGGGAGGGAGACAAAGGGCTCATCGGCACGGATGTGAGGTGTTCTATAGCCTCATCGCCAACGAGAGCCGGATCAACGCGCGTCAGGCGGGCAACGATCGCAACAGCTTCCGTTACGGCGGGTTGCGATTGACGGCGAAGTTCTGATTCCCGCGGCGATGTCGGGATTAGGCATGCAGTCCGCGCGGTATTTCACGGCGGTTCTGGTCGGCTTCGCGATGGCCAGTTGCACGAGTGATGGCGAGCGCGAGTCCTCGAACGCGTCGGTCTCTCCCATTCAGGATTGGCCCGCATACGGCGGGAATAGGGCCGATCGATTCTCGCCGCTCACTCAACTCACGCCGAAGAATGTCGCCGAATTGGTCGAGGCGTGGCGCTTCGATGCCGGTATCGGCGGTTTGCAAACCAGTCCGCTCGTAGTGGACAGAACCTTGTATGGCTATACGACTACGCAAGCGGTGTTCGCGTTGGATGCGAGCACGGGACGCTCGTTATGGACGTCCAACTTGGGAACAGAAGGACATCAGCCCGCGCGCGGTCTCAGCTATTGGCGTGACGGAGCTCATGAGCGGCTGTTCGCCGGAGTGGCGCACGAGCTGTGGGCGCTTGATCCACGCACGGGCACGCCGATTCGCGATTTTGGCGACAACGGCAAAATCGATTTACGCCGCGGACTCAATGAGGAGGACGCGTCGAACGTCACGTATCTAACTTCGCCGGGCGTGATCTATCGCGATCTCATCATCGTCGGCTTTCGCACGTCTGAGACGCGTCCGGGCGCACCAGGCGCCATGCGTGCTTACGATGTGCGCACGGGGGCAATGCGGTGGATCTTCCATCTCATTCCTCGACCAGGCGAGTGCGGATACGACACTTGGCCTGCGGATGCCTGGAAGACAGCCGGAGGTGCGAACGCATGGGCAGGTCTAGTTGTCGATGAAGCCAATGGGATTGCATTCGTGCCGACCGGCTCCGCCGTCGACGACTTCTACGGTGCCGATCGCACGGGAGACAATCTCTTTGCGAATTCCCTGGTCGCGCTGGATGCGAGGACGGGCAAGCGCCTGTGGCATTTTCAGGGCGTGCATCACGACATCTGGGATCGTGACTTTCCGTCGCCGCCGGTGCTGCTGACTGTCGAGCGCGACGGTCGACGCATCGATGCGGTCGCGCAGACTTCGAAACAAGGCTATGTATTCGTGTTCGAGCGACGCACGGGTCGGCCGCTGTTTCCGATTGAAGAGCGCGCCGTCCCGATCAGCGACACGCCGGGCGAACGCAGCGCGCCGACGCAGCCGGTTCCACTCGCGCCCGCGCCGTTCGCCCGACAGCGTCTCACCGCGGACCTGCTCACGACGCGCACTCCACAGGCGCACGCTGCCGCACTCGAAGCGTTCAGCAAATTTCACAACGAAGGTCCCTTCACGCCGCTCAAGGCTGGTGTCCAAACAGTCGTGTTTCCCGGCTTCGATGGGGGCGCTGAGTGGGGCGGACCGGCGGTCGACCCGCAGCGAGGCATTCTTTACGTCAACTCCAATGACATCGCATGGACCGGCGGCTTGAGGAAGACTGATGAGGCCCTCGTTGCGGGCGCCGGGGTCTATCAGAGCCACTGCGCAGTCTGTCACGGTATCGATCGCAAGGGCTCGCCGCCGGAATTTCCATCACTGATCGGCATTGGCGCGCGGATGAGCGGTCAGGAGATTCTGGCGGTCCTCTATCAAGGACGTGGGCGCATGCCGCCTTTTCCGAGCATCTCGACAGACGCGGCGACGATGCTTGTCGGCTACCTCATCGATAAAGGTCCGTCGAAGGGCGACAAGGAGGAACTCGGCAACTCGCAACCTTCACCATCGGCACGCTATCGGTTCACCGGTTACAAGAAATTTCTCGATGCCGACGGCTACCCGGCCGTGGCGCCGCCGTGGGGAACGTTGAGCGCGATCGATCTGAACGACGGGCATTACCTGTGGAAGATTCCGCTTGGGGAGTATCCGACGCTCGCGGCGCAAGGCTTGCGCGATACAGGTTCGGAAAACTATGGCGGTCCGATCGTGACCGCCGGCGGCGTGCTGTTCATCGGGGCGACGATCAACGATCGAAAATTTCGCGCCTTCGATGCCGCGACCGGCGCGCGCTTGTGGGAAACGACGCTCCCATTCGCCGGCAATGCGACGCCGGTGACGTACATGATCGATGGTCGCCAGTACGTCGTCATCGCAGCAAGTGGCGCACGCGATCGTGCAGGTCCGCAAGGTTCAGCGTACGTCGCGTTCGCGTTACCGCTGCACTCGGAAAAGCTTCAAGACTAGTCAACGCGTGTGGCAGGCGCGCGTCGATCCGCACCGACAGACACCCTGGGTGAACGCGGTCTTTCGGCGCGAGCTCCTGCGCGTCCTGAACCGCGGCGAGGTAGTCAACGCTTTTAAAGCGCGCCATCTATGCCGGTCGCGTCGCTGGCTATCAAGCGAAGCGCCACGATGACATGCAGGCTGTCGCCGATGCGTTGAGCTTGCTCGCCAACATCGTCATGGCCTGGAATACCGCCAAGATGCAGGAATCCTCGATCACTGGAACGGACGCCGCTTCGAGCGCCGTACCGCCGGAGCCCCATCGAGCGTATCGCGCCGACCGTACCGAGGGCATCAATTTGCGCGGAGCCTAGTTAGGGGGCGCTGCGATAGTCGCGCGGTGACTGGC
>Ga0157380_10003326_pt1 | contig 11034 bp, 6 predicted proteins | sample S35metaG_FD_119757 | JGI IMG/M metagenome (GOLD analysis project Ga0157380, IMG submission 119757) | Switchgrass rhizosphere microbial communities from Kellogg Biological Station, Michigan, USA - S3-5 metaG | ecosystem: Host-associated > Plants > Roots > Rhizosphere > Soil | place: USA: Michigan...
AATTGCCCGGCAAGCTGCTTCATCTTGCCCAGGGCAACAAGCTCGACCATCTCCTCTCGGCACATTGAGAAGAATTCGAGCAGGACATCTTTCTTTTCCTGCAGGTCGGGCTGGTAAGGTTCCCGCCCCTCAAGCACGTCGTGAAACTGTCTGAATATCCACGGATTTTGCATCGCACCGCGGCCGATCAGAATACCGTCAGTCCCTGCCTCGCTCCATTTTTTTAAACCGTATTCGATCGTCGTGACATCGCCATTTCCCGACACAGGGATCGAGACCGCTTCTTTTACCTGGCGAATGAGCTCCCAGTTCGCGAGTCCCTTGTAACCCTGATCGCGGGTGCGGCCGTGCACCTGGATATGCTCGACGCCGCACTGCTCGGCCATCTTCGCGATGTCGACCACGTTGATGGTCGACTCCGAAAAGCCCGTACGCACTTTCAGTGTTAGCGGAATCGCGATCGCCTTCTTGATCTCTTTCAGGATCGTTTCGAGTCGCACGGGGTCCTTCAACAATCCCGACCCGCCGCCGTTCTTCACGACCTTCGGAGCCGGACATCCGCAGTTCACATCAAGGATGTCCGCACCTACTTCCTCCGCCATCTCGGCGCCCATCACCATCCGCTCGGGCTGGCCGCCAAAGATCTGCACGGCGAACGGACGCTCCTCTTCGTCGAACTGCATCTGGCGTTTCGATTTCGGGTTCCCGCGCGTCAGGCCCTCGACGGAGATGAATTCAGAGACAACGAGGCCCACTCCGCCGCGACGCTTGATCAGGCGCCGGAACGTATAGTCGGTCACGCCCGCCATCGGTGAAAGGATGAGCGGAGGATCGATGTCAATATTTCTGATCTTAAACGGTTTCAAAACTTATCCAATACCCGGTGCGGCCGCCTTGTTCTTCCGTCGGTTGACGATCACGAAGATCAGTCCGATCAAGAAAACAAAGAAAGACACGATCAAAACGAAGGCTCCGGGAACAATACCCCACGCGGCTTCTTCCCAACTCGTCCTACCATCGGTCAAGATCGGCAATGCGGCCGATATCGCGGTAACTGCAAAACCCAGCAGAAGACCTAGTATGCCGAGAACGAGTACGATTTTCCAGAACATAGATTCTCCTTGGTCAGAAAGGGTTGGCGTAAAACCAGTGCTGACGAGGTTAACATAGCTCGCCCGCGGAGAAAATACCCCAAACACAGGACAAAAAAAGGCCGTGGGCTCAAGCCCCACGGCCAAAAGACAATCGGATCGACTCAACTTAGAAGTCGTAACGAAGGGCAAACTGAAGCTCGCGAGGAGCTATAGCCGACGTCGTTATCTGACCGAACACTCCAGCGTTGAGATTCACACTGGGTAGACCAAATACATTTCGGTTGAACGCATTGAAGGCGTCAACACGAACCTGTAAGCGGTGACCTTCCCACGGCATCCTGAAGTTCTTAGCCAAGCTAAGATCTACGTTCCAGAAGCTCGGTCCGCGCAGGTTGTTACGCGCACCGATCTCCCCGCCAAGTGGATTTCGGAAAGCGGCACGAGCCGCCGCCGACGCCGTCGCGTCACCAAAGAAGAGAACATTCGTGCCGGTCGCATCAATGTTCCCGCTAAGCGACTGGCCTCCAGTGGTTACGCCGGGACTGTTGAAAACGAACCCGACGGGGAATGATCCGGTAGTCGTGCTAAACTGCAGACCCGAGCGATAGGTATAGATACCGCTCAACTGCCATCCGCCTATTAGCTGGTCGACCCAACCGGATGCGTCACCAAAGAGCCACTTGCCGCGTCCGAACGGAAGCTCCCAGATCCCGTTTACGTTCGCGATATGCCGGATGTCAAAATCCGACGGGCCATAGCAAACGTTCAGGTCTCGAAGGTCACAGATCAAACCGCCGAACACACTGTTAGCGACGCTCGAGTTGTTGTCCTTCGCGACTGAATAAGTGTAGTTGACATCAAATTGAACGCCTTGCGAGAAACGCTTCTGCAGACTGATAAGCAGACCGTCGTAACGCGAGTGTCCAAGGTTTGTAACGTAAGAGTTCGTCGAAAACTGACCACTCAAACCAACGTTGTTGGGTAGATACCCGACAGCATTAGCAAACTGGACCACGTCAGACGCGTCGCAGATAGTAACCAGCGACCCGACGTTCCCAGCCGTAAACCTCGTACACGAAGTACCGAGGCCTGAGGCGCATGCACCACCGATCGCGATCGCACCTTGGTTCTCAAAGAACGGCTGGTTTGTCACCGACCCGGGAGCCACGCCGGCGATCAGCTGCGCTTGAAGCGCATTGAATGCCTGGAGAAGAGTCTGCCCGGACGCCGGATCTCTGAAATCGACGATCTGCGCCGCATCCGCCTGCGTGAAGAGCTTGCGTCCCAAGCGACCGACATAAGAAACATCGATCAAGAGGTTCCACGGCAGTTCGCGCTGGATACCGATGCTGTATTGGTGATAGTACGGGACCTCGAACTGGTTCGAGATCGTGTAGTTCGTCTGTCCCTCCGCATTGCCGAATGGGAATCCCCCGTCGACGAACGGGGTCAACGGCCGCGTGCTTACGGGAGCAATGTTGGTAACAGGGATGCTGTTGATCGAAGTAAATCTCGGATCGAGCAACAGATCGACGTTACTTGCTCCCTGACCGCCAAAGTTCGTGACCGCCGTATTGTCAAATAGGTAAGACACCTGGTCCTGGATAAACGTCAGGCCACCGCCGACGCGTTCAAACTGGAGGTTGTAACCTCCGCGGATCGACGTCTTGCGTTCGCCGAACAACCATCCGCCAATACCTCTCGTGAACGACGGAGACCAAGCGAAGCCGATACGCGGAGCAAAGTTGTTCCAATCGCCCTTGTAATAAGCCGGACGATTGTTTGCCTTGCCCGCGAGGTCGTACGTCAAGAATGGTTCGGCGGCGTCACCACCGACGCCGGCGGGACCATTTGCCAAGCGAGTCGCGAAGAGCTCTTCCAAGTCAACGTCATGCGTCGTCTGGAAACCGTTGGCCTCGTAAGGCGGCTGGTAGTACGCCCAACGGACACCAAGGTTGAGAGTCAGTGACGGCGTCACTCTCCAATTGTCCTGGAAGTAGAGTTCGTACTCGTTATAGCGGAAGTCGCGGGTCTTGCCACTTGCCAACGGGAACGGATCTCCCTCGAACCCGTAGTTAAAGTTTGTCGAGACTGCGCCGATCCTTCCGAGCAGGAGCGGGAACGTACGATCCCAAGCGTTGATCGACGTCGCTCCCTGGTTCATCTGCGCTGCGGGAGGACGCGTTGCTGTACCAAGAGCGGTACGGTTACCTCCCAACCCGAGATCGATGAAGTTAAAGTCGCTCCGAATGCTGGAGACCGACCGGATTGGTTTCCACTGACCGCCAAACATGAACGTGTGGTTGCCCATCGTCCACGTTGCATCGTCGCGAAACGTTGGCGTATCCACAGTACGCTTCTGTTCACTGATCGTTCCCCATGGATCCGACACGCACACTGTGCATGTCGCGGGAGTGAACTGGAAGTTCCATACAAGCGGCGAGAGCGGATCGACGAGGTTCGGAAAATCCAGACCCGAGTGAGCATTACCGATCGAAAGCTGATTGATGAAATTCGACTTGGGTGCCCATGTCCAACCGCCCGCCAAAAGGTAATCCTTGACGACGATCAACGCCGTTCGCGGATCCCCCGGAAACTGTTGGGCGACCGTATTAGCGATGTCATCCTGTGTCCGGCGCGCGATGCTCAGACGAACAAACAGACGATTTTCGTCATTGATGTTCGCATCGACCCGGCTCGTGTACGTATTGTCTTCACGCGCGGAATTGGCGTTGAACCGAAAACCGCCGGTGTTGATACCGTCGCCCAACGTAAAGTCGTTGGCGCGCGGATATCGGCCGTTCATGTAACTCAGGAGAGCCATGTTCGACCCGACGCCACGCGGGTCAAGTGCCGCCACTTGCGCCTGGCTCCACGTCGTGATGCAGTTCGGAGTCGTGTTCAGCCGACTTGCTGCTCCACAACCCGTATTGGTGTTGATAAACGCGATCTGACCGTTTCGGAAATGGTCGAGAGGGACGATCCGCGTCGACGGAATTCCCTGACGATCCTGACGACCCTCATAGTCGAAGAAGAAGAAAAGACGATCGCGTCCGCTCTTGAAGTACGGATCGTTCCCGTCCCGCTCTCCTAGATTAAAGAACGGAAGCGGCCCGCCGATACTGCCGCCATACTGGTTTCGAACCAGGTGCGGACGGGGCTGCTTCTCCGTACCGGCGATCAGTGAACCGCCGCTTAGGAGCTGGTCCTGCTGCGTGTACGTTCCTGCCCGGTTCGAGAAGAAGCTGTTCGCCGCGAACTCCTCATTGCGGTGATACCAACGCAACGAGCCGTGCCAGTCGTTCGTCCCGCTTTTCGTCACGATCTGAACCTGACCACCGGCGCTCCGACCTTCCGAAGCGCTCGGGTTGGTTGAGATCGCGCGAAACTCCTGAACCGAGTCGATGGGCGCGTTGCCGGTCGTCGCGGCAAACTGTCCGGTCGCCTGGTCATTTGCGTCGAAACCGTCAATCGTGATGTTTCCCTGGTCGGCACGCGAGCCGGTTACGGAACCTACGCGATTGGTCGTCGTCGTTCCAAGGTTGTTGCCGACGACACCGGGCTGGAGACCGATCAACGCTGCTGGGGAACTCCGGATCTGAATCGGAAGCTCCTTGAGCTGACGAGTGTCGATGACGTTACCAATACTCGCGTCTGTCGTATTGAGCGTGTCGCCGCTACTAGCCGCGACGACCTCCACAGTTGCGGAGACGTCGCCGGCGGTCAGGGTCGCATCGTATGTCTCGACCTTCGCAACGCCGAGCGTCACGTTCGTGAGACTGTAGGTTTGAAAACCCTGCGCAGTAACGGTGAGCTTGTACTGCTCGCCCGGCTGCACATTGCTGAAGGAATACGATCCTTCATCGTTGGTTGTAGTGGTTAAGGCGCGTTCTGTTTTTGTATCGGTCAGTGTCACGGTCGCGCCCGGAATAACTTTTCCGGCCGAGTCACTGACGACACCGGTTACGCCCGAGGTCGCCTGAGAAAAAGCAACATGAGATAGAACAAAGAAAGCGCCGATCAAGACAAGCAATCGATGCCAGCTCGAGCGACGCATTCGTCCAACTAAACGCATGGACATTTACCTCCAATATAATACTTGGGTCTTTTAAAGATTTCGAAAAAATCGAATTCCAGGCGGGATTTCGCAAGACGTATTCCTAAAACGCGAGCAAGAGACAAAACTTTACCGATACTGAGATTTATCTAGGAAAAACTCGTTCGCGGCGCCAATTTTTTTTGCACGACGAACGTCAAAATGTATCGCGTACAATGCCTCGTACATCGGCGGCGGCGGCAATTCACTTTTTCGGATTTTCCTTCGCGTTCTTGTAGCGTCTCGTCACTAACTGCGGGGTCGGCTGAGGCGTCGGACGAGCGCTGTAGGACGTCCCGTCCCTTCGTCGAAACGTTTCGCATCGGTCCGGGGAGACGTTTTAAAACGGGAACTCAAGTTGCTTCTAAGTAATTAGATTCCCGCATTTGAAAGAGTCGGACATTCGGGCTTATAATTCGCGCGGTATCACTCCAACACTGTCCCGGACGTTTCCTTAGTTTTCGAAGTAATTGGCTTTTCTTAGGATGGCGAGTTCAATGTCCATGTCTCGCCCTTCCGAAACCGTAGAAGAAAGGAGAAAAGATCATGTCAGTTCGTCAAAAACTTCAGCCGTGCACTTGGCGTTTGAATCTCGGCTTGTGTCTTATTGCTCTCTCACTGTTCTCAGCTGTCACGCTCGCGCAGGACATCACGTCCGGAGCGATCCAGGGGGTCGTCTCCGATGAGCAAGGAGCCGTCGTTCCCGGCGCGCTCGTCGAAGCAAAGAACCTTGACACAAATTTCACCCGCACTTTTACCACCGACTCCGACGGGCGTTTTATTCTCTTATCTCTCCCGCCTGGCCGGTACGTTGTGACTGTGACGAAGACGGGCTTTGCGAAGTTGAACCAGGAAAACCTCGAGCTGACTGTAGGCCGATTAATCTCACTTGAGATCGGATTGAAGGTTGCCGGCGTGACCGATACTGTGACCATAACAGCGGTCCCGACGGTCGATACGGCAAAAACCGATTCGAGTACTACGCTCAACGAAACCTCGATCGAGAACACTCCGATCCTCGGACGCAAGTTTGAAGATCTCCTGACACTGACGCCGGGCGTGAGCATCACGCAGGGCCCCGACGGTGACGAGATCAACTTCGCCGGGCAACGCGGCATTTTCAACAATGTCAGCCTCGATGGCGGTGACTACAACAATGGATTCTTCGGCGAGCAGGCCGGCGGTCAGCGTGCGGCGATCGATATCTCGCTCGATGCGGTCAAGGAATTTCAGGTGATCGCAACTGGCGCGAGTGCCGAGTACGGCCGGACGGCGGGCGGTATCATCAACGTCATAACGAAGTCCGGTACGAACGACATTCACGGCAGCGCATTTTTTCATATGCGTCACGAGGGCCTCTCGTCGGACACATCTGACGGCAAGCCGCTCGAGGGGTATCACCGCGAACACTTTGGCGGAACCATCGGCGGTCCGATCAAGAAGGATCGGGCGTTTTACTTCTTCTCGCTCGAAACGATCTTCGAGGACCTTACGCGTCCGAATCTCAGCGAGCAGGTCGGGGCGACGCCTTGCCCTGTTTCTGCGCCGACGATAGGTGCGAACGAACCGCTAATCATCAGCAACTCGGACTGCCAGCGACTCGCGTTGATCAACTTTATGCGTACGACTCGCAACCAGGAGGAGGGAGTGCCGATCGAACGCAGCGTACGAAACACGGCGTTCCTTGGAAAGTTCGATTTGGATATCAACGACTCGAACAAGTTGAGCGCGTCTTACAATTTCGATTACTCAAAGAACACAAATCAGACATTCGACGTCCCGACCTATGGCGCATCGGCGAACGGTATAGAGGGCCCATCGAAGATCAATGTGGTAAATGCGAACGTTTACACGACGTTCTCACCAACCGTCCTTAATGACTTCCACTTCACGTTCTCGCACGAAGACCGGCCGAGAGCAGCGGTTGATTCCAATATCCCGGCCGATACGGCGATGGGATTCGGGACGACATTTCGATTCGGTAATCCGTTCTTCCTCGGACCGAATATCGACGAGGTGTTCTGGCGAACTCAACTTCGCGATCACGTATCGGTCATTCGCGGACCGCATAACATAAAGTTTGGCGGCGAGTGGCTTCACAGTCGTAACGACCAGGTTTTCAGTGGATTCTTTGAGGGCCGATACATTTTTGACACTGTGAATGGTTTCCTACGTTACGCGTCCCCGGCGGCACCGGGAGGTTTTGGCCCACAAGCAGTCGAGTGTAGGACGCCGGCTTCGGTTTCAGTAGGCTGGGTTACCTCGCCGACTGCTTGTCCCGCAGGATCATCGCCGAATACTCCGCTCCAGCTTTTTCTTCAGGGAGCGGTACCAGCAGGCCCGGCTACCGATGCAGCCGGGGCGTCCGACATTAATAACGACGACCTCGCTCTTTTCATTCAAGACAAGTGGTCGATCTGGTCGAACTTTACATTGAATATTGGTCTTCGCTGGGAAGCACAAGTGTTTCCGGATCCGGTCGTGGATCCGGCAAACACCGCGTACGGCGTGTTCCTGAATGATCCACGGTTCCCGTCTGACGGTACACTCCCGAGCGATCTTGCGATGTGGCAGCCGCGAATCGGCTTTGCATGGGATGTCGCGAAGAATGGACGATCGGTCATTCGCGCGAGCGCAGGTATCTACAACGCTCGCCAGAATATGCTTTCGCAGGTCGGATCGATCACGACCAACGGTGTCACGCAACAGACGATCGCCGCTGGGCCTTTCAACAACCTCCGTCCGGTGTGGCCGAACGTCACAACACCGACCGCGCAAACTTGTCCAGGGCCCCTAGGAACGACTCCGTTCCCGTGCTTTAGCGGTGTCCGTGTCTTTAACAAGGACTACGAGAACCCAGACATCTATACCTTCAACGGTGGGTACGAGCAGGAGATCGCGCCCAACTGGGCTCTCTACTTTGACTTGACCTACTCGAAGGGCGTGCATCTGACGCGGTTCCTGAACGTCAATCGCAACGCGTTCTTCTTCCCCTATCTGGACGAGACGATGGTCACGAGCTCGGTTGGAAACAGCAAGTACATCGGGTTCACTGCCGGGGTGAGAAAGAGGTTTAGCGATCGCTTCCAGCTCGAGGCGAACTATGTCGCGTCCAGAGATAAGGACGACGACTCGAACGAACGTGACCCGTTCACCGACCGCGCGTTCAATATCAATAACCTGTCGCTCGACTACGCTCTCTCAGACCGAGACATCGCGAACAAGTTCAATTTCTTTGCTTATTTTGAACTGCCGTGGAAGTTCGAGTTTTCGCCTCGCGTTCAGTATCGGTCAGGACAGCCTGCTACGCCGCCTACTCGTGATGCAACCAACCGCAACACGCTGAGAAAGGACAACGACTACTTCTCGTTCGATTGGCGTTTGGCTCGCCCGTTCCATCTGACGGAGACTGTTGAATTGATCCCGCAGATCGAGATGTTCAATACGTTCAATAACGACAACTTCATCAACTCGCTCAGTGGAGCAGGAAACCAGAATTCGCTGACGGCACCGACGCTGTTCAACTTCGACGGGTTCCTGCGTCAGGGCATCGGCGATCCCAGGCAGGTGCAACTTTCAATTAGACTGATGTTCTAGGCTAGGTCGAACATAAAACAGCAAGAGGCCGCCATTCTCTGGCGGCCTCTTCTTTCGGAAATTGGCTGGGTTAGCTAGCCTTCGTCAACTCGACGCCCGTGGCGTCAAACGAAAGCTCCGTGACCGTTCCATCAGCGTTTCGATTCTCGAACTTCGCACCGTCGTCCTTAATGAGGTGATCGACCTTCTCTTTCGACAGGACGTTCGTCTTGAACACGCCCTGCGCACGAACCTTCATCCCCGCCGAGTTCAACGGAATGAAGAACGCGTGATCGCCGAATGTTACGCGAACGGATCTTGCACCATCTTCGTCCGCCATCTCCATCCAGCATCCTTCTTTCTTACACGAGCGCACGATAACGCCCTGAACCTCGACCGTCTTGCCGGCAATCTCGTCCGGTGCGACATAAGCTTTTTCGATCGACAGTCTGTTCACCTTCTGCGCCAGCTCCGCCCCGCGCTTGATCGTCTGGCCCGCTTTCAATTCAACCGGCGCGTTTTGCACGTCCTTTACGACGGGCTGTCCCTTGGCGTTCAGTTCGCCTCCCTTTGTACTCAGCTCGCTCTGAGCATTTACTCCAATCGTTAAGATCAAGAATGAAACACAAACCAATACCATTTTTTTCATATTAATCACCTTCGCTCGTTAGTAAATAACAAAACTATACTCGACCGTGACCTCTCGATCGATCGGTACACCTAACACCTCCGCAGGCAGAAATCTTATCAACTTAGCGGCTTCGATCGCCTGATCGGTCAGGCCGTGCGGCAACCCATTCACAACGGTGATCCTACCGATGTCACCGTTTGCCTTTAGCAATACACGTAGTTTGACATTTCCTTGGATCATCTTCGACCGCCCAGCTTCGTTGTATTTAGCAACGGGCTTTTCGAGAATGATCAGTCGGCGAGAATAAATCTCACTTCTCTTATCGAACGGTCTATCCGCTCCTTCCACAACTTCGACCTGTCCCTGCTGTCGTCGTTGAATAGCGGCACGAATGATGTCACTCGATCTCAGTGAACTGATCTTTAGCGTCGCTGACGACGTAGGGTCCTGACCGCTCACATCCTTGAGTAGGCGCTCGTTGTTGAGCCTAATCGACGCAAGCATCGAGGCAAGCGCCGGATTATCCGCAGCCCTTGATGTGACAACAACAGAATACGAGCCCTTTCGAGTCAGGACATCCACTGAGTACATAATGGCGTTGCCATCGGTCAATTTGTATGTGTAAACCCGCGCGTCCCCAACGCTGAATTCGTTTTGCTCCGCTCTCTCAGAAGCGGATCGCCGCAGAGATGCGATCCAATTGTCGGCATCCTCTGTCTTTTCAAATGTCGTGTCGAAATACGCTTCGTTACCAGATCCAAAAACCAGTACTGAGTTTCTCCGCTTGTTCTTGTAAGCCTTGTAAGTGGCGGGAACGGTCACCGCGAACTCACCATTACTACTCGTCAGCGTATGCCACGTCACGTCCGTTTGGGCGCCGCTAATAGTCGCCGCAAATACGATCGAGAGGATCAATACAACTACTTCTCTTCTCTGCATGTCGGTACTACCGCCTATCCTCCGATCGAGCGATTGTAAACAAACGTTACCGTCGCATCTGCGGGCGCTCCATCGACCTGAGCCGGCACAAATTTCATCTTCTTGATCGCCTCTATAATTGGCGGAACTAGCTGGACGGGTCCTTTTACGTAGGTGATCTTACCGATATTTCCGTCTCCCCTAAACAAGACTCGAACGGTAACGCTTCCAGCAATACCGTCGGCCTTCTCATGACCGGAATAGTTTGGAGTCGGCCGGTTGACGATAATAACGTGGCGCGAGTAAATTACCTCCTCAGGTTTATCACTTGCGAGCACCTTATCGACAACGACCTCGTCAGTCTGCTTCCGGCGCATCGCCTCCTTGACCACGTCGCTCGACTCGAGTGTCTTCGAATTGATAACTGTCGCGCCGAGCGGCGGTTTTGCCGTTGCTTCCTTCACTACAGGCTGACCGTCGAGCTGAATCGAGGCAAGCATTTGCTCAAATATGGGATGGCTGACCGACGGCCCGATGATCGAGATCGTGTAATAGCCGGTCTGTACCAACAACGACACGGACTCGAGCCGCCTCGGCCTTCTGAAGTGTGTTGATGTAAACCTTGTCCTGGCTTAAATCGAATGTCTTCACTTCACCCGATGTGTCAGACCTGTTAGACGATCCGCCGACCCATTTCTTACCATTCGAAGTTTTTCTAA
>Ga0157380_10003327_pt1 | contig 11034 bp, 9 predicted proteins | sample S35metaG_FD_119757 | JGI IMG/M metagenome (GOLD analysis project Ga0157380, IMG submission 119757) | Switchgrass rhizosphere microbial communities from Kellogg Biological Station, Michigan, USA - S3-5 metaG | ecosystem: Host-associated > Plants > Roots > Rhizosphere > Soil | place: USA: Michigan...
GGTTTCCCTTCAACTGGTGGCTCAAGCCGAAACAGATTGAAATGGCCGATCTCACCTGTGAAGGATCCTGGCACCTCTGCAAACTTCCGCTTATAAAATTCCTGGAGTGTTTCAGCTTTTTCCATTGTGCAAAATATCAAGCTTTTGAAGCCAGTGGATAATAATCAAATACTCTTCATATTCGATAACATTCATATCATGCAAGTAAGCGAAGATGTACTTTGCAGACGATACGAATTTCAAATCCAGAGTTACGATATTCAAATAATTATTGCCTGTCGATCCTGTACAACCTGCCAGCATCGGTAATGGCGTACAATGCATCGTCTGTACCTTGGGTAATAGCTCTGAAACGCTGATTCTCGCCTGCTAGTAATCTTTCTTCGCCAACAACTTTGTTGTTGGTATCGATTACCAGGCGAGCGATATGTTGACCGCTCAGCGCTCCGATAAAGAGATTGTTCTCCCACTCGGGAACCCGATTGCCTTTGTAAAATGTAATGCCGCTTGGCGAGATCACAGGATCCCAGTAGTATACGGGTTGTTGCAGGCCATTTTGTTGTTGGATTCCAGCTCCGATGGGCTCTCCACTGTACTCGATCCCGTAAGTGATCAGGGGCCAGCCATAATTCGCTCCCCCAACCACACGATTTATTTCATCGCCTCCGCGCGGTCCATGCTCGCTTTGCCATAGGTCCCCCGTTGCTGGATGAATGGCCAAACCTTGAGGATTTCTATGACCCATGCTGTACAGTTCGGGTATTGCGCCCGCCCCGGTAAAGGTTGGATTCCCCGGTGCAGGTTGCCCATTGGTGGTAATGCGTACAATTTTACCTAGGGCTGCCGTGACTGATTGCGATAAGGGCCGCGTACTCAAATTTGAACGCTCACCAGTGCTTACAAATAAATTTCCATTTGAATCGAACAGGATGCGGCCACCGTAATGTGCAGTGCTGTTAGCGGCCGGAGCAGCACGATATATCACAATTGGGTTTTCAATGCTGGTCTCGCTATTCGAAAGCCTGCCTTTCGCCACAGCTGTTAAAGTACCTCCGGCACCTTGTTCGGAAAAAACCCAATAGACCATTCTGTTCGTGGTAAATTGCGGATCGATGCAGAGGCCGAGCAATCCACCTTGGCCAGACGAATTCACCGATGGAAGTCCGGTTATAGGGCTGCTGACTGAACCTGCTTGAGTGACAATCCGAAGTTGTCCGCCTTTTTGTGTTATGAGCAAACGTCCATCTGGAAGGCTGGTGATACCCCAAGGCGCGCTTAATGCTGATGTAATGACAGTTGCTTCAATTGTTGTACTTGTTTGTACGCTCCCGATTCGTGTTTGTCCGGAAAAGGCAGGCGCGTAGTTGGTATTTGGGGAATTCGTTTCAACAGGTGGACCGACGGCAGGATCTGGCACCTCGTCTGCGTCGTTGCCTCCCGAACAACCAACGAGGATGACGAGACTGCTGATGAAAATAAAAAGATGGTTTATCGTGTTCATGTGCTAAGATGTAAATTAATTATTCCCTTCGTATCACACTGACATTCGTGCATCTTGCGGAGTTTGTCCATTTCAATTGTTTTTAAGAAAGCTCATTTCTCTACTGACTTCTCAATCACGTCCAATCTTGCTTTTCTAACATCAGGACCGGAGCCTGCAGATCCATCTTGTCGGAACTCGAAGACCTCATTCTTTTTTTCATCGTACACGGGCCACTTCGGAAGTCCATTGCCATTAGGATCACCAGTCTTGGCGAAGTTGACCCAATAGTTGTTCATCATCTTGGCGACCTCTTTGTCCTTTGGTGCAACGGTGAATCCATTTCGTTCCGTAAGGTTATCGAACACATAAGGGATTTCGGATCCGTGCGATGCACCATACTTCATCCGCTCCTGCAAGGAGACAGGGACGTACGAGAAGAGATAAAGGTAAGCCGGCGCGCCCTTAACGACAAAGGCTCTCGCGGTAAAACGTGCTGGCTCCGCCCAAACCTTGTCAGTGTTTACTATGGTGAGCATCTTGGCGAATTCACTGTTACCATCAGCGTCGTATGCTGCAGTAAATTCATCCTTCACACTTCCGAACTGAGACACCAAGTCTTCCTTCGAACTTGCATTGACGAAACCAGCCGGCACCTCTGCACTGTTCGATCCGATGATTAACGGAACCCGCGGCTGCCTTCCAGCTTTATAGGCGCTCTCTGCAGTTTCCACCACCAGCTTGCCATCAAGAATCGGACCTGAATAAGTTGCTGGACCACCTTGGCCAGCTGTTTCTTGTCCGTCATCAACTATCTCTGCAGCACTGAGTGTACGAAGCTTCGCTAACGCAGCTGCATCGGTGCCTTCGATGTTAAATCTCTTCGCGAAGTTAATTCCGATTGTTGCAGCTGATACTGGATAATTCGCATCAGCATTTTCCTTGTGTATCGGTCTACCTGTTAGTACGCCATCGCGACCGCCACCAGACTCGATGATTGCTTTTTGAAAAAGCCCTTTTGCAGCTGGGATGGTCAGTAGTGAATGTACCGAGACACCACCAGCAGACTCACCAAAGATGGTAACGTTGTTCGGATCACCGCCAAACTCAGCTATGTTCTTCTGAATCCACTGCAATGCAGCGATCTGATCCATATACGCGTAGTTTGCCTTTGGCTCATTTGGATTCTCCTTGCTTAGTGCCGGAAAAGCAAAAAAACCGAGGCGCCCTAAGCGATAGTTAATTGATGCCAGGACAACGCCTTGCTTCGTGAACGGGGCTGCGGTGTAGTCGCCTTGTGCACCGCTTCCGAATACAAAAGCACCACCGTGAATCCACACCATAACTGGTAATTTAGATTTCTTCGTAGCCGTAGCAGGTTTCCATACGTTGAGAAATAGACAATCTTCCGATGACGTCTTAGACATCCCGGATCCGCGTGGCCAGCCTGCCTGAGGACACTCAGCACAGTATTTACTCGCATCACGAACGTCTTTCCATGGAGCTACAGGTTGTGGAGGGCGCCAGCGGTTAGCACCGACGGGTGGGGCGGCAAAAGGAATACCTTTGAAGGCAGTGACATCTCCTTCAGTTACGCCACGCACAATGCCTGAAGCAGTCTTAACTTCTGGCCCTTGGGGTGTCTGCTGTGCCTGTGAAAAGGAGGTACACGTAATCAGGAGTATTCCAATCGATAGCTTTTTCATTCTGTATGTTTGGTAAGAAAATTTGTTGTTTGAAATCACAAATCAAGTTTTCTGTTCGCAAGCCATTTGATGATAGCCGGATCATGGTGATCGAAGAATGCGCTAATTTTTTGATCGAGTGTCTGAATTGATTGCATGTCCTGGTCGTCAATTCGGAAATCAAAAATGTTGAAGTTTTCTTCGATACGTTCTTTGCGTACAGATTTTGGAATTGCAACGATGCCTCGTTGGGTAAGCCATCTCAGCACTACCTGTGCAATGGACTTATTGTACTTCTTTCCGATGGATGCGAGTAATTCATTTTTGAACAGATCGTTTTTGCCTTCTGCGAAAGGTCCCCACGATTCATGTTGCACGCCATTTTCTTGCAAAAACTTTTGTGTCTCAATTTGCTGATGGAAAGGGTGGGTCTCAATCTGATTGACAGCCGGGACAATCTCGTTAAATGAGATCAAGTCCATCACTCGGTCTGGTTGGAAATTGCTTAAGCCTATTGCTCTTACTCTTCCTTCCTTGTATAGTTCTTCCATTGCTCTCCAGGCACCATGCACATCATTGAACGGCTGATGAATGAGGTATAGATCCAGGTAATCAAGTTGAAGTTTCTTCAATGATCTTTCAAACGCTTTTTTCGTTTTTTCATATCCAGCATCCTGAACCCACAGCTTGGTGGTGATGAACAATTCTTCCCGCGGCACGCCGCTTCTTTTGATAGCATTTCCCACTGCTTCTTCGTTTTTGTAAGACGCTGCTGTATCAATTAACCTGTAGCCTACCTGAATAGCATCATACACACTTCTTTCGCACTCATTTATATCTGTTACTTGAAATACTCCAAAACCTAATAGAGGCATTTCAACACCGTTATTTAACTTCACGGTTTCCATTGTTCTGTTATGATCTATCGTCTCCATATGATTTGTCTATTAACAAAAAATTTTATTGTATCAGCTTGAGTTTCTTCAACCATTTCTGGATCTCTTGCTCCGCCTGCTTTTCCTTTTCACCTTCCATTACGAAATAAATTCCATCCCTCTCGATTCCGCCTTTAGTCGAAAAGCCTTCCAATACGGTACTATTAGGACATAATTTTTTGACAGTATCGAAAGTGCTTCCAATGCCATACCCTCCATTCGTATTGAAGGGAACAATTGTTCTTCCACTCAGATCATACTGGTTCAAAAAACTCTTCATGGGTGGTGGCAGCTGCATTCCCCAGGTTGGAAAGCCGACAAATACAATGTCATATTTTTGAATGCTGTCGATCTTCGTTTTTAGTGGAGGCAGGAACCCTGTTTCATTCTCCTTTACAACCTGGTCAACAATCGCCTTATAATCTTCTGGGTATGGATCTTTCAACTCCAGGGCTATAAGTGTTCCTCCCATATGCTTATTAATAATTTCTGCGATAGCCTTCGTGTTGTTTGTTCGTGACAAATACACGATCAAAACATTGTTTGCCTCAGGTGGAAAATTTTTTTCAGGACCTTCCTTCACTTGGCATGCCGAGCAAACCGAAGTGAAAAGAAATAGTATAGATAATATTTGCTTCAGCCCATCGGTCATTGTCGAATTTTTATTGTCCGGGAGTAAGTAGTCTGGTGAAGGACAATGACCCAAGCTTCCAGCCGGCGTTTTCTTTTACATATACTTCTGTTACCATAAAGGGATTGGTCACTTCATTTCTACCCACAACTGCAAGAAGCGTGATTCTATTTAGCAGGATAGCAGTGTTGCCAATGATATTCACTGAAGTTTCATGTATATCCGCTTTCTTGTAGTGAATTCCTCCGCTCCCGATTACTTCCAGCTCTCGCTGCTTTCCCCAGGATCCACCCATGTGTACAAATACAGATTTTTCATCGAAGAGATCTTTCAGTTTGTCAACGTTCTTATCGGCCATCCATTGCCATTTTTCTTTCGAGAGTTTAATGACTTCCTGTTCAGTGGCAGAATTTTGTGCAAAGGCTTGCGCACTGATAAAAACAAATAATAGCCCGTGAATTATTGTTCTCATACAAATCATTTTACTGCGTTTAGGATTGAATTCTATTAATGTTTAATGACATGCGTGTCCCGCACACTACTAAATGTCAGGGCTAGCAATTTCCAACTCTTCTTTTCCTTTTTATAGACTTCCGTAACTGTAAATTGAGTTGACACCTCATCGCCCCGAACCACAGCTTGTAGCGTAATGCGGCTCCAAAGGATGGCCGTGTCGTCAAACATTTCTATCGCAACATCGTGGACATCCGCCTTTTTATACCAAATACTTCCGGTTTTAATGATATCGAGTTCCTCGTCCTTTTTCCAGGTTCCACTCATATGGACAAATTTTGACTGACCGTGGAAGAGTGTAGCAAGCTTGTCCACATTCTTATCTGCCATCCATTGCCATTTCTCTTTGGAGAGATTGATGACTTCTTGCTCTGAAGAAGTAGGGGAAGTATTAGGCGTTGATTGAGCCCATAGTGATTGTATTGCTATCGTTAAAAAGCAAAGTGCTAGACCTGAATATTTCATATGGAATTTATTTGGTTTTTGAACATCGTTTGCAGTTGTACATTGATTTGCATTGAGTCGTTTTTCTTGGCTATCCATTTGGATCTGATTTGCGACCCCCACATATCTAAAATCCGAGAACGGGAAGTGTTGATTCCGATCTTTTTACGCTACAAAGGTGTTGTTGATTTATCTACGGGGACTTATACAAATTACTGGTTTACCTACCAAATTCACTGATTCGATGGTTTGGGTAGGAAATCAACAACGGAACACCTTAATTTTGAATGAAATCAGAGAACACTTATGGAAGAAATATTAAAGTTTGACAGCGTCAGCCAGTACAATACCTTCAACAATCACGAGACGTTACACCCACAGGTTAGCGTGATTGATTTCTCGAAGGCAGCGCCTCGGAAGTTAAGGCGAAGTTACTTTGGTTTCTATGCAATTTTGCTGAAGGACGTGAAGTGTGGCGATCTTCGGTACGGAAAAAATTTGTACGACTACCAGGAAGGCACACTTGTGTTTATTGCACCGGGTCAAATAGCTGGTATCGAAACAAGCGAAGAGTTCTATCAGCCGAAAGGTCACGGAGTTGTGTTCCACCCGGATTTGATTCGAGGAACTTCCTTGGGACGGCACATTGATGATTATACTTTCTTTAGTTATAACGTGAGTGAGGCCCTTCACGTGTCAGAACGCGAACGCAACTTAATATTGGATTGTTTTTCAAAAATTAAATTTGAATTAGAACATTCTGTAGACAAGCATAGCAAAACGTTGATTGCTACGAATATTGAACTCCTGCTAAATTATTGCGTCAGATTTTATGATCGCCAGTTTATTACGCGTGACAATGCTCTTAAAGGAATTTTGGAACGGTTTGAAAACTTACTCAATGAATTCTTTGCATCAGAAAAACCGCAAACAGTAGGCTTGCCATCGGTGGCATATTGCGCAAGTGAGCTTAACCTATCTCCAAACTATTTTGGCGACCTGATTAAAAAAGAGACCGGTAAATCCGCCCACGAGTTCATCCAACTAAAACTGATTGATGTCGCCAAGGGAAGGATTTTTGATACCAATAAATCGCTGAGTGAAATTGCTTATGGGTTGGGATTCAAATACCCTCAGCACTTCACACGGGTATTTAAACAATACGTAGGCATGAGCCCGCAAGAGTATCGTATTGCCAGTAATTAGAATCAGATTTCAATTCCCTTGCGTTATTCTTTTGCTAATGAAGGGCACTGTCGTCTTACGTACTGTCAATATTAGTTTCTCCATTCAGAAGAAAGTCGTTCTGTAGATTGCTATTGCATATGGCTTTGCATGCTATATTTGGCGAGCATGAGTCCATACGAACTAAAGAAATTCCTGCTAAAGGGTCATAAATCGTTTCTGCAACACGTCTCTATCGACTGCGTGATTTTTGGCTTTCACGACAATCAACTTAAAGTACTATTGCTGAAATGGAAAGATTTTGGAGGATGGAGTATTCCCGGAGGGTTTGTTAAACGAACAGAGTCAATCGATGACTCAGCTCGGCGCGTTTTGAACGAACGTACTGGACTCAATGAAATTTTTTTACGTCAATTCCAGACGTTTGGTGAAGTAAACCGGGAAAAAGGAAAGAAACCTTTCAAGATACCTGGAACTACAAAAAGCTGGTACATGGATAGATTTGTTACCATCGGCTATTGGGCACTGGTTGAGTTTTCAAAAGTTATGCCACGTACCGACTGGCTTACCGAAGATTGTCGATGGTGGGACATTCATAAAGTTCCTAAGCTTATCTACGATCATAATGTTATCGTGAATAAAGCGTTGGAAGCACTACGTCTCAACCTCAACGATCATCCGGTCGGTTACAATTTGCTGCCGGAAAGGTTCACCATGCCGGAGCTGCAACGGCTCTATGAAACAATTCTCGATAAAAAGCTTGATCGCCGGAACTTTCAAAAAAAAATACTGGCTCTTGGCATACTCCAACGCCTGAAGGAAACCAAGACTGGGCGAGAAGGCAAACGACCATTCTTATATCGTTTTGATAAGAAGAAGTACGAGAACGCGATGAAGAAAGGAATTATGATGGAGGATTTTTAAAGCCTGATCATTCGATTTGAACAAAAGCTCAACCAGTATTTGAAGGGGCGCTATGATGCCTGATTCGTTAGTCCTACTTTGTCAACTTTTTTCAGGACGGTTCGCAAGACATGAATTTCGAACAAGGAATATCGAATATCGAATGATGATAGGTCCGGTAGCCACGGACTGCTGGAAATTGATCACTGGCTGCCTGCATAGCTTCGCGTAGCGCTTGCACCAGCGTTATAGAAGTCACAGATAGTTGATTGAAGTTCTGAGAATTTTTAGTGGCATCAGGAAGGTTCAGAACGGTTCGCGCTGCATTTGAATGTATGTTTGATTTTTGAGATCTGGTCCGGTCCCAATAGTTCTGGTTCCTGTCTAGCTGTCGGAATAACATTACTTGGTTGCCTATCCGTAGGGTTGGCTAAAATTCATTCATCAAAAAATAATAAGATCAATATGCCAGCAATAGGCCGGAAAAAATTCTTGACGCAGATATCGCTTTCGACAGCCGCAGCGGTTGCATTTCCAAAACTTGGATACCCGTCATCGGGATATTTCGCGAATTATGGCAACATCGAAGAGTATGTTGAGGTTGAAATTGCGCATGGAAAAATTCGTGGCGTAAGAACGAATGGCGTGAATATTTTCAAGGGAATACCGTACGCAGGCAGGATTTCAGGTGACAGGCGATTTCGTCGTCCAGCCCCCCTCGAACCGTGGGCAGGGGTTCGTGATGCGCTGCAGCTTGGCGCTCCTTCCATTCAGCCGCCGAGGCGCAACGAACCGGCTCCTGCTGAAGATTGCCTTTTCCTTAATGTCTGGACTCCCGGTAATGATAATAGAAAGCGAGCCGTAATGTTTTATAATCATGGCGGTGGGTTTGTAATTGGATCGGGAGGCTCGCCGGGACAAGATGGCTCAAACCTCGCGAGAAATTTTGATGTAGTTGTGGTTGAAACTAACCATCGGTTGGGGTTGTTGGGTTTTCTTTACCTCGATGAAATTGCCGGGTCAGATTATGCTGGCGCTGGCAACATGGGTTTATTAGATATCACGGAAGGACTAAAATGGGTCAATAAAAACATAAACCAATTCGGAGGAGATCCAAACAACGTAATGATTTTTGGTGAATCGGGTGGGGGAGCAAAGACTTCATGTTTATATGCAATGCCTGAAGCTGCTCCCTATTTTAATAAGGCATCTATTGAAAGCGGACCGGGTGTACGCATGACCACGCGCGACACCGCAGCTGAAACGACAGCCAAGGTTTTAAAGGAATTAAATATCGAGCAGAAAGATTGGAGGAAGTTGCTCGATGTCCCTGCGGCGGATTTGTTTAGCATACAGGGAAAGTTTCCCTTCGTGGCACCAAGCCTTGAAAAGAATAAACCAATGGTTGGCTTCGGTCCTGTCGTGGATGGTACTGTACTTCCAAATCATCCTTTCGATCCGACGGCCCCTGATATATCGCGTAACAAACCTCTCATGACTGGATGGAATGAAGATGAATACACCTTCTTTGCCTGGGAGCGAAAAGATACCAGCGCATTTACCATGGACTTTTCAGGTTTACAAACAAGACTTGAACCTCTGTACGGTTCCGACGCGAAGAAAATTATTGAAACATATCGTAAATCGAGGCCAACGGCATCGGCACCCGATATATTTGTTGCGATTTCATCAATTACGATGATGGGGCTTGGGTCTATCAATATAGCGGAGAAAAAAACGAGACAGAATGGTGCTCCCGTGTATCTCTATAATTTCGGATATAAATCAGAGATGAAAATTCCAGGGACGGATTATGAAATGGGCACTCCTCACGCGATGGATATTAGTTTCAAATTCAACAACGAGGTTCCACCGAAGGAAGGGGAGTCACCACGAATGAGTTTTGGTGGGAATCGCCTGGAACGGTTTACCGCATCGCACAACTTCGCTGAGCTATGGACAAGCTTCGCACGAACTGGGAAACCCACAGCCAAAGGTGCACCCGAATGGTATGCGTATAACCTAGAAGTTAGACCTAGTATGCGTATTGATACAAGATGCGAAGTAATTAATAACAGATATGGCGATGAACTTGATATGTGGAGGTCTTTAGGAAAACTGTAGACATAGCAAAGGGTAATCCATTATGACCGGTACTAATCAAATTGCATTTGGGACAAGTAGTAATGTGAAGAAGCCGACTCGTATCTTTTTCTTTTAAGACCTGGCGGCATTGGGATAAAATTTCAATTGTATAAGGTCTGAAGGGATGGGCATGTTATTCCAGTGTTTGTGGATAGCAATTGCTGCTCCGAGAGCTGAGGCTTGAGGCACCGATGACGAATAAATCTCAAAGGAGGGAAATACCGCCGCCATCAGGTTCATGTAAATGCTATTCTTGCTAAATCCACCATCAATAAAAATCTTGTTTACGGGCTTTCCGCGCAAAACCAGTTTTGTTGATATCAGCTGCTTCGTAACAATGTGAATCATCAACTGATGATAGGCTTCCTCGCGCTCATCAAACTCGCCCGAGTACCTCTTTGAAAAGACATGACTTCTATTTTTCCTTCTCAGCCGCTCGATACTTGAAACTCCATTGATGCCACGCGCGATTGCCTTGTTATATTCCGTTGTCGTGAGCCGTTCAATTGGGATGTTATAGTATTCTGCTAGACATTTCGTTTGTTGTTCGTGTTCATGCCCAGCGAATAACCTCGACGCTTTTACGGGATTGCCTTGGTAACTCAGGTAGCAAAGGCAATCATTTGCCAATTCATGTTTGTTTAGTGAAGTATTATTGAATGGATTAAAACTAATACACCAGGTCCCTGTCGACAGCAGTATAAAAGGCTCTTGAAAGTTTAAGAGGTACGGGATTAACGCTGAAGAACTGTCGTGTAAGCCAAGACCAATGCATATCGTCTTATTCTTATGCTGAATATTTACGCACATATTGCTTTTTAACGTTGGTGGAAGTTTATCCTTCAGGTCTTCGTTGATAACCCACTCGTGATAGCCCTGGGTGGTGAAATCCCAAAGATTCGTGTGGCATCCAATGCTTGTGATTTCTGAATAAAATCTTTTGGTGAGAATGGAGCTTAGATACTGAGGCAGGTGTAGGGCATATTTAATTCTCAGGAATACGTCTGGTTTTTCATATTTTATCCGATATAACTGCATTCCAGAATTCAAACTTCCAAGAACTGGTGAAGCTGTTTTTTTTGAAAATTCATATTCACCTCCGTATTGGTCGTA
>Ga0157380_10003329_pt1 | contig 11029 bp, 12 predicted proteins | sample S35metaG_FD_119757 | JGI IMG/M metagenome (GOLD analysis project Ga0157380, IMG submission 119757) | Switchgrass rhizosphere microbial communities from Kellogg Biological Station, Michigan, USA - S3-5 metaG | ecosystem: Host-associated > Plants > Roots > Rhizosphere > Soil | place: USA...
ACTATCCAATGCTCTCGATTTACTTTTAGCTTTTATAATCTCTCTTCCTTTACGAACCAATTGCTGTATAGTAGGCATTTATGAACCTTTTAAATTTAGGACGGCAAAGGTAAAGGTTGAGACCAACTCTTCAAAATAAAAAATCTCAAATCATATTGAATTTGGGACTCTTCGATAAAATTGAATGTTAAATCTTAACCATCCAACCATATTTATCAGCCGCTTTAGAGGAACGAATGTCATCTAGCCTAGCTTTTACCGATGGCATGACTTCCCATTTCGCTATATCAAAGTGCATGACAAAATCTTTATAGCGTAATTCTTTTATTGGTGAAACAGTTGCTGCTGTTCCAGTACCAAAAACTTCACGCAATTGGCCTGCTTTGTATGCATCTATAATTTCATAAATGCTAAGCGGTCTTTCTTCTACTGTAAGCCCCATTTCGTTTAATAAGGTTAACACACTATTCCGGGTAACCCCGTTTAGTATTGTACCAGCATTCAGATCAGGCGTAATGGCTTTATTGTTTATAATAAATACCACGTTCATAGTTCCAATTTCCTGTACATATTTATGTTCAATCGCATCAGTCCATAGAACCTGGTCATAGCCCTTTTCTCTTGCTTCCGCAGTTGCTTTTAAGGCACCAGCATAATTACCCGCAGCTTTCGCAAAACCTATTCCTCCATTTACTGCTCTTACATAATTTTCTTCAACATAAATACGCATTGGCGCATTATAATAGGGGCCGGTAGGGCTTAACAAAATCATGAATTTATAAGTATCGGAGGGTTTTACACCAATCATTTCATCTGTAGCAAACATGAATGGACGGATATATAAAGAATGATCAGGTTTTGAAGGAATCCAATTTTTGTCTAAGGCAATCACTTGTTTCATTCCTTCAATGAAAATCTCTTCAGGCACAGACGGCATTTGCATACGATCTGCAGAAATATTAAATCGTTGAAAATTGTCGTATGGTCTGAAAATATAGGCATTGCCCTGTTCATCCTTATAAGCCTTAATGCCTTCAAAGATAGCTTGGCCATAATGTAAGGCTGCCACGGAGGGATCAAGAACCAATGGCTGATAAGGTTTAATTTCTACATTCTTCCATTCGCCATCTTCATAATCTGCTTCCAACATGTGGTCAGTAAAATATTTTCCGAAGGGCAAATTTTCCAAATTCAAATCAAGCAATTTACTTCGCTCCGCTTTTGTAACAGTTATATCCATAGTAGCCAGCATAATAATTTAATTTAGCATAACAAAGAAACAAAAAAGCGCACAATTAGCACTACCGATCCTCACATGAGCCTAAATAAAATTCCTTTATCTGCACGACTAATAGCTGATTTATACCCAAGTTCTTTAATTGAACAGTTCACTCCAACAGACATCCCGGAAACCATCAAATTCCTGGGAAAAAATAAAAAGAACATACTGGTCTTGGTTTCGAAAGACCACATTGCTTTTCTTGAAGAGAGTGAGTTGGATTTTTTATCAAGCATCCTCGTTGCCTGTAAGTTAAGCCTGGCAGATGTGGCGATAGTTAACGTCAATACCCTTAGTGTTGCTAACTACCGGTCTATTATTAATCAATTAAAAAGCAAAATCTTATTAATGTTTGATGTTGCTTCCGATGCAATAGATCTTCCCTTTAATTATCCCTATTTCCAGGTGCAACAGTTTGATCAATGTACCTATTTGTCTGCTCCTGACTTAAAAAGCATTGAGATAGATAAAACGTTAAAAACCCAACTCTGGAACTGCCTGAAAAAACTCTTCGGAATATAAATTACCAGAATGGAGTTAATTTTTGCAACTAATAATGAACATAAGGTAGAAGAAGTACAAAGCATAGTACCTACGTCGATCAAAATAATTACTTTAAAACAGGCAGGAATATCTATTGATATTCCGGAACCATATGATACATTGGAAGAAAACGCGGCAGAAAAAGGGAGAAAAATTTATAGCTACACAGGGAAATATTGTTTTGGAGAAGATACCGGGCTGGAGGTTACGGCTTTGCATGGAGAACCTGGCGTTTATAGTGCACGTTATGCAGGAGAAAATAAATCTTCAGAAAAAAACATGGAAAAGTTGCTCCTTAATTTAAAGCCCTACGAGGACAGAAGTGCTCAATTCAGGACTGTAATTTTTTTGATACTGGAGGATAAAGAATATTTTTTTGAAGGAATTTGTAAAGGAACTATTGCTTTTGAACCAAAGGGAAATCAAGGATTTGGATATGATCCCGTATTTGTTCCGGATAATAGCACTAAAACTTTTGCAGAAATGACTTTAAGTGAAAAAAATACTCATAGTCATCGAAAAAAAGCAATGACCAAGTTGGTAATATTTTTGAATCAACTACCTCTAAAGAAATAATCTTGAATGGATTAAGCAACCAAATGAGTAGTGAATCCGACTTAATTGAGGGATGTATTCGGGAAGACCGTAAAATGCAATATGAATTGTATGAGCGATTTTCGCCGAAAATGTATGGTGTTTGCTTGCGATATGCTGCAAACGCTGAAGAAGCGGAAGACATTTTACAAGAAGGTTTTATGAAAGTTTTTAAAAAGATCAGTAGTTTTCGAGGGGAAGGTTCTTTTGAAGGGTGGATAAGAAGGATATTTGTTAATACGGCTATAGAGCAATTTAGAAGGAAATCATATTTACAACCTATTACAGAACAGGAAGAAAATAGTATTGAGGGAAAATATATATCAGTATTAGATAACCTGGCAGAAAAGGATATCATTAGGTTAATACAACAGCTTTCACCCGGTTACAGAACGGTGTTTAATATGTATGTTGTAGAAGGATACACCCACAAACAAATCGCAGAAGCTTTAAATATTAGCGAAGGAACCAGTAAATCGCAATTGTCGAGAGCAAAATTAATTTTGCAGGATCTGGTAAAGAAATATCTGGACAGAAGAAAACAAATGCCTTAGAAGTGAGCGAGCAATTAAAACATAAACTTTTTGACTATCATGCACAGCCGCCGGCAAATGCCTGGAATAAATTAAATAACTCACTTAATGAAAATAGTGACCATCGCGTTTCAGAGAGACTTCTTCAATACGAGGTTAATCCTCCCGACTTAGTGTGGAATAACATTTCAGCTTCGTTAAATGAAAACGAAAAACCTGTGGCGCCTTTTAAAATACGTTTTCTCAAGCCCCTTAAATATGCTACTGTTGCTGCCGCACTAATAAGCATAGTAGTTTTAGTGAGTTTATTTGCTAACAGAAACCCTGTTTCCGAAGATGTAGCTATATCTCCTGTTATTAATCAAAATATGCCCACTCCTGTTCTACCTGCAGATACAGAAAAACAAACAGAAACCTTCGTTGAAAATAATGGGTTTAATAAAAGCCACGAAATGGTGTACACAAATAATATGAAATCCTCTCACAGAGCTTTGCCATTGTATACTGAATCTTCTTTCACACCATTTACAGAGTTGACTGACCAGGTAGTCCGACATAATTATCCGATTGAGACTTCCGCCCTTCTGGATCGTTATATAATTTTTTCAAAATCTTCAGGTGATGCTTTTAGGTTATCAAAGAAGTTATACCACCTTTTTAAGTGTTCTGATACTGATGAAAATTGTAAGGAAAATATTGAAGCTATTCAACAAAGAATGGCAGATCCGGCTCTTATGGCCTCAGCCGATTTTTCCGGAGTTTTAGATCTGATAAAGAATATGAATAAACAATAATTTTCTAATGAGCAGCACCAAGCTTGATCTTCCTAAAGAGTTTAATTTTCATGTTTCTATACCGGTTCGTATTACGGACATAAATTATGGTGGCCATGTGGGCAATGACACCGTGTTAACCTTATTACACGAAGCAAGAATGAAATTCCTATATCATTATGAATTTAGCGAAATGAATTTTGGAGGAGTTGGACTGATTATGAGAGACGTTACAATAGAATTTAAAAAAGAACTTTTTTATGGCGACTCTGCACGGGTGTATGTAACTGTTACCAATTTCAGCCTTGTGGGGTTTGACGTATTTTACAAAATGGTAAAAAACGAAGATGAAATGCAAGTTGCAATTGCAAAAACCGGTATGGTTTGTTATGATTATAACACCAAGAAAATTGCGAGTGTACCTATCACTATTTTGCAAACATTTAATCACTAACTATTCCAAATTCTCCAGCTTTCTTCAGCCTGTAAAATCAGCATTTCTGATCCGTTGCTGATTGTGGCGCCTTTCTCCTCCCCTTTTTTAAGGAATAATGTTTTTTCGGGATTATATGTGAGATCAAATAACAAATGTTCAGGCGTTACAAATTGGAAAGGTATAGCTGGAGCTTCTTCTATTTTCGGATACATTCCTACCGGCGAAGTGTTAACTATGAGCAGATGTGATTTTACACTTTCTTCGTCTAACTCTTCATAAGTAATTGTCGAACTGGTTTTTGTTCTTGATACATTTTGATAGGCAACACCTAATGTATTTAATGCGTAGCGAACGGCCTTTGCTGAGCCACCTGTACCAATTATCAAAGCACTTTTGTGATGTGATTTTAAGAGTTTCTCCAACGACTGTTGAAATCCGATAACATCAGTATTATATCCGCTTAATTTACCGCCCGATATCTTAATACAATTACAGGCATTTATCTCTTTGACGATATCATTTTCATAGTCGAGAAAAGGAAGTACTTCCTCTTTGTAAGGGATTGTAACATTAAGGCCCTGAATATCTGGGTTTCCATTTAATAACCCTGGCAATTCATTAATGCTTGCCAACTCAAAATTTTCATACCTACAATCATCAATATGTTCAGACGAAAATTTTTTGGAAAAGTATGCTTTGGAAAAAGAATGTTTTAAAGTTTTACCTAATAAACCATACCATTTCATTTCACCGCTTCTTTTTCTTTGTTAAGGAATAAATGAAAAGTATCGCCGCGGAGGCCAACACGCATAGCTTCCAGAGGTATTACTTCTGTAGGTGCAATATTTCCAAGGTTTACATTACAACCTAATAATTCAATAAAATATAATTGCTGTTCTTTTTGTGGTGCTTCCCAAATAATTTTTTCCTCAGGTATTTGTGTTAGTATTTCCTGCACCAGTCCTTCTCTTACCTCCCCGCTACCTCTATAAATACCCACATTACCTCCTTCTCTGGCTTCTGCTATTACATATGAAGCACCAGCACTTAATTCGGCCCGCATCAGTTCAATCCATTTATAAGGAGGAATGATATGTGCGGCGTCTTTACTACCAACTTCGCTTAACACTATTCCGTGTTGCGTTAACCTTTCTATATAATTACATTTTTCTTTGTGTGGAATATCAACGGATCCATCGCTTACCTCGATATATGTAACAGCATATTTTTTACAGATCTCCAAATAATCTTCCAACTGGTCCCTTATCAAAAAGGCTTCAAACAAAGTACCTCCGAAATAAATCGGAATGTTATAGGAACGAAAAACTTCCAATTTCTCTTCAAGATTAGAAGTTACATAGGCTGTTCCAAAACCAAGCTTAATTATATCTACATGAGGGTGGGCTACACTTAAAAAACTTTTGGATTCTTCAACACTTAATCCTTTATCCATAACCATAGTGAGACCTGATAAACGCGGTTTTGGATTTCGATGAGGAATTTGAGTAAGATTGAAATTCATTTATGATCTGTTTGTTCTATCAATAGCGGCAAAAATAGGGGAAGAAGATTAACTATTGAAGAGTTAGCGGCGTTTACTCTTTTTATAACGTGCAATTACATCAACTACACTTGCGTTCTGCAGAACAGACGGGTTCAGATCAATAAATTTCTTTAGTGTTTTAGGCGATGCTCGCATAGCTGTCTCCAGGTATAGTAAAGCATCTTTTGTTTTACCTAAAGCAAGAAGAATAGCGCTTAGATAAAATAAAAAAACAGGTTTGCCACTTGTAATATCCATAGCGGCCACAACTTGTTGGCGAGCTTCTGTATAAAATTCAGATTGATAGAGGCAACGAATTAAGGCCTCCCAACCAGCAATATTTTTTGGTTTAATGCGAACAGCATTCGAAAAATACTGAATGGCTTCTTTTATATGAGTTAATTGAAATTTCGCTTCGCCCATTAATAAATTATACTCAAACTGATGGCGATGGATTTTTAGAGCTGATTCAAGTTGTTTTATAGCACTTGTCCATTGTCCTTCATTATAATAGGTACAAGCTATTTTGTAAAAAAGTTTACTATCATCGGGATTTAAGTGCGATGCTTTTCTATAATGAAATCGTGCCTGTGCATAATTACGCATACGATCATAACAATGCCCAATTGCTTCATAAATAACTTCTTCAGGTTTGGATAACTCAAGCACTTTTTCCAAAGCTTCAATTGCTTCTTTATACTTTTTTAATCTTATATAGGCATCTCCTATGTTGCGATATGCATAGTCAAATTTTTCATCGATCACCAGGGAGTATTGATAGGCATCGATTGCTTTTTCATATAATTTCAATCCTTGATAAGCAGCTCCGAGGTTAAACCATGCTAGCTCATTATAGGGATGCTCATCTATAATGCTTAAGTGAAGACGAATGCTTTCTTCATTGCGACCAGTAAAATCAGTCCAAAAACAAATTTTATATAAAGCTTCTTCGTTTGTCGGTTCTTCTTTCAAAATCAGCATGAGACAATCAAATACTTTATCAAATTCTTCATAGTCATCATATACGTCAGCCAACTCAAACAATAGCTCTATTTTTTCCTCACCTTCAAAATGAGTGATAGCCTCTTCGAGCAACGAAACGGCTTTTTCCTGCTTATCTAATGCGAGATAAGCATCTGTTTTAAGAATGTAAAGATTTAAATCATTTGCATCAAGCAACTCCGCTTTCTCCAATATTGAAAGTGCTTCGTTATATTTTCGAGATGCCAGGAGCAAATCTGCCTTCTTGAATAAAAGCGATGAAGAAAAAGGAAAATACTCAATTCCGATATCAGCGGCTTCCATTGCTCGTAAAGAATTTTCCTGGTCATCATAATAATCGATGATCTTTTCAAAAGCTTCTTCTTCCAAAAACACGCTGCTTGTACCGCTTCTTAGTTTTTCGAAAAGTTGTACCAATTCATTAATACTCTCTTTGTCGTAATATGGATCTGTATTCATCTATATTTCTCCTATAACAATATAGCATTAAGCTAAAAAAAGACCAATTATTTATAACTCATGCTTAAAAATGATGGCAATGCGGGCAATATATTACCCACAAATCCATGAAATGTTAATTTTTTTTAGTAGTTTCGTGCTTGCAAATGAAAATTAACAACGACATAAGAGTTCAAATTAAAAGAAAATTTGTAACTGCTCTGTTCATAATTGCATCACTTGCAACATTTGCTGCTTTAGGCGATGGTAAAGATGGAGGCAAAACAACTCATCACAAAAGTCTGCTTTCTGCTAAAAAAACCCCTTACGATTTTAAAAATTTTTCTTTAAAGTCCAGATATAATTTCCGAGGCAATACTATTTTAAGTTTGTCACAGGATAGATATCTTACATTAAATACGATAGCTACTTATCAAAAAGGCAATACTACTTATATTTTGCCGATGAAGAAAAAAGTTCTATTGGAAAAAATAAAGTTCAACCCCGCTCAGTAATTATTTACTTCCCTTACTTTCAGCATAGGTCATAATTCTATACCCAGCCTTAGGTAAATCAAACTTTGATGCCGGTACAGGAGAAAATGAAATTTTCGAGACAGTATAAACAACATTCATATTACCCATTGCAGTTTCATATTGCATTGCTAATCCCGGCAGATTTTTATTTGCAGTTTGATAGTCGTTATTTTCCGGCATCAGATCTGGTGTAAACCAAACCGTAAACGTAGTTCCATCACTCAATTTTCCAATGGCCTTTTTGCAATTATAACCAAGGATAGTTTTTGTTTCGTTCGAGATGTTAAAACTTACCCCTTCATATTTTTTGTTGGCGTCGTTCCACTCAGATGGGGTTAGTTGAATTAAATATTTTTGATCACCATATTCTTTTAATACCACAATTGAGTTAGCTGCTCCATCAATCACAGTAGCCTGTGTACCTAAAGAACTTATCATTTCAGTACGGCTTTTGTTTCCCTTGATATACACGGTGCTTGTAGCACCATCTAAAAAATCTGCGGCCTGGGGTTTTTCTGCGCCGGTATTAATGACTATGTCATAGTTAATAGTGCCTTCCGAAAACTTTTTTTGTGCCAAAGCACTTATTCCAAACAACCCAAAAACAGCAAGTAAAACTATTTTCATTTTCATAATAAAGTAATGTAACATTTAATAGACGAAACAAATGTTAGTATTAGTTGCGTTCAAATAAGCCTCTACATCTTGTGCAGCGTTTCTGTTAATTTATTTACTAACGACGGTTCTTATTTTGAATTGTTTGTGCCTTCTTTTGTTGCTCCTGCATCTGTTCAATTCTTTCCTGCCATTTAGATTTCGTCTTTGGTTTTTTCCTGTTTTCCTCCATTTTGGCTAAAATCTTATCATGGTCAATAATATAATTCTGAATTATAAATTGCAGCACCAATGTAATAATATTTGAAACCGTATAGTACCATGTTAATCCCGAAGGCAATTTGTTAAAAACGAATAACAAAACAATTGGAAAAAAATAAGGCATGTATTTTAAAACCGGGTTGTTTTGGTCCGGCGTCATGCTCATACTATAAATGGAAATGAGAAAACTTGTGATTACCGCGGTTATAGTAAATAAGCTTACATGATCTCCATAGAGTGGAATACGAAAGGGAAGATTAACTATAGAGTCATATTGCGAAAGATCATTAGCCCAAAGAAAGTTTTGGCCTCTTAGAGCAACATTCGAATTAAAAAAACTATACAAAGCAAAAAAGATAGGAATCTGCAATAGTCCCGGAATACAACCTCCCATTGGATTAACTCCTGCTTCCCTAAACAGTTTCATTTGCTCCATGCTTATTGCCTGTTGGTCGCTGCCATGCTTCGCCTTTAGTTTTTCAATCTCCGGTCGCAGTACTTTCATTTTTGCGCCACTCAAATAGCTTTTGTAAGTAAGAGGAGAGATTAATAACCGAATGAATAATGTAAGAAGCAAAATAACAATACCGTAGTTAGATGTAAGCTTTCTGAAAAAATCAAATACAGGCAGCACAATCCACCGATTTAAATATTTTACAAAGGCAAATATCCCAGAGCCAAGATTTACCATATCCTCCATTTCATTATTGTATTGCTTTAGTATTTTATAATCGGTAGGACCATAATATAAAGCAAGAGGTATTGTTGAATTAGCTGTAGGAACCGGGAGTTTTAAATTAGCTGTTGCCTGAACAATTGAATTTCCATCAGTCGGACTCACCCATTCTATTCTCCCCGATGAAAAATTATTTTTGGCGATTAATGCGCTATTGAAAAATTGCTGCTTTACAGAAACCCAATTCACATTCTTTTCCAGTTCTTTATAATCACTGCCTGTAGCGCTCGTATAGTCATAGTCTTCGTTCACTCGATAAGCAATTCGAGATTCCTGTCGTTCATAAGTAAGATCTTTTTGCAATTGTTTGGCCCTGTTTTGCCAGGTAAGGTTTAAACTATTATTTGTTACCAGTCTGTCCGCACCTTTTAATTGCACATTAAAATCAATCATATAATTGTCTGGCCGAATTATATATTGATGCACTATTCCTGTACCGTTGGTGGATTGTAATTGATAGGTGACGGTATAACTGCTATCGCTGTTTAAAACTGCTTGTCCACCTGAAAAGTAAAAATTAGTAATTTCTGCCGTACGGTTAGCTCCTGTATTAATGGTGTAAGTAATCTTGTCAAAATCTGTTGCGGCAAGCCTAACATTATTGCTATCCGGCGCTTTAAAGTTTTTTAACTCAATCCATTTTGGCTGACCTCCTTTATTAGTGAAGCCAATTGTCACTAACCCTGTTACAACCTTAGTTATCTGTTCTGTTCCAGCCGTATACTGTCCATAATCTCCACCGGACATCACCCTGTTTTGAGAGTCAATCAAAACAGAATCTCTTTTTTGAGAAAGAGTATCGGGTTTTGGCTGATTGGCCCTGGCAATAGAATCCTGTCTTGCTTTTTCAGCCAGCATCTGTTGTTGCCCCCGACTATTATAAAAAAAATAGGCTAAAAAAAGCACCGCCAGTGCTATAAAACCAAATACAGTGTTACGGTCAAAATTCATCTACAAAAAATTTATAGGCAGACTATAAAGCTGTTATCATCAACATAACGGCTTAGTTATTCTATCCTTTTTTAAGAAGTTGGCAAAGATAATCAGGAGTTTTGAGTTGTTACTTCAAAGTTTATTTATAACAAAAGCCTATGAACCTCGTTAAACTACTTCGCTATGGGCTACTGTGTGTTTAATTCCAGTACGCAATTCATTAAAATGTTTAGCAGCAGCAACAAAATGAACAAATAAAGGATGAGGGTTTTCAACCGTACTTTTTAATTCGGGGTGATATTGTGATCCAATAAAAAAAGGATGATCTGGAATTTCAATAATTTCTACAAGCCCCGTTTCAGGATTACGACCGCTTGCAACCATACCATTTTTTTCATAAAGATCAAGGTAGGCATTATTAAACTCGTAACGATGACGATGCCTTTCATTGATAGAGGTACTGCCGTATATACTATGAGCTAATGTTCCGGGTTTGATATCGCATTTATAAGTGCCTAATCTCATGGTACCACCTTTCGTCGTGATACTTTTTTGTTCTTCCATCATATCAATAACAGCTCCCTGGGTATCTGGAGCCATTTCAGTGGAATGAGCATCTTTAATACCAAGCACATTTCTGCCATACTCAATCACCGCCATCTGTAAGCCAAGGCAAATACCAAAAAAGGGCAATCCCGCTTCCCGAGCATGCTGTACCGCATTAATTTTCCCCTCAATACCCCTATTGCCAAACCCAGGTGCCACCAAAAGGCCGTCCAGAGCTTCCAGTTTTTCTTCAACATTTTC
>Ga0157380_10003330_pt1 | contig 11029 bp, 9 predicted proteins | sample S35metaG_FD_119757 | JGI IMG/M metagenome (GOLD analysis project Ga0157380, IMG submission 119757) | Switchgrass rhizosphere microbial communities from Kellogg Biological Station, Michigan, USA - S3-5 metaG | ecosystem: Host-associated > Plants > Roots > Rhizosphere > Soil | place: USA: Michigan...
TAGTTGCCTTCGTACGGAATGCCGCTGCCGCGATCGAGCTCGAGAATCCAGCCGGCGACGTTGTCGAGGAAGTAGCGATCGTGCGTGATCGCGACGACCGTTCCCGGATAATCCTTGAGGAAACGTTCGAGCCACGCGACCGACTCGGCGTCGAGGTGGTTCGTCGGTTCGTCCAGCAGCAGCAGATCGGGTGACAGGAGGAGCAGCCGGCAGAGCGCCACACGGCGACGCTCGCCGCCCGAGAGCCTGGTGACGTCGGCGTCAGGAGGCGGCAACCTGAGCGCATCCATCGCGAGATCGAGACGCGAGTCGAGGTCCCACGCGTTGGTGGCGTCGATGCGATCCTGCAAGCGCGACTGCTCTTCGAGCGTCTTGTCCATTTCCTCGGGAGACAGATCCTCGCCGAGCCTCGCATTGGCGGCGTCGTACTTGTCGAGAAGCGCCTTGATTTCGGCGACGCCCTCTTCAACGTTGCCGCGGACGTCCTTGGCGGCATTGAGCTGCGGTTCCTGGGCAAGATAGCCCACGCTGACGCCCTGGCCAACGAACGCTTCGCCGATGTAGTTGGTTTCCACGCCCGCCATGATCTTCAGCAGCGTGGACTTGCCGGCGCCATTGAGACCAAGCACGCCGATCTTGGCGCCGGGCAGGAACGAGAGCCAGATATCTTTGAGGACCTGGGAATCGGGAGGATAAACCTTCCCGAGTCCTTTCATTACATAAACGAACTGCGGTGGCATGAACTCACGATCATAGGAGATTTCGGATTTCGGATCGAGTGGAATGCGGAGGATCGGCGATCGCCGAATCCGCAATCGATCCGAAATCCACTCGATCCGAGATCCGAGATCGTCTGGCTCGTTATTCGGGCTTCAGCGTAACGAGGGTGTATCGGTCCGTCGGGAAATACTTCTGGAACATCGTCTTGATGTTCTCCTGCGACAGCCGCTCGGTGCGCTCAGTGCGCCGCGCGATGCCGGCCGGATCCCAGCCGTACATGTGCACCGTCTGCATCGAGCCCAGCCAGTAGGAGTTCTGCTTCGCATTGGTTTCGAGGTCGCGACGCTCGAGCTCCTTGACCTTGCTGACGTCGTCGGCCGACGGCCCTTCGGTCTTGAGGCGTTCGATCTCTTTCAATGCGGCATTCACGAGTTTGTCGACGTTCTCCGGCGAGCTGCCGAATTGGATCTGCATCGCACCGTAACCCTTGAGCGGCGGCGAATTGGTGAAGCCGACATTGACGCCGTAGGTGCCGCCAAGCTCTTCGCGGAGGATTTCACGCAGGCGGATGTTCAGCACCGACGCCGCGGCGCGAGCGCGATGCATTTCGAACTCATCGAAACCCGGATCCGCAAAGAACGAGAGCACCGTCTGGCTCGCCGGCTCCTTGCCCTTCTTCACTTCCTCCTTCACGACCGATGCCGGGAAGCGCACACCCATATCCTTCGCTTCGGAGGTCTTCTTGCCGGTCGACGGGAGGGAGGCGACCCACTTCTCGATGAGCGGAGTGATCTCGGCTTCGGTGAACGCGCCGACGAAGAAATAGGTGAAGTCAGCGGCGTTGCCAAAGCGCGAGTTATAGAACGAGCGCATCGCCTCGAGACTCAGGTTCGGCACATCGGCAACCGTCATCGCCTTGGCGCTGTAATGGTTCGACGAGTTGACCTGCTCGACCTTTTCGCCGAACACCGCGCGCGGATTCTGATCGCGGTTCTCCAACGACGGGGTGAGGCGGCGCTTGAGCAGGTCGAGCACGTCCGGCGTCATGTTCGGACCGGTCTGCGCCAGGAAATTCAGCTGCAGCGCGGTCTCGAGATCCTTGGGCGTGCTCGATCCGCTGATTCCCTGCTGGTAGTCAGCGATTGAGGGCGAGGCCTGCGCAATCTTTCCGGCCAGCATCTTGCTGAGGTCGACAGGATTGAGGCCGCCCATGCCGCCGACGCCGACCATCGCGGTCGCGAGGCTGGCGCTATAGAAGGTTGGCTGCGACGCGAGGGACACGCCGCCGGGCGCGTAAGCCGAGAATAGGATTTGATCGTTCTTGAAGTCGGTCGGCTTGAGCCACACCTCGACGCCGTTCGAGAGCTTCAGCACGGTCGCGCCGATCTCCGGCACGGTGCGGCGCGACGCCACCTTGCCCGGCGCCGGCGGCTTCTCGACGAGCTCGCGTCCCGCCGTCGCTTCCGCCCACCGCTCGACCGGCGCGGTGGCCGCGCGATTGATCGCCGCGCGCATCGTCTCGGTGGACGGCGGCGGCGTGTCTTTCTTCTCCGGCGCGACGCCCAGCACGACGCGGTTGTCCTCGGTAATGAGCTCTTTGGCCAGCGCCGAGATTTCGTCTCCGGTGATCGTCGGCAAGTAGGTCGCGGCGATCTTGTACTCGACCTCCATTCCGGGGATCGGTTCCTTCTGCAGGAAGTGGCGCACGTACTCGTTCGCGTAGCTCGCGCTTTCTGACGTCTCGCGCTCCTTGTAGGCGCGTTCGTATCCGGCCAGCAACGCGGCCTTGGCGCGGTTCAATTCGTCGTTGCTGAAGCCGTACTGCTGCGCGCGCTTCGCTTCGGTCATCAGCGCGCCCAGGCCCTCGGTGATCTTGCCTTCGGGCACCATCGCTTCGAGCTCGAACAGATCGAGCGAACGGCCGATGCTGGTCGTGCCGGCCTGCGCGCCGAGGAAGGGCGCGTTCGGGCGGCGCGCGACGTCGCGCAAGCGCAAGTTGAGCATCTGCGACAACAGGTTCTCGGCGAGGGTCTTCCGATAGCCGCGGACCGTCTCGTCTTCGTCGGACTTGTGCTTGAATTCCACCGACACCGACCAGCCCTGCGCTTCCGGATCCGTTGACATGTTGACCAACGTCTCCTTGTGCGCGGGAACGCTCGTGTCAACCGTCGCCACGGCGCCCTTCGCCGCAGGAATGCCGCTGAAGTGCGCGACCACCAACTTCTCGGCCTCGGCGACCGGGATGTCGCCGACCACCACCACCGCCATCTGATCCGGGCGGTACCACTTCTGGTAGAACGACACCAGCTTCTCGCGCGGGGCGTTCTTCAGGATCTCCGGCAGGCCGATCGGCAGCCGCTCTGCGTAGCGCGAACCCTGGAAAATGACCGGCAGTTGTTTGTCGGTGAGGCGCGATCCCGCGCCGAGGCGGCCACGCCATTCTTCGAGGACGACACCGCGCTCCTTCTCGACTTCCGCCGGGAGAAACGAGATGCCGGCCGCGAAGTCCTGGAGGACCGTCAGGCCGCGATCGACGTAGCCTGGCCTGTCGGTCGGAATCTCGAGCATGTAGATCGTCTCGTCGAACGAGGTCGAGGCGTTCACGTGCGGGCCGAAGCGCGCGCCGATCGATTCGAGAAACGACACCAGCTCGCCCGGCTTGAAGTGTTCGCTGCCGTTGAAGGCCATGTGCTCGAGAAAGTGTGCGAGGCCGCGCTGATCGGGATCCTCCTGGACCGCGCCGGCGTTGACCGCCAGCCGCATCGCGACGCGATTGGCCGGACGTTTGTTCTCGCGGATGAAATAACGGAGGCCGTTCGGCAGCCGCCCGGTCTTCACTGCCGGATCGATCGGCAGCGTGCGATCGAGCGCGAGCTCCGGCGGAATCGCCGCTTGCGGCGCGCCTGCCCCGAGCGGAGTCGAAGGGGCCGTTTGTGCCAATGGAGCGGCAACGAGGGCGAGAACCGAAATACCGATGGCCAGCAATAAACCGCGCGTCATGCGTTCTCCTGAACTCTCAACTGAAACGTGGAACCGGCAACTCGACTGCCAACCGTCAACTGCCAACCGTCAACTTCCAAAGCATACTATTCAGCAATGCGACTCAAGATTAAACGTCTGCAATCGGCCGTTGGCCTTCCCGAACCCGCGACCGGCGGCGCCGCCGGCTTCGATTTGGCTGCCGCAGTCGACATCGAGATTCCGGCGCGCAGCATCCGGCTTGTAGGGACGGGCTTGGTGATCGCCGTGCCGGATGGCCATTTCCTCGGGATATTCGCCAGGAGCAGCACGCCGTTGAAGCGAGGGCTGATCGTGGCCAACGGCGTCGGCATCATCGATTCCGACTATTGCGGTCCGGACGACGAGATCAAGATCCAGGTGCTCAATGTCACCGATGCGCCCGTGACAGTTGCGCGTGGCGATCGACTCGCCCAGGGAATCGTGCTGCCCGCCCCTCGCATCGAATGGGAGGAGGTCCAGGAAATCGCTCGGCCCTCCAGGGGAGGGTTTGGAAGCACGGGCGGCTGACCTGAAATCTAAATGAGACGGATTCTCCACCTCGATATGGATGCTTTCTACGCGTCCGTGGAGCAACGCGACAATCCGTCGCTGCGCGGCAAGCCTGTCGCCGTCGGCGGCGATCCGACCGAGCGCGGCGTCGTTGCGGCCGCCAGTTATGAAGCGCGCACATTCGGCGTGCGATCGGCGATCCCGATGTCCCGTGCCGTGCGGCTCTGTCCGTCGCTCGTGATCGTGCGGCCCGACTTCCACAAGTACCGATCGATCTCGCAGCGGATCTTCGAGATCTACCGGGAGGTGACGCCGCTCGTGGAGCCGTTGTCGCTCGATGAGGCGTATCTCGACGTCACCGACAACAACTGGAATGAGCCGCTCGGCGTCAACGTGGCGCGGCGGCTCAAGGATCGCATCAAGGAAGCAACCAACCTCACCGCGTCGGCGGGCGTGGCGCCCAACAAGTTCCTTGCAAAGATTGCCTCCGGCTGGAAAAAACCCGACGGCCTCACGGTCGTCGCGCCGGAGCGCGTCGAGAAATTCCTCCAGGGACTGCCGGTCGATGCGTTATGGGGTGTCGGGCCGGTAACGGCCGAGCGGCTTCGTGAACACGGCATCGAGAAACTCACGGACGTGCGCGCGAAGTCGGTAGCTGAGCTCGAATCGATCGTCGGCAGCCTGGCGCCGTGGCTCATCGATCTCGCCAACGGTCGTGACGATAGAGCGGTGGAGCCGAATCGCCCGTCGAAATCCGCGGGGTCCGAAGAGACCTACGCAACCGATCTGGTGTCGATGGAAGAGATCCGCCGCGAGATCGACACGATGGCGCGAGACATCGCGGGCTGGCTGGCGCGCCAGCAGAAGACCGCGCGCACGGTGACGATCAAAGTCCGCTATTCGGATTTCACGACGATCACGCGCAGCCACAGCATCAGCGATGCGACCGCCGACCCTGACAACATTGCCGCGCGCGCATTGAAGCTGCTCGACAAGACCGAGGCCGGCGCGAGGCCGGTGCGCCTGCTTGGCGTCAGCGTCCACAACTTCGGCGAAGAAAAGCAGGATGCCCCAGGGGAACAGGAGGGACTGCTGCCGTTCTAGGCTCCCCTCACCGCTGCGTGTTCGCGCCGCAGAGCACGACCGCCACGTGTTCGTCGCGGGCCGGCTCATATTGCCGGCAGAGGAGTGCGGCGAGGGCCGCGGCGCCGCCCGGTTCGACGGCCACGCGAAAGACCTCCCACAACGCTTTCTGCGCGCGAACAATGTCATCGTCTTTGACGAGGAGCACGCGCTTGATGTGTTGTTGCGCAATCGGAAACATCAATTGGCCGACGCGGCGCGGCGCGAGCGCGTCGGCGGCGATCCCGCCGCCGGTGCGTCGACAGGCATGCTGGCCTTCAGCGCCGCCGTCAGCGTCGGAGCCGCAACCGGCTCAACGCCGACGAGGCGCGTCTGCCCTCCCGCGTACCAGACGCCCACTCCTCCGATGAGTCCGCCGCCGCCGACCGCGACCATCACCGTATCGGCGCCCGGAACCTGATCGGCGAGTTCGCGCGCCACGGTGCCTTGCCCAAGCATCGTCTCAGCTTGATCGAAAGCGTGGATTGGCATCGCCTGCGATGCCTCGACGAATTGCTCGCTGGCGGCGAGGGCGTCGGCGTAGCGCTCCCCGCTGACGACCACCTCGGCTCCGTAAGACCTGATCCGCTCGACTTTCGCCGACGACGAAACTGTTGGCACGAAGATCTTGGCCCGGACTCCACGTCGCATCGCCGCAAACGCCACAGCGACGCCATGATTGCCGCCTGACGCGGCCACCACCCCTGCCGGCGGCACCGGTCGCGTCAGCATGTTCGTGAATGCGCCACGCGACTTGAACGAACCCGTGTGCTGCAGGTATTCGAGTTTCAGCGTCAACGGAAAAGATTCGAGTCCGAGGTCGCTGCCGTTCGCATGCAGGACCGGTGTCTCCCTGACGTAAGGGCGGATGATGCCGTGCACACGAGCGATGTCGGACGAAGTGAGGGAGTACGCCACTACGTCGAATTAGAACTCATGCCCGGCGTCGCCGATCGTGAATTCCGTTTCTGTTTCGATGAATAAATCGCACTCTGTACGAGTTATGTGGACCAGTAGAGTCGTGACAGACGCGGAACAGGAGGTTCACGCATGATCGGACTACTCGGGGGTTTAGGTGTCGGCGCGGCCATTCATTACTATCGCGAACTGGCCGCGGCTCACGACGACGTGCGGCGGCCGATGCAATTGGCGATGGTCCATGCGTCAATATCGCGAGTCACCAACTACGCGTCGCAGGGGGACCGCACGGGCCTGGCGGCGTACCTGGCGGGCTTTCTCGGGAAGTTACAGACTGCCGGAGCGACCATCGGCGTTCTGCCGGCGGTGACGCCGCATATCTGCATCGACGAGCTGAAGACCATCGCGCCGATTCCCGTCATCGACTTGACGAGGGTTGTTTCTGATCATCTCCAGGAACGCAAACTCTCGAAGGTCGCGCTGTTCGGAACCCGATTCGTCGTTGAATCGGACATGTACGGCCGCCTTCAGGGCGTCGACGTGGTGCGGCCGCGTGAGTCGGAGCTGGCGTTCATGCACGATGCCTATACACAACTGGCGCAAAGCGGACGGACGTCCGAGGAACACCGCGAGCGGTTCGTGTCTCTGGCAGAAACGCTGCAAGAGCGTGACGGCGTCGAAGCGATCGTCCTGGCTGGAACCGATTTCGCGCTCATGTTCAATGTTGGGAATACGCCGTTCCCTCACGTCGATTGCACACGCGCGCACATCGACGTCATCTTGCGCGTGATGCAATAGTTGGGTCTAATCTGTGGCCATGTCCTTCGAGCTCGCGCTCATACTGGCATTCTTCATCCTCGGCGTCACCGCAGTGGTAATGGTGGTGATCGTTATCTCACGAAGGCAGGCCGCGAAGGAGGAGGAGATGAAGCAGGCCGCTTCCGCGCGCGGGTGGACGTTTGCCACCACGCGCGAGAAAGGCTATCGCATTCATCGCTGGACGGGATCGACCGACGGTATTCCCTGGATCGCCGAATCCCTGGCACAAAGCGCCGGTGGCCACAACCGGCAACAACGCCGCCGCCAGATCGGACGCTGGCACGGCTCGTACAGTCCGGGCATCAACGCCCCGATCGCGGTCATGGGTGTGCCCAAAGGCAAGGAAGCCGTCGCCCCGCAGATCGCCGAGGGTGTCAGCTGGGTCGCGAAGCTCGCACAGAAGGCCGTCGGCTTCGCCTTCGACAAGGCGATCGACCTCTATTTCGGCGATGCCATCGGCAAGGAAGTCGATGCCGGCGCGATGCATCGCATCGACGGACAGAAGATTCCCGGTTTCATTGTGATGGCCGCCGACCGGGACGAAGGCGCGCGCATCCTGTCGCAGGGTTTCGAGAAGGCGCTCACCGACCTCACGAGCGATCGCGCGTCCGTCATGTCCAACGACAATCGGCCGTGGGTCCTGCTTCGCCCCAACGCCATCTCGCTCGCCCGGATGGAACAGCTCCGCGACGTGGCGGAACTCGATGGCTTCGTGCGAGCCGGCGTCGCGCTCACCCGCGCGTTTACCTTCGGACGACGGTCACTTTCCTGAGCTCGACGCGCTGCTGAGGCTCTTCGCCGTTGACGGCAACGGCTTCGATCTTCTCGACGACGTCAAGGCCGCTCTCGACTTTTCCAAAAGCCGAATACTTGCCGTCGAGCGCCTGGGCGCGACCGGTGACGATGAAAAACGACGTCGTGGCCGAATCCGGTTCGGCCAGCCGCGCCATCGAGAGCGTGCCCTTGTCGTGCAGCTGATCGCTGAACTCCGCCTTCATCTGTCGGACATATTTCTGCTGCGTCTCGCTCAGGGCCCCGCGCGTCGGCAGGTGGCCCGACTGAATCACGAATCCCTTGACGACGCGGTGGAAGCTCATGCCGTCGTAGACGCCCGCTTGCGCCAGCCGTAGAAAATTCCTCACGTGGTTTGGCGCCTTGTCTGGCGCGAATGACAACGTGATCTCGCCCATCGACGTGTCGAGCACCGCTCGATAGCGCGCGAGCTCGTCGACCGGCTCGGTTGAAAACGGCTCAGGCGTCTCGGCAGGCTTGTCGCGAATCGTGACCTTGTTGACGACCACTCGATCGATGGCGAGGCCATTGTCGTCGACGGCCGTTTCCGAGATCTTCTGCACGGCGAGCAGGCCTTCGACGACGCGCGCGAAGATCGTGTACTTGCCGTCGATGCCGGGCTGATCGGTGACGGCAATGAAGAATTGCGTGCCGGCGCTGTCAGCCTTGCCGGGAATCAGCGTCGCCGACACCGCGCCGCGCGTCTGTTTCTCATCTGTCATCTCGGGCTTCAGCAGGTTGAGCCCGCCGGTGCCGTATCTGGCGCGCGCACTCGGATCCTTCGTCACCGGATCGCCGCCCTGGACGATCCCGTATTTGATCATTCGAAAGAACGTCGTGCCGTCGTAACCGCCTGACTCGGCGGTCTTGATGAAGAGAGCGACGTGGTTCGGCGCCTTGTCCGCGAGCAGATCCATCACGATCGGTCCGGCCGTGGTGTCGAGGACGGCCTGTTTGGTCTGGCCGAAGGCGGGGGCCGCGGTTAACAGGAGTGTGACGGCTGCAATTCGTCCCAGCATTACATCCCTCGATTTGTTCAAGTGTTCCGCCAGCGGTCAGAACCGATCGCGAGCCACATCTTATCCCGCGGCTCGCCACAGCAAACGCGATTGAGGCACGAACCGCTCACCGAGGCGGGCCGTCGAACCTCGCAACCGTGATCGCTTTGTAAGACCCTCACGATCTTTCGATGGCGAGCTGATGACGGGCAGGAGGAAGCCATGCGAATGCTGCTGACTATTGCTCTCGTTGCCGTTCTGTCGATTTCACCTGCGCTCGCGGCGGAGCGCGCCGGCGGCCCACGTCTGCGGCCACAAGATCCCCGATGCATCCAGGTGCTCAAGGAAGGCGCGGCTCGCTCGGCGACGTTTCGCGGGCTGGTCAACCGAATCGAAGCCAGCAACCTGATCGTCTACATCGCCGTGAACCCGATCCTGAAATCGAGCCTGTCAGGCGCGATGACGTGGATGACGCGCGGCGGCGAGTTCCGCTACGTACGCGCCTCGGTCAGGAACGAGCTGACACTCGATCAGATGATCGCGTCGGTCGCGCACGAGCTGCAGCACGCGGTTGAAGTGATCGAGGACGAATCGGTCACCGACGAACGCTCGCTGGTCGAATTGTACAAGCGCATCGGTCAACCGAGCGGAGCAGCCGGCCGACTCGGCTGGGAAACACTGGCCGCTCAGCGCACCGGCACACAGGTTCGCCGCGAGCTCGTGGCCGCGCCCACGACCGTGATGGCGCGACTTAGCGACAGCCAATCGTGACGTTCGAGTTCGTTCCTGTTATGCTGTGGCCGGCAAGCGGGCTCCACCGGCGTCATCGTCCTCGCTTGGCTTGCCCAACCAAGCTACATGTACGAGGACTTCTACGGATTCGTCCAGTCCCCCTTCAGCCTGACGCCTGATCCACGATTTCTGTACCGAAGCGAGTCGCACGACGTCGCGTTGCAGCAGGTGTGGCAGGCGATCCGGCGCAAGGAAGGCTTCATCGTCCTGACCGGCGACATCGGCACCGGCAAGACCACCATCTCCCGGACGCTCCTCGAACAGTTCGATGAGACGACGTTTACGGCGCTGATCCTCAATCCGTTCCTGTCGGTCGAAGAGCTGCTCCGCGAGGTGCTCCTGAGTTTCGGCGTCGTCTCGAAGGACGCGCTCAAGACCGGACGGCTCGCGGCCGCCAGCAAGCACGAACTGGTTCGAACACTGCACGATTTCCTGCTGTCGCTGGTGCCGTTGCACGGCAGCGCCGTGCTGATCATCGACGAAGCCCAGCACCTGTCGTCGGAGGTGCTCGAGGAGATTCGCGTGCTGTCGAATCTCGAAACCAACGACCAGAAGCTTCTCCAGGTCGTCATCGTCGGACAGCTCAACCTGATCGAGATGCTGCACAAGCCCGATCTGCGGCAGCTCGATCAACGGATCTCGATTCGCTGCTATCTCAAGCCGCTGACCCGTGAGGAGGTCGAAGCGTATGTGACGCATCGGCTGTGGGTGGCGCGCGGATCGACGCCGGTGACCTTTACGCCGAGAGCGTTCGACCTGGTGCATTCGATCTCCAGCGGCATTCCCCGCATGATCAACCTGATCTGCGATCGTGCGCTGATGGCCGCGTGCGAAGGCCAATCCAGCCGCATCAACGAAGACAACGTGATCAAGGCGGCGGCACAGCTCGGTCACGAGGTCCCGAAGAGCAAGGTCAAGGGAGAGAAGCCGGCGACGCCGGTGGCGGAGGCGCCGGTGGCGGAGGCGGGGGCGCCGTCTCGACGCCCGCTCGTGATCGGCCTGGCGAGCGCCGTGGCTGCGCTCGTTATCGCCGTGCTGATCTGGTTGGTCGGGAACCCCGCTGGCCTCATGAGCTCCGGGCCGGCCCCTGAGCCGCCCGACCGGCCCGCGCGAGTGTCACCCACGGTCGCCGAGGCGCTGCCCGCGCCGGCCGACATGCCGGTTCCCGCACTGATTCCGCCGCCTGTGGCCGAATCGTTTTCGATCGTCGTCGGCACCTACGACAACGCGCGCCAGGCGGAGCGGGCCGAGTCGGCGCTTCGGGAGCAGAAGCTGGCGCCCTACACGCTCGACATCCTGATGGCGCCTGGCGATCTTCGGCGCCGGTTGCTACTGGGACGTTTTGCGACCCGCGACGA
>Ga0157380_10003335_pt1 | contig 11021 bp, 7 predicted proteins | sample S35metaG_FD_119757 | JGI IMG/M metagenome (GOLD analysis project Ga0157380, IMG submission 119757) | Switchgrass rhizosphere microbial communities from Kellogg Biological Station, Michigan, USA - S3-5 metaG | ecosystem: Host-associated > Plants > Roots > Rhizosphere > Soil | place: USA: Michigan...
CAACTCTTCGGGCTGATAGCCTTCGACCTGCGCCACCGCGGGGCTCAGGTACAGGATCTTGTTGTCGGCGTCGATGAGCGCGATGCTGTCCGAGCCGTGCTCGATGAGCGCGCGGAAGCGCCGTTCGCTCTTGCGCAATGTTTCGTTGGCGAGCGCGAGCTCCGCGGTCCGTTCCGCGACGCGCAGCTCGAGCTGCTCCTTCGATTCACGCAGCGTCTCGCGGGCCGCCACGGCGTCGGTGACATCGCGCGCGGTCGCGTACAGCAAGCCGCCCAGCGGCTTCGAGCGCCACGACAACACGCGGTAGCTGCCGTCCTTGTGCCGGAATCGCGACTCGAAATTCTCCACGCGCTCGCCGTGGGCGACCTGGCGATCCACGGCCTCGTGCGTGCGTGCGAGATCGTCGGGGTGCTGCATCTGCCGGTAGTCGAGCTCCAGCGCTTCGTCGACGGTGTAGCCGAGCATGTCTTTCACGGCGGGACTCATGCGCTTGAAGCGGCCGTCCGGGGTCGCGATGACGAACATGTCGATGGACAGATCGAAGAAGCGGCTGAGCTCCGCCTCGGCGCGCGTGCGGCCCGCGAAGTCGCGCCGGATCGCGAACAGCGCGAGGCCCATGATGACGAGCGCGAGGATGCTGCCGCCGACGATGACCACCTGGCTCATCACGATGTTGCCGCGCGCGTCGCGTTCACGCCCCGCGAGCTGCGCCTGCTCGGCGGTCTTGAGCTCCGTGGCGCGCTGGTGCAGCTCGTCCTGCAATTCGAGGTCGGGGCGCGGGCTCTTGAGCAGCGCCAGAATGGCCTCGAGGCCCCCATCGCGGCGGATCTTGATCGCCATGCGGCTCAAACCATGACGCTTCTGGATGGCGGCCGCGAATGGCTCGACGCGGCCTGCCTGTTCCGGTTCGTCGGCCAGCAGGGATTTAAGTCGCGCCGCCAGCGAATCGGTGCGGCTGGCGATGTCTTCGAAATCGCGGGCGTACTTCTCGTCACCCGAGATGATGAAGGCGCGGTGTGCGCTTTCCGCGCTCGTGGCGTTGGCCTCCATTTCATCGATGACCGACATCACTTCATGCGCGCGCGCAACCCGGGCCGAGTTCTCGTTGAGCTGCACGACGCTCATGTAACTCACGATGCTGATACTGCCGAGCAGGATGAGCGCGAGTGCGAAACCCACGCGAACCTTGCGTTCGGTGGCGGGCTGATTCGCCGCGGTCTCTTCGCGCGCGGCACGCTGCCGTCCGCGGTCGAGCTCGGCGAACAGCACGCTGATGAGCACGCCTTCGAGCAGGAAGAACAGCCATTGCGCGAAGTCGAGTGGATTGTCGAACCAGAAGCCCTGATAGGGCGTGAGCACGAAGTAGTCCGTGACGAGCCCGACCAGCGCGGTCGCCACGAGGCCCGGTCCGAGGCCCCCGTAATGGGCGCTGAAAATGATGGGAACGAAAAAGAGGATGAGCAGGGGACGCTGGCCGACCCAGGGTGCGAGCGCGAGACGCAGCCACAGCATCGCCGCCGTGAGCACGAAAGCCAGTGCATATGCGCGCCACCGATGCGCGGGTCGCGCCGCGGTTGTCCCCAATGTCGCCAAAAGCCCCCCGGAAGATCGTGCTGTCGCAGGTTAAACGTATCGTATGTCGCGGGGGAAGCACGCCGGGAGCGCCCGGGTAATGGTTTCCCCGGAACGCGGCCAGTGGTTAGAGCGCGGCCGGGACGGCAGACGAGCTGCCGCGCGCGTAGGCGGGCGCTGCCATCGGCAGCTCCACCCAGAACGTGGAGCCATGTCCGGGCTCGGAGTCGAAGCCGATTCGTCCCTGCATGTGTTCGATGAAGCGGCGCGCGATGTGCAGGCCGAGCCCCGTGCCACCCTTCGCGCGCGTCGCCGAGGAGTCGGCCTGCGAGAATTTCTCGAAGATGCGGTCCCGGAACTTGTCCGGGATGCCCGGCCCTTCGTCGCGTACGCACAGGCGCACGGCATCGCCGCGCCGTTCGCTGAAGACGCGCACCCGGCCACCGGGCGGCGAGTACTTGGCGGCATTCGACAGCAGGTTCGACATGACCTGGATGAAGCGATCCGGGTCCACGTTCACGAAGCAGTCCGGGTCGATGGCGGCAAGCTCGATGTGGGTGTTGAACTTGCGCGCGTAGCCTTCGTTGGCCTCGACCGCCTGCAGCGTGACTGCGGCGAGCGGCAGAGTCTGGATGTCGAAGCGCATCTGGCCCGCCGAGAATTTCTCGATGTCGAGAATGTCGTTGACCAGCAGCACCAGGCGTTCGCAGTTGTTCTGCGCGATGTCGAGCAGCTCGCGCACCTTCGCCGGAAGACCTCCGGAGAGCGCACCCAGGATGAGGCCGAGCGAGCCCCGGATCGAGGTGAGCGGCGTGCGCAACTCGTGGCTCACCACCGCGGTGAACTCGCTCTTGAGCCGGTCGACTTCGCGACGCGTGGTGATGTCTTCGATGACTCCGAGGAAACCCGTGACGGTGCCGTCGTCGTCGCGCAGCGGCGTGATCGTGACGTTCACCGGAAAACGCGAGCCATCCTTGCGGATGAACGTCCACTCGCGCTTTTCGTAGCCGTCGCGCAGCGGGATGCTCGTGAAGATCTCGGGTCCGGGCACGATCGTGCGCTCGAGCTCCACCGACAAGGAGCGCGCGCGTTCCTCGAGCTCCGCTTCGTCGAGAAAGATCGGAATGGCGCGGTGTCCGACGATCTCGCTGGACGAGTAGCCGAGCGCCTGCTCGGCAGCGCGGTTGAAGATCATGATGCGGTATTCGGCGTCGATCGCGATGACGAGGTGCGCGCTGCTCGAAATGATGCCGGCATTGAGCGCCAGCGATTTGCCGAGATGCGCCGACTTGAGCCGCGATATCAGGATGTACCGCACCGACAGCGTGGCGAGCGCCGCGACCAGCAGGCCGGCCGCAAGCACCAGCGAGGGCAGCGCCGATTTCTGGCTGGCGACGAACGCCGGAGTCGCCGCGATGCGCAGGGTCCAGGCCTGCTCTTCGATGCGCATCGGTGTTTCGATCGTCGCCGAGCCGGACCACGGGTTGGCGGAGCTCGCGTTGCTGAAGTACACCGTGCCGCCGTGCAGGATGGCCATGGTGTAGTTGCGCGACAGCTCAGCGCCGACGGCACCGTGCAGGAACTCTTCGACGCTGAAGATGCCGGCGAGGAACCCGTCGAAGCGGCCATCCCGGCCGAGCGGTAGATAGGCGACGAACGCGGGGTATCCCGGCCCGCTCTGCGGTGGCGTGAGCGTGGCGCGGTCTCGCCGCGGCATCGTCCCGAGCTCGCGGCCGAGCGCGGCTTCATTGCCGTCGAGCGGTTCGATCCAGCGCGCGCGATTGGCGGAATCGATCCATTCGATCGCACGCAGTCCCGGCATCTGCGCCACATGATTGGCCGCGTCGCGCCGCCACAGCGCATACGGCGTGCCGTTCGAAGACTCCCAGCGTGAAGCCATGCGCGAGAGCGTCGCGAGCCGCTCGGTGGCCGCGGAGCGCAGCAGCGATTCGACCTTGCTGGCTTCGTCCTGCACCTGGCGCTCCACGAAGTCGCTTTCCTTGGCGCGCAGCTTCGAATGGATCGCGAAGCTGCCGGCCGCGATGACCGCAAACACCAGCAACGGGACCGCGAACCGGCGTTTGCCCACCATCTGCTCGATGTGTTCGGTGCGCCGCACGGTGAGCACGATGATGAGCAGCGCCAGCAGCGCGGTGAACAGCAGGCCGCCGATGAGGATGAACAGCGGGTTGGTCGATCGTTCGGCGCGCTCGAACGCGGGCGTGCTCTCCCAGACCAGCAGCCACTCGCGCTGCAGGATCCTGAGCGTTCTGCGCTTGGTAAATGCCGGCCGTGCGTCCTGCGCGGCCGCGCTGCTGTAGATGAGTGCAGCCGGATCGTCACTCGCGCCGTCATAGATGCGCAGCCGATACTCGGAGGTCTGGCCGTGCGTGAGGTCCTGGAGGAAATTGCGCGCGATCAGCGGCGCAAAGGCCCATCCCCGGAACGCGGCGCGGCGCGCTTCGACGCTGCCGACCGGCATCTGCCGATGGTAGACGGGGTAGAACATCACGAAGCCGGGCGAGCGCGAGTCATCCTGCACCAGCTCCACGCGGCCGGTCACCGCCGGCCGTCCCGAGTCGCGCGACAGCGTGGCCGTGGCGAGACGCTGCGCCTCGAAGGCGAGGTTGAGCCCGATCGCGGGACGGTTGTCGGCTTCGGGCTCGAGGAACGTGACGATGAAGTTGGGGCCGGCGGTCGCCTGCGGATGAATCGTGAAGTCCGGTGCGCCATCCGCGCGAACCTGCGCGAGGAATTCCGGCAGTGCTTCCGGCGCAACCGGCTGCATCCAGCCGACGCCGTGCATGCCTGAAAAATTCTCGCGCACGCGGATCGTGTCGACGTAGGTGCGCCACTCTTCGCGCGACACCACCGACGATCCCTGGATGAATCCTGCGGCGCCCAGCAGCGCGTTGCCGTATGAGGCGAGCCGGTTCTGCAGCGCCTTCTCACTCTCGATGGTCAGCGCGTCGAACTTGGCTTCGCCGCGCTGGTAGTCGTTTTCGGTGGTGGCTTTCCATGCGTAGAACGTGAGTCCGAGCGGCAGCAGCAGCAGCAGGAGCCCCGCGAGCGGCAGACGCCCGACGCGCGAATTGCGCCAGGTGAGCTGGTCGCGGCTGCCTGGCGCCATGAGCACGAGCGGCATGAACACCAGGACTCCGAGCGTGTCGCCCGACCACCAGGCCAGCCAGTTCGCGACCAACTCCGCGCGGCTCACGATATCGAGCGCAAACAGCGTGCCGACGCCAAAGGTGGCGGCGATCACGCAGTTGATGGGCCCGGCCAGCGCGAACAGCCATGCGATGTCGCGCACGCTCGCGAGGCGCAAGGGCAGCCCGATGAAGCGTGCGACCAGCGCGCGCCCGGCGAGCGCCTGGACCGTGGAGCCGGCGGCGATCCCGAGCGCGGCCAATGATTTGGAGGTCACCCAGGCGGTTTCGGCGAAGGCGCCGGAGTTGAAGGCATTGAGCAGGAAGGACCCGAGCAGCACGCCCGGCCAGAGGCGCGCGCCATGCATCAACAGAAAGCCGAGCGCGATTCCCGAAGCCGGCCAGATGAGCGTGGCATAGCCCGGCGGCACGGCGAGCGCCAGGCCCAGCGCGCCGGTCAGCATGTAAAGGACGGCGAGCAGCAACACCCGCGCGAAGTAGATAGGAGTCATTCTGGCCTGCTACTTACCCTTAGGATTTCCCGCCGCGTAGCCGTTGAATTTCCAATACGTTAGCGTGCATGGCGTCATGAAGACAGGCGATACATTAACGGACACCGCGTCCGACGAGACGGTCATCACGCAGATTCAGCCCGCGCAGATGACCGCGCCGCGGGTCCTGATCGTGGACGACGACGAGCTCGTGATCGAGCGCATGCGCGACCTCGTCAGCGCCGCGGGATACGAAGTGAATGCGGTCACGAGCGGCGCGGCGGCGCTCGAAGCTCTGCAGCGCGAGTTTGCGCCCATCGTGATTCTCGATCGCAACATGCCCGGCATGGACGGGCTCGCGCTGTGCCGTGCGATTCGCAACGGACAGTTTCCGGGCTATGTCTACATCATCCTGTGCACGGCGCACGACTCGGAGGAGGAAATCCTCGCGGGGCTCGACTCCGGCGCCGATGACTATCTATCGAAGCGCGCCTCGGGAACGCAGCTCATCGCGCGGCTCGGATGTGCGCGGCGCATCCTGTCGCTCGAGCATTCGCTCAAGCTCGCGATCGAAGAGCGGCGCCGCATGGCGCTCACGGATGCGCTCACGGGCGCCCACAACCGGCGTTCATTCATGAAGCACGTGCGCAGCGAGATCAAGCGGTGCCGCCGGTTTGGCGGCGACCTTGCGCTGCTGGTATTCGACATCGATCACTTCAAGCGCATCAACGATCGCCTGGGCCACGCTGCCGGTGATTCCGTGCTCGTGGAATTCGTGCACCGGCTGCGCAGCGTGTTGCCGCGCGAGTACGACTGGTGCGCGCGAATCGGCGGCGAGGAGTTCGCCGTCGTCCTGCCGCAAACCGATCTGGCGGGCGGCGAAATCGTGGCCGAGAAAATTCGCCGCGCGGTCGCCGGCGGACCGATGCGAACGCTCGCAGGCCCCGTCGAGGTCACGGTGAGCGTGGGCGTGAGCAACATCTCCGTGTTCGCGGATCGCAGCAACGTCCAGGTGGAGCAGTTGTTGAATCGCGCGGATGATTGCCTCTACAACAGCAAGAATCACGGCCGCAATCGCGTGACCGTCGATGGGCTGCCGCCCGCGGGCGACAAGGCACTGAAGACGGTGCTGTACGTGGACGACGATCCCGACATCCGCGAGATCGTGGAAATGGCGCTCGGCCTCGACGGTGAAATCCGCGTGTTGACCAGTGACGGCGGCGAACGTGCGTTGCTCAAGATGCGCGTGGAGCAGCCGGATCTGGTCGTGCTCGACGTCATGATGCCGGGCATGGACGGTCCCACGCTGCTCACGCGCATGCGCGCGGATCCGGACCTCGCCGACATCCCGGTGATTTTCATGACGGCGAAATCGAACGCGCAGGACACGCAGCGGCTGCGCCAGCTCTCGGCGATTGGCGTCATCGACAAGCCGTTCGATCCGATGGCGCTCGGCGGGCAGGTGAAAGCCCTGTGGAATTCGCAATGAGCCAGACCCGCGAAGAACGCGAAGCCGCCGCCAGGGTCCGCATGGCCGAGCTCGCCGCGAAGTTCGTGGCCCGCACGACGGGCGAAGTGGCAACCATGCGCACGCAACTGCTGAAGCTCGCCGCCGGCGATCCGGAGGCGCTCATCGAACTTCGCCATCTTGCGCATCGGGCCTGCGGGACGGGCGCGACTCTCGGTTTCGAAGCGCTGGCCGATTGCGCGCAGCGCGTGGAACAGCTGGCCGAGGCGCAGGCTCCGGACGCCGCGGGCGCGGCCGAAGCGGTCGATCAGCTCGGCAAGGCCCTCGATGCGCTGGATGCGGAGCTGACGCGCATCAAGGAAAAATAATGCGTCGCCGGGAAGAAATACCCGCGTCCGGACGTATTCCGGGTAGGACCTGCCACCCGGGGATTCGAATGCCTTCCAATGGCCATGATGAACACGAGTTGCGGCGTCGCGCGCGCGCGGCGCTGGACCAGGGCGTGATCCCGCACGATCGACCCAAGGGCCTGTGGGGCGGCGTGGGTCTCGGCGAACGCTGTCCCGTGTGCGGCCTCACCGTCGATGCCACCGAAATGGAGCTCGAGGTCGAGTTCGCGATCGCCGAGGTCGGTGCGCACGGCGTGCGGGAGTTCCACCTGCACCTGCCATGTTTCGCGGCGTGGGAAATCGAGAGGAAAGCGCGCGGGCTCGAAGCTAGGGAGCGCGAGCCTTCGAAGTGACACGCACGTTCGAGTCGAGCAGCTCCGGCGCAAGACTGCCGATGCGCTCGACGAAACTCCGCGACACCTCGAATCCTTTCGGAGCGAGCAGCACGCCGCTGCGCGTGCGCAGCTCCTGGAGGATCGTCATGCCGGTGACCACGCGGCGCAGCGGTATTTCCAGAGACTCCGGCGTGCTGTCGTCCGTCGCCGCGCAGTGACCCAGCTGACCGAAGAGCCGCGCGCCGAAGCGTCCGACGCGCGAGCCGAGCGTATGCAGCGCGACGTCCTTGGAATTTCCCTGCGCCTGAAGCGCGTCGAATTCGAGCGTCAGGCCCAGGATGCGCGTGCCGAGGCCAATGGTGCCGTCGCCCAGCCTCGTCAGTTGCGCGTCCGTCCACGTGAGCGCGGTCAGGATCTGCAGAACGGGCTCGAGACGCGGAATGTGATCGAGAAGCTTGATGGCGACCGCGGGAACGCCGTCGGCGAGCTTGCGCTCGTCGCTGGTCAGCGGCACACCCTCGTGTACTTTTTCCACGATCTCCGGGGGCAGCGCGAGGTAACCCACCTGCGATAACAGGGCCGCGGCCTCGAGCTGCCAGAAGTCCGTGCATCCCATCCGCCCAGCCAGCTCACACGCCAGCCGCTTGATGTGGTTCGCGCGTCCATAGGCGACCGGATTCGCGAGAGCGAGAACCTCCATGAGTGCGCCGATGCAGCCCACCAGCGTTTCCTGGAGCACGGCACGCTCGGCATTCATCAATCGATGCTGGGCAACGGCCGCTTCGAGCGCTGCTTTCAATTCTTCGACGGGGCAGGGTTTGGACAGGATGCGGAATACCTGTCCCTTGTTGACGGCGAGGATGGCCGCTTCGCGTCCGGCCTCGCCAGTCAGGAGGATCCGGACTGCGTGCGGACTGCGCTGGATTGCAGCCTGCAGGAATGTCGCGCCATCCATTGCCGGCATGCGCATATCGGTGACGACGACCGCGAGTTGCTGGAGCTCGCGCATTTTCTGCAGCCCCTGCTCGCCGCTCGAAGCGACGTGCACTTCGTATTCCTTGCGCAGCAGCAGGCCGAGGCCTTCGAGCACCCGAGGTTCATCGTCGACGAACAGGACTTTGGGCAGTGCGCGCACCGCGGGAATTGATTCCATTTCGTCGAGCTCCGGAGTGCCGGGATGAGGCACCCGTCGAGTATCCGGGCCGGGCCGCTGCCTGCGGCGTGGAATGTACGTAGGCCGCCTCGTGGCGGGCCAGTAGATAGGAGCCCGCGACTACGGGTTCCGGTATCGCAGGCTACCCGGGCGATTCCGCATCGACGAGTGCCACCACCTCCTCGAAGCGGAGCGACGTGCCGCGCTCGAGCTCGTCGGCGATGCGCTCGATGAGCGCCCAATCGCGTTCAATGAGCGCAACTGCATCGCGGCTGGCGGCGACGAACTCGTCATCGCTCAGCCCGAGCGAGGCCACGGCCTCGCGATCGTCGGTGGCCGCCTCACCCGCGAAGACCCGATCGATGCGCAGACGCCGGTCGCGCGCTTCCGCGCAGGGGCCGGCCAGCAGCACCATCGCGGAGGCTTCAGCGGACATGTCGATGTCGCCCGAATTCTGGAGATCGGTCCAGTGCAAGGCGCCATCGATCTCTTCATCGAGGTCGGCGACCGCGGTCACGTGATCGAACACCAGGCCCGCGCGAATCGCGGCCACCGCGTGTGCGGCTTCGTGGATCGCGGTGGTTCTGGAGATCTTCAATTTTGATTGGAATGGTGGGCGGTACAGGGCTTGAACCTGTGACCCCTGCCGTGTGAAAGCAGTGCTCTACCGCTGAGCTAACCGCCCGCCTAAGCCTTGATGGCCTTTCGAGAGGGGCGAGAGTGTAAAGACCGCTCGCCGACGAATCAAATGGGTGGCCCGCACCCACGGTATTCTCGGCTGAATGAGTGCCCGCATGCCCCAAAAATGGCTCTATCCGACGATTGCGGTGGGCCTGCTGGTCGCAGCGGTCACGGCCGGCATCTTCCGGTCGCCGGCGCTCGATCGACTGGCAAGCCGGGTCGAGAAGGAGGTTGCGGAGATTCGCGGCCTCCCGTTCAAGCGCGCGGTCGCCGTCAGGCGGATTTCGCGCGAGGAGTCGCGCGTGTTCTTCGCGCGCGAGCTCGCGAAAGGGCCAAGGATCGAGGACTACTGGGCCGTCATGAGAATGCTCGGGGTGTATCGCGGGCCGGACCTTGCGCCTCCGGAAGAAATCTACGTCGAACTGACCGGACTCGCGGCGGGCGCGTATGACACCTACACCAGCACCTTCTTTCAGTACGAGGAACTCGACGAATACCGGCAGCGATTGTTGTTCGCTCACGAGCTGTATCACGGTCTGCAGGACCAGCATTTCGACCTGAAGAGTTACCTGGTCGAAAGATGGCTCGAGCCCGGCGCCAACAGCGACGAGATCCTGGCGCACCAGGCCGTTGTCGAAGGCGAGGCTTCCTACATCGATACCATCTACCTGTGGCGCATGGCTAACAACTCGCAACCGACGCGCCAGCAACTCACGGATTTCATGGCGGCGACCGCCAAATGGAGCGCAGCGCAATGGGAGGACACGCTGCAGAACCCCGCACTGACCGAGGATGAGCGCGGCCAGCTGCGACGCGCCATCGAGACGCGCAAACGCCTTCCGCGATTCATGTTCGAGACTTTTATCGGCCAATACATGAATGGAATGGCGTTCATCCACGCGGTGCATGAGAAAGGCTGGTCCGAAGTGGAAAAGCTGTACCGCGAATATCCGCCCGAATCGACGGAGCAGATTCTGCATCCCGAGAAATGGTTCGCTCGCGAGGCGCCCGTCGCAATCGAATGGCCGGCATTCGAATCCGATGCGCTCTTTGCGGACTGGGAATTGCTCGGCGAGAACGTCATGGGCGAGAGCCTGTGGCGCGTGGTTTTTCGCGAGCAGGGACTCGAGTCCGAAGCGCCATCCGTAGCCGCCGGCTGGAGCGGCGACCGCTATGCCGTATTCCGGAACCGGCACGACAAGACCTATCTCATGTTGAGGGTCACGACCTGGGACACGCCCGAAGATGCCGCCGAATTTGGCGCAGCCTATCGCCGGGTGCTCGAAGTGAAGGCACAGGGAGCGCAGGCCGCGGTGTTCACGCAAGGCAACGACGTGCTGATCGTCGAATGTCCGCCGGACGTCTCCGCCGGTGCGTTCATGGAGTTCAACAAGCGCGCGGTGTTGAGCCGCCCGTAGCCGCCCCAAGAACCGGGCGGCCTCGGGCGCCCGGATGCTACGATTCGCGCCCCCAAAAGCGCGCTCGCCCAGGAATTCCGCCGCATGACCGCCGTCGTCACCCGCTTCGCTCCCAGCCCCACGGGCATGCTGCACATCGGCGGCGTACGCACGGCGCTCTTCAGCTGGCTCTATGCGCGGCGCATGCACGGCCAATTCATCCTGCGCGTCGAGGACACGGATCTCGAGCGTTCGACGCCCGAAGCCGTGAAAGTGATCGTGGAAGGCATGGCGTGGCTCGGACTCGACCACGATCAGGGCCCGTTCTATCAGACGCAGCGTTTCGATCGCTACAAGGAAGTCATCGCGTCGATGGTGAAGGCCGG
>Ga0157380_10003337_pt1 | contig 11018 bp, 8 predicted proteins | sample S35metaG_FD_119757 | JGI IMG/M metagenome (GOLD analysis project Ga0157380, IMG submission 119757) | Switchgrass rhizosphere microbial communities from Kellogg Biological Station, Michigan, USA - S3-5 metaG | ecosystem: Host-associated > Plants > Roots > Rhizosphere > Soil | place: USA: Michigan...
ATCGCAATGTCTTCGAGCTCGATCTCGTCTCTGAAGGAGATCTTCTCGTCGATCTCCTTGCGCGCGCTGTCGGGATCGCGGAAGTACCACTCGAACACGGTCAGCGTACGCCCGTGGCCGAGCGGCAGGATGAGGTTCGTGGAGAAGTTGTCGGGATAGACGTTCAGCATCAGGTTCGGATAGACCCAGTAGTAATTGACGTCGTTGCCCGACTCGTTGACGCGGATCCGCTCGGCGCGCTTGAGCGGCGCGTGCTGGATCGAGAACCACGGCTTCGTCTCCGTCCGGTAGTTCGGGTAATCGATCTCCCGGAAGAGCGACGGATGGACGATGGGGATGTGGTAGCCCTCGAGGTAGTTGTCGACGTAGACCTTCCAGTTGCAGTCGAGCTCCCAGTCCTTGCGCGCCGCGAGGCGGTAGCCGCGGAAGTCGTGGCGCATGATGTCGCCGAGGACGTCGGCGAGCGCGGGGACGTCGCGGGAGATCGAGACGAAGAGGAGATCGCTCCACTCCTCGATGCGGAACTGCGGCAGGCAGGGAGTGCCGAACTGCTGCACGCCGTCGAACTCCGGAGTGCGGAAGAGCGTGCCGTCGAGGTTGTACGTCCAGCCGTGATAGCCGCACTGCAGAACGGGGCGCTTCCCCTCCCCTTTCGCCACCGGACCGGCGCGGTGGCGGCAGACGTTCGACATCGCGCGCAGCACGCCGTCGTTGCCGCGCACGATCAGCACAGGCTCGGCGCCGATGGTCGTGGTGAAGAACTGTCCCGGCTCGCGCACCTGCTCCGCGCGGCCGGCGAGCTGCCAGGTCGCGCCGAAGACGTCGCGATACTCCTGCTGCAGGACGTTCGCGTCGATGTAGTAGCGGGAGGGAACGGTGGAGGCGAATTCGAGTCGCGAGTCGAAGGTCCAGGTCATGCGCGTTTCATCACTCGGTAAATCGGATAGCTGAGCGCGAGAAGGATCACCGTGAAGATGCTATTCCGCGTGTCGCTCCACATCGCCGCGATCAGAAATGCCACCGACGCGACGAGCGCGAGTCCGGTGGTGTACGGATGTCCCCACGCGCGATACGGGCGCGGCGCGTCGGGCTCGCGGCGCCGCATCACGAAGAGCGAGACGAACGACAGCGTGTAGTTGGCGACGAAGAAGAACGACAGCTTGGCGATCACGGTCTCGAACGTTCCGGTGAGAACGAAGATCGCGGCGATGGTGCTGCTGATCATCAACGCGATGTCGGGCGTGCCGCCCTTGTTCACCTCGCGCGCGCCACGCCAGAAGAGGCCGTCGCTCGCCATGGCGAAGAGAACGCGCGGCGCCATCAGCACGTTCGAATTGACCGCACTGAGGAGCGAGATGATGAAGAGCGATCGCAGGATCGGGTCGGCGTACGCGCCGAAGATGTGCTGCGCCACGACCGCCGCGGCGAGCTTCTGTCCGGCGATGGAGCCGAGCGGCACGACGCGCAGGAAGGCGACGTTGATCAGCAGGTAGATCGCGATCACCAGCCCGACGCCGGCGAACATCGCGCGCGGGATGTCGCGTCCCGGATTGCGCACCTCTTCCGAAAAATAGATCACGCCCGACCAGCCGTCGTAGGTGTAGATCACCGCCGCGAGGGAGAGCATGAAGGCGACGAAGAAGGAGGAGCTGTCGCCGTCGGTGACGAAGGAGTCATGGAAAGGCGGGCGTCCGCCGAGATGGAAGCAGGCGGCGATGAGGGCGATGAGCACCACCGCCTTCATCACGCTGGTGATGTTCTGCGCGCCGCCGCCCCAGCGCACGCCGAGCCACTGCACGAGCGTGAGGAGGCCGATGGTCAGCAGGGCGATGACTTCGAACGCGCGCATCGCCGGGAGATAGATCAGCGCGTACTCGCCGATGGTGATGGCGACGAGCGCCGTCGTGCCGCAGGTCGAGAGCCAGTCGCTCCAGCCGACGATGAAACCGGCGTAGTCGCCGAGGGCGTGGCGGACGAAGACGTACTGTCCGCCGGAGCGCGGGACGAGCGTGGCCAGTTCCGCGAGCGCGTTCGCGCCGAGCAGCGCGTACAAACCGCCGATGACCCAGACGGCGAGATACGGAAGAACGCTCGGGAGGTGTGCCGCGATCTCGCCGGGAGTGCGGAGGATGCCGGCGCCGATGGTGTTGCCGATGGTGACCGCGATGCCGAATCCGACGCCGAGGATCGCCATGAGGCGGCCTGGGGCCGTCGGGTTGGGCGTCGCAGAGTCCGGCATGCTGGCGCGCTAAGTGTAGCGCGCAAATGGTTGCCGGTTACCGGGTTACCGGTTGCCGGGAGGGGCAACCGGTAACCGGCAACTCAACTACCGCTCCTTGATGGACAACGGACCGTTATTCGTCGAGACGTGAATCACCGTCGGACCTGAACCGAGCTCGATCCGCCGGTTTTCCTCGTCGTCCCACGTCCGCTTCGCGCCACTGCATGCGTCAGCCTTGCACGACACCGGACCATGTCCTCGCGCTTCGGCCAGCACGCCGGAGCGATAGTTGTGCGGGATCTTGAGCGAGAGCGGACCGTTCTGCGTCGAGGCGTTGAGCGATCCTTCCCACGAGCTGCCGTCGAGCTTCAGTGAGATCGGACCGTTCTGCGCGCTCAGCTTCACGGTGCCGCTGCCGCCGCCGAAGCTGATCGGACCGTTGACCGTCGTCGCGTCGATCGTCCCGCTCGACTTCTTCAGCGAGATCGGACCGTTCTGCGCGCTCAGCTTGAGCGTGCCGCTCACGTCGTAGAGGCCGATCGGACCGTTGGTCGAGTCGACGTCGAGCGTGGCGTTCTTCGGCGCGCGGATGATGAAGAAGACCATCGCGTTCTCGCTCGACGAATTCGCGGAGAGCACGTCGCCGCTGAGATTGACGCGGACGTCGTTGAGGGCCGCGGCGCTCGAAGCGGCCTTGCAGGCCTTGATCGACCAGCCGCTCTCGTTCCAGCCGCTCACGCGAACGCCGCCATGCTGCTTCGCGTTGACGCGCAGGCGCGTCAGCCCCGAGGCCGGGATCATCTCCTCCGCGCGCACCGCCGGCTCGTCTTCGTAGCTGACCTTGATCTGACCGCAGTCGCTGACCACGCCGTCGTCATCCGAATCGATGGAGACGTTGACGTTGTTGTGCGCCGCGCAAGGCATCACCGATATTGAGAGGGCCGCGAGCAGCCCGATAACCATTCGCTTCATGTTCGTCCTCCGTCCAAGTTGAGTAGATAGACGGCGGGGAACAGGAAAAGTTAGGGCTCCCTCGTGGAGCGGCGGGCGCCCTCGCCCGCCGCCCCGACAGGCGAGGCGCCTGTCGCTCCACCAATTACTGCGTGATCACCAGCTCCACGCGCCGGTTCTGCTGCCGTCCGGCCGCGGTCTTGTTCGTCGCGATCGGCTCGCCCTCGCCCTTGCCGCTCGACGTCATGTGATCCGCCGGCAATCCGGCGTTCACGAGGAAGTCGCGCACGGCATCGGCGCGCTTCTGCGAGAGCTCCTGATTCTTCGCCTCGGTTCCGACGCTGTCGGTGTGTCCTTCGACCGAGACCTTCGCATCAGGATTGGTCTTCAGCTGCTCGGCGATCTTCGTCAGCGTCGACTTCGCGCCCGCTTTGAGCGCGGTCTTGCCGGTGTCGAACAGCAGGCCGCCCGACAACGCGACGATGAATCCGCGCTTGTCGCTGCGCGTCTGCGCCAGCCGCGCGAGCTCCGCTTCCATCTTCATGCGGCGCGCATCGGCGTCACGCTCCGCGAGCTGCTGCCGCGTGCGCGCAAGCTCGGCCTGCGTAGCCTCGGCCTGCCTCTGCGTCGCTTCCGCCTGGACGCGGAGCTGAGCAGCGGCCTGCTGCGCTTCCTGCGCCGCTTTCTGCGCTGCCTCGGCCTGCGCCTTCAGCTCCTGCGCCTGCGCCTCGGCCTGCTGGCGTTTCAGCTGCGCTTCGGCGATCGCATTCGCATGCTGCTGCTGCAGGTTGAGCAACCGCTGTGCCTCGGCTTCGCGCTCTTTGCGCATCGTCTCGAGCTCTGTCTGACGCTGCTGCAGCTCGGTCTGCCGTTGCGCGAGCAACTGCGCGTCGAGCCCTCCCTGCTGCTGCGACTTCATCAGCTCGGTGCGCATGGCTTCGAGCTCCACGCTCATCTGCTGATCGCTCATCCGCTCGCGATCCTGGATGGCGCGGAGCTGCAGCTGCTGATCCTCGACCTGGCGTCGCAGCATCTCGACGTCGGTCGGTGTGCCGGCCATGATCGCCGCCTCGTAGCGGGCGTAGATGTCGCTCAGCGCCTTCTCCGCCGCGGCACGCGCCGCGCGGTCGGCGTCGATGCGCGCCTGTTGTGCAGCCTCGGTCTCGGCGATCTGCGACCGCAGACGATCGAGCTCCGCCTGTTGCGCCTGGCGGTTCGACTGCTCCGCCGCGAGCTGACGCTGCAGCTCGGCGCTCTGCCGCTCCGCCTCTTCGCGCTGCGCGCGCTCAGTTGCGGCCTGACGCTCCGTCTCGGCCTGTGCCAGCTGCGTGCGCGTCAACTGCAGCGGCGTCACCTGCTTCGACGCCTCGTTCGCACGGGCGAGGTAGTAGGCGCGGCGCGCCATCATCTCCGCGGTGTACGCGAGGTAGTCGGCCGCGGAGTTCGTGCCGCCGCCCTTCGTCACTTTGCGCGCGGAGTCGAGGTTCTTCTGTGCGGTGGTGAGATCGTCCGCGGCGACGCTCGCGCCGCCCGCTGCTTTGGCCTGATCGAGCGCGGCCTGCGCGAACGCGATGCGCTGCGCCGATGTGTTGCCGCGTGTCAGCGCGACTGCCGCCGGCTCATCGGAGAGCGCGACGTCCGACCTGCCGCCGAGGCGGCGGATGTCGGTCTGCAGGTTGCGAATCGCGTCATTCGTGCCGATCCAGTTCGCCTTCGCCAATGCGGCGCGCGCGGCCCACAGTCCTTCGATGGCCATCACTCGCGCCTGTTCGCGATCCTCGGATTTCTTCGCGTTCCAGTTCTCCTGCGAGAAGCGAAGGCGGTATGCCGCTTCGTCGTACAGCGAGGTGGCATAACTGCGTGCTCCCGCCTGCTCCGCCGCGTGCAGCACGGCCTGCGCCTGCTGCACGACATCGGCATCCTGCTGGGCCGCCGCGGGAAGGACGACGAGCAGAGCAATGGCAATTGCCAGTGAAATTCGTTGCATGAGACCTCCTTACGTCTGTAGGCGTTCTCTGCAAGAAAAGTGCGCAGGAGAGGGAAAAACAGACATTTGTCCGTCAGGAGAAGGCGGAGGTACTCATCATGTGGAAACGATTCGGCGTGCTGTTCTTCGCGCTCAACGCGCTGCCGGCTTTCGCGGTTGATGAAACGCAGAAGCTGCTCGAAGCGATCCCGGTGAAGGGGGTGATCCAGCTGGAGATCACGACGGACAAAAAAGACATCGCATATAAGGTGGACGACGTCTCTCCGGGCACGCTCACCGACGGCGACAACTTCGCCGCTCCGCACGGCATCGAGCTGACCTACAAAGATTTCAATCCGTTCAAGGTAACGGTGACGTCGACCGAGACGGCCGCGGCCGATCCGGTGGCGAAGGCGATCGGCGAGTTTCTCGATGCGCTGAGCGAATTCGCGAAGACGGTGATATCGGTGTCGACACCGGCAAACAGGGCGATGATCGCCAAGGTCGGTAGTCTTGACTGCGACGAGGTACGAACTGCGGTCAACCGCGACGCCGAGAAGCCGCTGGTCGACCAGAGTGACCTCTCGAATTGGATCAACCAGGCCACTGGAAAACAGGGAATCATTCAAGTTCGGAAAGACGTACAGGCAAAGGTCGATCAGCTCAAAACATCACTGACGAACATCTCGAAAATTCTCCCTCCGGCAGCTTGTCCTGGCTTGGACCAAGCGGCCACTGCGGACGTGACGCGCCTCGAGGCCAGCGAGAAGCGTCTCAAAGAAAGTCTCGAAGCCCTCGTCAAGATGCTCGATGACTACATCGGACGCCCATGGCGCAACGGAGACATGGACCTGCTCATCCGCACAGTCAACAGCGATCCGGCGCAGCAGAAGACGATCGCTGTGACGGTCACAACGCAGAAGGCCGACCTCGACAAATTCACCGTGACGAACGACGCCAAAGTCGATCGCACTCTCGTCGTTCGCCGGTATCGCAAGTACGTGCCCGAAGTCGGTCTCGCCGCGGTCTACAACGATCTCAAATATCCGAAGTACTCGATCGAAGGCGGCAAGGTCGTGAAAAAAGACGATTCATCCAATGTCGACGCGGCGATGACGATGAACCTGCTCTGCAATTGCGTCGGCGGCGGCTTTCTCTATCCGGGCGCACAACTCGGCGTCAGCAAAGCGAAAGACTACCCGGGTCTGCTCGCGGGGATCGTTCTGCGCTTTGCACAGCCGAAGCAGTTCTCGATCGCGGTAGGCCGGATGGTCACCTGGTACAAGGATGTCCAGACGCTGAAAGTCGGAGACGAAACGACGGAAGAGAAATTGAAAGCCGATCTCAAGCGCCGGCGCTCGCCGACGGCGTGGTACCTGGCAGCGCAGTTCACGTTTTAGCCGGGCAGCCGGTTACCGAGATCACGGCAACACCGAGATCACGGCAACTTGGTAACCGGCAACCCCGCGTCAGCCGCCGAGGTAGGCCTTCTTGATCCGATCCGACGCCAGCAGCGCCTTCGTCTCATCCGCGAGCACGATGCGGCCGGTCTCCATCACGTAGCCGCGATGCGCGGTGACGAGCGCCATGTGGGCGTTCTGCTCGACGAGCAAAATCGTCGTTCCCTCGGCGTTGATCTCGCGGATGACGCGGAAGATCGTCTGCACCATCTGGGGGGCGAGTCCGAGCGACGGCTCGTCGAGCAGGAGCACCTGCGGCTTCGACATCAGCGCGCGCGAGATCGCCAGCATCTGCTGCTCGCCGCCCGACAGCGTTCCGGCGTTCTGCTTGATGCGATCCTTCAACACCGGGAAGAGCGTGAAGATGCGGTCGTACTCCGACTGCTTGATCTTGTCCTTGCGCAGGTAGGCGCCGAGCTCGAGGTTGTCCTGCACCGTGAGGTTCGCGAAGATCCCGCGCCCTTCCGGCACGTGCGAGATGCCCATCGCCGTGACGACGTGCGGCTTCTTTCCGCAGATCGACGCGCCGTTGTACGTCACGTCGCCCTTCCTCGGTTTCAGCAAGCCGGAGATCGTCCGCAGCGTGGTCGTCTTCCCGGCGCCGTTCGCGCCGATGAGCGTGACGATCTCGCCTTTTTCGATGTCGAGGTCGATGCCGTGCAGCGCGGGGATGGTGCCGTAGCCGACTTCGAGGTCGCGGATGGAGAGCATCGGGCTCACAGGTGGGCTGCCTCCGCGGGCTCGCCGAGGTAGGCCTCGATGACGGCGTCGTTCGCGCGGATCTCGTCCGGCGTGCCGACGGCGATGGTCTTGCCGAAGTTGAGCACCACGATGCGCTCGCAGATGCCCATCACCAGTTCCATGTTGTGCTCGATGAGCAGGATGGCGATGTCGAAGCGATCGCGGATATCGTGGATCGTCTCCATCAGCGCGTGCGTCTCGCTGTCGTTGAGTCCTGCCGCCGGCTCATCGAGCAGCAGCAGCTTCGGTTTCGCGGCGAGCGCGCGCGCGATCTCCAGCCGCCGCTGATCGCCGTACGGGAGGTTCTTCGCGTAGCTCTCGGCGCGGTCGCGGAGATCGAAGATGTCGAGCAGCTTCAGCGCCTCGGCTTCCGCTTCATCCTCGGCGACATGGAAGCGATTGGTGTGCAGCACGGCGGACGTGCCGGAGTATTTGTAGTGGATGTGGCCGCCGATCTTCACGTTGTCGAGCACCGTGAGCTCTTTGAAGAGGCGGATGTTCTGGAACGTGCGCGCGACGCCGAGGGCGGTGATCTCGTACGGCTTCAACTCGGCCGTCGGCTGGCCCGAGACCATGATTGTGCCTTCCGTCGGCTTGTAGACGCCGGTGAGCATGTTGAAGAGCGTCGTCTTGCCCGCGCCGTTCGGGCCGATCAGTCCGACCAGCTCGTGCGCACGGATCTCGAAGTTGAAGTTCGACACCGCGGTCAGTCCGCCGAAGCGGATGGTGACGCCGTTGGCCTGCAGAATCGGAGCGTTGTCGTTCATCACGAAACCGGCGGACCCGACTTCTCGTCGCGCTTTCCACCCGTGGAGTCTTTGCGACGCGTCAGCACTTCCCACAATTCGCGGCGCCCGAAGAGTCCCTGCGGACGCGTGAGCATGAGCGCGATGAGCATGAGCGAGTAGATGACCATCCGCGGATCTCTGCCGGCCATCGAAGCTGGCAGCAGGTCTTTCACCGGACGCAGCCCCTCGGGGAGAAAGGTGAGGATGATCGCCGCGACGACGGAGCCGGAGATGGAGCCGAGGCCGCCGAGGACCACCATCGCCACGACGATGAACGACTTGTCGAACATGAACATCGTCGGGTTGAGATACATCATGTAGTGCGCGTAGAGACCGCCCGCCGCGCCGGCGAGGAACGACCCGATGATGAATGCCTTGACCTTGTATTTCGTGGTGTCGACGCCCATCGCTTCGGCGGCGATCTGATCCTCGCGCACGGCGAGGAACGCGCGGCCGACGGAGGAGTTCACGAGGCGCCACGAGATCATGATCGTGATCCCGGCGAGGAGAAAGACCCAGAAGAAATTCGACCACTTCGGGATGCCGGAGAGTCCGCGCGCCGCGCCGATCTGGTCGATGTTCAGGATCAGCACGCGGATGATCTCGCCGAAGCCGAGCGTGACGATGGCCAGGTAATCACCGCGCAGACGGAGCGAGGGCAGCCCGACCAGGTAACCGGCGATCGCCGCGAGCGTGCCGCCCGCGATCATGGCAACGACGAGCGCGCTGTTCTGCGCGATCCATTGCTGCGTGGAATCGGCCGGCAGCTTGTCGACGTACGGCGAGAAGAAGGTGACGGTGAGGAACGCCGCGAAATACGCGCCGATGGCCATGAATCCCGCATGCCCGAGCGAGAACTGGCCCGCGTGACCATTGATGATGTTGAGCGAGACCGCCAGCGTGATGTTCACGCCCATCAGCACGATGATGCGGTTGTAGTACGCCATGCCGCCGATGGGGAGGGAGTCGAGACCGTAGCTCAGCGCGACGAGCAGGCCGACCAGAAACACGAGGTAGATGAGGTCGCGGAGCCACCACGGAAGGCGCGCCATCTACACCTTCTCCGCCTGGTATTTTCCGAAGAGTCCGGAGGGCCGGAACAGCAGGATGACGATCAGGATCACGAACGCGATCGCGTCGCGATAGTTCGAGAACGAGCTGCCGCCGACGAACGCTTCGATGATCCCGATGACCAGCCCTCCCACCACCGCCCCCGGCACGTTGCCGATGCCGCCGAGGACCGCGGCGACGAAGGCCTTGAGTCCCGGCATGATGCCCATCAGCGGATCGATCTTCGGATACGCGAGGCCGTAGAGAATCCCGGCGACGGCGGCGAGCATGGAGCCGATGACGAAGGTGATGGAGATGACGCGATCGGTGGGGATGCCCATCAGCGATGCGGTCTCGAAGTTGTACGAGACGGCGCGCATGGCGCGGCCGAATTTCGTCCCGTAGACGATGTACTGCAGCAGCGCCATGAAGACGATGGCCACGCCGAGGACGATGAGCTGGTAGTTCGTCGTGACCACGCCGGAGAAGTTGAGCAGGTGCTTCTCGACGAGCGTGGGGAAGAACTTCGGATCGGGACCGAAGGCGAACTGCCCGCCGTACTCGAGGAAGAACGAGACGCCGATCGCGGTGATGAGCGACGCGATGCGCGGCGCGTTGCGCAGCGGGCGGTAGGCGATCCGCTCATTGAGGTAGCCGAAGAGGCCGCAGATGAGCATCGCCAGCAGCATGACAATCGCGGCGTAGCCGAAGGCCATCTGCCCGTTCGGCGAATTCCGGGCGAAGTATCCGCCGGCGTAATAACCGACGAAAGAGCCGAGCATGAAGACGTCGCCGTGGGCGAAATTGATCAGCTTCAGGATGCCGTAAACCATCGTGTAGCCGAGAGCAATCAGGGCGTAGATGGAGCCGGCTGCAATTCCATTGAGCAGATTCTGTAGAAGGGTCTGCATGCGGGCCGATAGAAAGCGAAAGTCCGGCGAAACCTACTCGCCGGACCGTCGCTTTGTAAAGAGAAATGTGCCGGCACGGCCGGCAGCGTCGGTTGCCCAAGGCTCCTTCAGGTTCGTCGCCTGTCGGAGCCTTTTCTGCCGCCCGCCTAATGCGTACCGGTGGCCGCGGGCGCCGCTGCCGGAGCCGCTGCGCTCGGATCGATCGTCTTGCGCAGCGTGAGCTGGCCGTTCTTCACTTCCTCGATGACGATCTTCTTGTTGATCGGATTGCGGTCCGGTCCGAGGGTGATCAGACCGGTCACGCCGGTGAGTCCCTGCGTCGCCGCGATCGCGTCGCGCAGGTCGGCGCCCTTCGGCGACTTCGCGCGCTTGAGGGCATCGGCAAGCACGTGCGCGGCGTCGTAGCCGAGCGCGGCGAGCGCGTCGGGAGTCTGGCCGTAGCGGCCTTTGTACTTCTCGACGAACTCGTGCACCTTCGGCACCGGATCGCCGTAGAAGTAGTGGTTGGCGTAGAAGCAGCCGTTGAGCGCCTTGCCGCCGATCTCGAGGAGCTTCGGCGATTCCCAGCCGTCGCCGCCGACGAACGGCACGTCGATGCCGAGGTCGCGCGCCTGGCTGACGATCTGGCCGACGTCAGTGTAGTAACCGGGGATGAAGATGACGTCCGGCTTCGCGGCCTTGACGGAGGTCAGCTGCGCGCGGAAGTCGCTGTCGCCGTTCGAGTAGCTCTGCTTGGCGACGATCGGGATGCCCGCCTTCTGGTAGGTCTCCTCGATCACCGCGGTGAGTCCGGTGGAGTAGTCGTTCTTCACGTCGGTGAGGATCGCGCCGCGCTTCGACTTGAGGTCCTGCAGCGCGAACTGCGCCATGACCGGACCCTGGTAGTTGTCGATGAAGCACATGCGGAAGATGTAGTCGTCGATCTTCGTG
>Ga0157380_10003338_pt1 | contig 11017 bp, 5 predicted proteins | sample S35metaG_FD_119757 | JGI IMG/M metagenome (GOLD analysis project Ga0157380, IMG submission 119757) | Switchgrass rhizosphere microbial communities from Kellogg Biological Station, Michigan, USA - S3-5 metaG | ecosystem: Host-associated > Plants > Roots > Rhizosphere > Soil | place: USA: Michigan...
CTGATGCCGGCCGACATCACCGGCACCGAGATCCTCGACGAGGATCACGGATCGCGCTCGTTGCGCTTCGTGAAGGGGCCGATCTTCGCGCAGATCATCCTGGCCGACGAGATCAACCGCACGCCGCCGAAGACCCAGGCGGCGCTGCTCGAGGCGATGCAGGAGTACCACGTCACCGCGGCGGGGCGCACCTATCAGCTCGAGCGCCCGTTCTTCGTGCTCGCGACGCAGAACCCGATCGAGCTCGAAGGCACCTACCCGCTGCCCGAAGCCCAGCTCGATCGCTTCCTGTTCAACGTCGTCATGACCTATTTGTCGGAAGACGACGAGGTGCAGGTGGTGACGGATACGACCAGCCTGCGGACGCCAGAGCCGGCGCGTGTCCTGAGCGGCGCCGACATCCTGATGGTCCAGGACTACGTGCGGCAGGTGCTGGTCGCTGAAGAGGTCGTGCGTTATGCGGTGCGGCTCACCGACAGCTCGCGCCCCGGCCGCGGCGCGAAACTCGACTTCATCGAGAAGTGGGTGAAGTGGGGCGCCGGCCTGCGGGCGTCGCACGCCCTCGTCATCGGCGCCAAGGCGCGCGCCCTGTTGCACGGCCGCCATCACGTGTCGGTCAAGGACATTCAGTCGCTCGCCAAGCCGATCTTCCGCCATCGGGTGATCCCGAATTTCTACGCCGAAGCGGAAGGCATCACGTCGGATCGCATTGTCGACCAGCTGCTCGACGCGGTCCCGCTTCCGGCCAGCGGTCTCTGATTACGATCCACCGATTGCACTGATTCACCTATGCCTGGGCCAGCACGGTTTCTCGATCCGGCGATCGTCGCGCGGCTCGGCACGATCGATCTCAAGGCCCGCACGATCGTGGAAGGCTTCCTGACGGGCCTGCATCGCAGTCCGTACAAAGGATTCAGCGTCGAGTTCGCCGAGTATCGTCAGTACCTGCCCGGCGACGACCTGGCGACGCTCGACTGGAAGGTGTTCGCGCGTTCCGACAAGCACTTCGTCAAAAAATACGAAGAAGAGACCAACCTGACGTGCCACCTGCTGCTCGACGTCAGCGGCTCGATGGGATATGCCTCGGGCGAAGTGACCAAGCTGCAATATGCGTCGTACCTGACGGGCGCGCTCGCGTATTTGATGCACCGGCAGCGGGATTCGTTCGGGTTGATCGCATTTGACGACAGCATCTCGGCGCTGCTGCCGGCGAGCGCGCGATCGGGGCATCTGCGGATGATCCTGCTGGCGCTGGAGCGGCTCGAGATCGGCGCTCGCACGAATGTCGCCAAGCCGCTGCACGACCTCGCCGCCGCTGTCCGCAAGCGCGGCATGGTCGTATTGATCTCGGATCTGCTCGACGAGCCGGCAAACGTCCTGGACGGGCTGAAGCACTTCCGCTATCGCGGCACTGACGTGATCGTCTTCCACGTCCTGGACCCCTATGAGTTGAAGTTTCCATTCGAACAGGCGGCCCGTTTTCGCGATATGGAGACTGCCGAGGAAGTGATGGCCGTGCCCGACTCGATCCGGCAGGACTACCTCGACAAGATGCAGAACCTGATCGCGTTCTACCGGCGCGAGCTCGGCCTCGTCGGGATCGATTACTGCCAGCTCGATACCTCGCAGCCGCTCGAGCTGGGATTGATGTCGTACTTGATGACGCGCAAGCGCGTGCTGTGATGTCAGGCCTGACGTTTCTGTCGCCGCTGTTCCTGATCGGCGCTATCGCGGCCGCCGTGCCGATCCTGCTGCACCTGTTCCACCGCAAGACGGAAGTCGTGATCGACTTTCCCGCGGTCGGCCTGCTGAAGCGCGCGCCGGTACAGCAGCATCGCCGGCGCCGCCTGCGCGAATTGGTGCTGCTCGCCCTTCGCGTCGTCGCGCTCCTCCTTCTGGCATTGTCCTTCGCTCGTCCATATTTTGCCGGAGCGGCCGCGCCGGACACGGTACCGCTGACCGTGATCGCCGTCGATACGTCGATGAGCATGTCGGCCCCGGGCCAGATGGATCGTGCGCGCGCCGCCGCGACAAAAGCCGTTGCCGCAGTGCCTGGTTCGCACGCGCTGGCGCTGCTTGGATTCGGCGATTCTGCGATCGTTGCCGTCGAACCGACCACGGATCGATCAGCCATCACGAGCGCCATCGCCCGACTGGAGGCGGGCGCCACGGGCACGCGCTTCCGCACGGCGCTGGCGCGATCGAGCGAAATCATCGGCACGCGCGAGGGCCATGTCGTCATCGTCAGCGACCTGCAGCAGTCTGGATGGGAGTCGAACGACGATGGCGGGCTGCCGGATGGAGTGGGCATTGACGTGATCAGCGTGCCGCCGCCTGTGGGGAATCTGGCCGTGACGTCCGCAGAGCGGCGCGATCGCCGCATCGTGGCGTCCATCCAAAACTTCGGGAATACCGAGATCACGGCGCCAGTGCGTTTGTTCACCGGCGGCAAGGAGCTCGCGACGACCGAAGTGACAATGGCCGCGAGAGGCGCCGCCGACGCGGAGCTGCTCGGATCGTTGACGGGCAGCGAGGCCGAAATCCGCGTTGATGACGCGACCGGCTATCAGGCCGACAATGTGCGGAAGGTGCTGCTCGATCCGTCGCCTGCGATTCCGATTGCGGTCGTCGTGGCCGATCCGACGGGATCAACCGGCGGGCTCTACGTCGAGCGCGCCTTGACGGTAGCGGGCGACGGTCACGAGTTTGCCGTAGACGTCCGCGACGGCCGCGAGGTCACGAAATGGAATGGCGCCGACCAGCCGCGAATCGCAGCCATGTTCGTGCTCGGCACGCGCACGCTCGATCGCAAGGGCCGCGACGCGATCCGCAACTACCTGAATCGGGGCGGCCAGGTACTGCTCGCAGCGGGCCCCGACGTCGATCCGGGTACATTGGCTGACGTACTCGGTACCAAACTGTCGTTCGACGAGGAGCCGGTGCGAACGGCAGGCGCGACGATGATCGCGAGCGACAGCCGTCATCCCATTTTCCGTCCATTTCTCAATCCCTCGGGGCCGCTTGGAGACGTCCAAGTCGAGCAGCATCGGCGTCTAAAGGACGAGGGCGATCGAACGGTGCTGGCGCGATTCTCAGGCGGCGACGCGGCGTTGACGGAGCAGACTGTGGGAGACGGGCGGCTCATCGTGTTCACGTCGGATCTGGACAACGAATGGAGCCGTTTTCCGCTGAACCCGGCCTTCGTGCCATTCGCGGTCGAGACGGCGCGCTATCTGACGAAGTCGCATCGCCCGCAACGGTCAGTCGCCGCAGTCGACATTCGCGAATCCAATCCGGCGGCGACGACGATCGGGGAGTTCACGAATGCCATCGAGCGGACGACGCGGGCCGGGTTGCTCGAAGCACGGAATGCCGCCCGCGACATCGAGGATCGTCAGCGTTGGTGGCAAGTCGGGCTGGTACTGATGCTGGTGGCCCTCGCGGGAGAAGCGCTGCTCGGGCGGCGAACGACCTAGGAACTAAGGTGCCCAGGGGTGCCTGAGGTGCCTAACGGTGCCAAGTTGGAGAGGTAGAATCGTGCATGGGCGATAGGGCGGGCGAACTCCGAGCCATTCTCGCCGGCGTGCGGGCGCGATGGTCGCGCCGCGCGTTCCTGCGCGCCTGGTCGGTCGGCGCATCGGCCGCCGCCGGCCTGCTGATGGTCGGCCTGCTCGCGGTGCTCCTGATCGCGCAGGAAGGCATTCCGCTCGTCTTTGTCGTCGCCACCGTCGGTATCGTCGCCGGCATCGCGCTCGCGTTCGCTCTTCTGCCGTTGCGGCAGCCGCCATCCGATCGGCAAATCGCGCGTTTCATTGAAGAGCAAGCCGGCGGGCTCGACGAAGTGGTCGTCACCGCCGTCGACACGCTCGAATCAGGATCGGGGCCTGTCGTTGACCTCATCGTCGGCGATGCCGTTCGCGCGGCGCGAACCGTCGATCCGCATCGCATCGTCACGAACGACACCATGTCGCGCGCGGTCATCGGCGCGGCGGCCGGTAGCGCCGCGTTTCTGATCGCATTCTATTTCTTCGCCCCCTCGGCCGAGCGCGCGATCAACGTGGCAGGGTCGTATCTCTTCCCGAATTACTACACCATCGAGGTCGCGCCCGGGTCGGTCAAAGTGCGCGAAGGCCAACCCGTAACAATCACGGCCCGCATTCCCGGCATCAGCGGCGGACTCGTTCCGATCGTTACCGTCGGAAGCGGCGACGCGGCGCGCTCGGCGCGCATGACCGCCGGCGCGAAGGCGGATGAATTTGCGATCACGCTGAATAACATCACGGCGTCGTTTCCGTACGTAGTGAACGCGGGGTCGGCGCGGTCAAAGAACTATCAGATTGACGTGATCCGGCCCGTGCGGGTGTCGCGGATTGATCTTCGGTATGACTATGCGCCCGGCATCGGCCTCGAATCGCACACCGAAGAGGACGGCGGCGACATCTACGCCCCTGAAGGAACGAAGGTTGAGCTCACGATTACGACCGACAAGCCGGTCGCGCGCGGCCAGTTGACGATGAGCGAGGGGCCGGCGATTGCGCTGAGCGGACACGAGCAGGTGTTGAAAGCGGACCTGGTGGTCTCAAAGGACGGCTCATATCGCGTCGCGCTCAACGACGTGGACGGCCTGTCGAACGGCGGCGGCACCGAGTACTTCATCCGCATGTTGAACGATCGTCCTCCGGATGTTCGAATCCTGCGGCCGGCGGGCGATAAGCAAGTATCGCCGCTCGAAGAAGTCGAAATCGAGGCGCGTGCTGACGACGATTACGGCGTCCGATCGCTCGAGCTGGTGATCAAGTCGAACACCGGCAGGGAAAAGGTGATCCCAATCGGCGATCCGATCCGCGGATCTGTCGCGGCCGGTCTTCACACGGTGTTTCTCGAAGATCTGAAAGTGAAGCCGGGAGACGTGGTGACGTATCACGCGCGCGCGACCGACGTCGGCCGCGGGCGGAAGCCGACGGAGTCTCGAAGCGACATATTCTTCCTCGAGGTCAAGCCGTACGAAGAGGAGTTTGTCGCCTCCGACAGCAGCGCCGGCTCGATGGGTGCGCAGGAGACCGGGCTCGAGGATCTGATTGCCCAGCAGAAGGACATCATGGCGGCGACCTGGAAGCTCGATGCCCGCGCGCGCCGCGGTGGCAGCGGCGTCCAGTCCGCGACCGACATCAAGGTCGTGGCGCAGGCGCAGACCTCGTTGAAGAACAAGACCGCGGAAGTGGCCGCCGAGATGGCCGCCGGCCTCGCTGCTCAGCGGCGCCGCCGCGGGCCGGGGACGCTGACCAGGCCCGGCGACGATCCGCTGCCGCGGGCCATCGAGGCAATGGGCCGGGCCGCTGGCGAACTCGATCGCCTCAAAGTGTCGCCGGCCCTGCCGCACGAGGAGCAAGCCCTCGCCGAGCTGTTGAAGGCCGCCTCAGAAATTCGCCGCAGGCAGGTTGCCATGCAGCAGGCCAACGGCGGCGGCAACGGCAACCGCCAGTCTCCGGACTTGTCGACCCTCTTCGATCAGGAGCTTCGCAAGCAGCAGCAGACCAATTACGAGCAGCAGAGCACGACGGCTGATGCCACGAACGAGAACAAGAAAGAGGAGCAGGATCCCCTGGCGGCGATCCGGGAGCTGGCGCGACGGCAGGAAGGGCTCTCGAAGCAGCAGCATGACCTCGCGCAGAACAAGGATCAGCTGAGCGCCGAGGAACTGAAGCGGCAGCTCGAACGACTGACGCGCGATCAGGAAGAACTGCGGCGGCAGGCGGAAGAGCTCTCGAAGAAGATTCAGTCAGGCCAACAGGCCAGCAGGCAAGCGGGCCAACAGGGTCAGCAAGGCCAGGGCGCGTCAGGCTCGCAGGGATCCGAGAGCCAGAAGTTGCGTGAGATTTCGGAAGAGATGAAAAACGCCGCCGGCGATTTGCGCCGCGAGGATCCGCTGCAAGCCAGCGCACGCGGAGCGAAAGCCGGTGAAGGGCTTCGCGGCATCGAACAGCGGATGCAGGGTGCGCGGCCGGAGGAGCGGCGTCGCGCGATGGGTGATGTGCAGCTCGAGGCACGCCAGATTGCCGAGGCGGAGCGCCGGCTGGGCAATGAGGCATCCCGCACGGCGTCAGGTAGCCCTGGTGAGGATGCGCGCCGGCGACTCGCCGCCGAACAGGAGCGCCTCGCCGATCGCACCCAGCGGCTCGGCGAATCAGTGAAGCAGTTGGCGGATGGCGGCGCGGAGCCTGACGAAAAACAGGCAATGACCGAGGCCGGCCGCGAGCTCGATCGCCAGAACCTGGCCGGCCGCATGCGCGAGTCGGCGCAGGCCATGCGCCAGGGCCAGCAGGGCGATCAACAAGAGTCCGGCGCTGCGGGCGAGATTGCGCGCGCGCTCGACAAGGTCGCCGATCAACTCGGAACAGCCGGCGAGCGCGATGCCGAGACATCGCGCTTGTCCGATCAGTTATCGCGTGCGCAGCAGCTGCGCGATCGACTCGGCCGTCTCCAACGGACCATGGAGGAGATCGCGAAGACCGGCGAAGGACAACAGGGCCAGCAGCCCGACGCGACTCAGCCTGGCTCCGAGGGCAAGGAGGGAGCCACGGGCCAGCAGGGGTCGTCAGCCGGCGGCCGCGACGGCAAGTTGTCGCAGTTGCAGCGCGAGGCTGACAGCCAGATGCGAGAAGCGCAGAAGCTGGCCGAAGAAATGCAGCGCGAGAATCCCGGGATGCAGAAGGGCGGATCCACGCCGGAGCAGTGGCAGCGCAGCGTATCGGCGCCAGGTACCGAAGGGTTCAAGCAGGATTTTGCCAACTGGGAGTCGCTCAAGAACAACCTGCTGGTCGCGCTCGATCGAACCGAATCACAGCTGTCGGATCAGTTACGCGCGCGTGAGAGTCGCGAGCGGCTCAATGCCGGCCGGCATGAGACCGTCGCCGACACTTACAAGGCCCTGGTCGATCGTTACTATCAGTCGCTCGCGGCACCCAGGCGACAGAATCGGTAAATGAGATTTGCGGTCGCTCTTACGTGGTGGGGATACGCGTCGGCATTCGGCGCCGCGCTCCTCCTCGGCTGGCTCGCGTATGCGCGCGTGCCGGTCAAGCTGACCACCGGCAAACGACTCGGTCTGAGCGCGCTTCGCGCGCTGACGCTGACGCTGTTGATCCTGATCCTGCTGCGGCCGATCGTCATGGTGCCGCCGGCCGCCGCGAACAACAGCCTGTTGCCGATTCTCGTCGACGTGTCGCGCAGCATGCGCCTCAAGGACCTCTCGACTTCGCTCGGGGCAGGTGACGACGGTCCGTCGCGGATCGAGCGGGCGCAGGCGATGGTGAAGGATCTGCAGGCGCACCTCGGCAAGGAATACCGGCTCGAGCTCCTGGCCTTCGGCGACGCGTTGACTGCTGTGACCGACGTCGATCGCCTCGCCGCAACCGCGCGCCGCAGCGATCTCAGCGGCGCCATCGCCGATCTCGCCGAACGCCATCGTCACGATCGGCTTGCCGGCGTCATCGTGTTATCGGACGGGGGCGATACGGCGTCGCAGGAAGCGGGCGAGGGCCGTGTCATCGGCGCGCCCGTGATGACCGTGGGCATCGGCAGCGCCGACCCGCCCCGCGATCGCGAGATCGTCAACCTCACGGCGGGCGAGCCGCTCCTGCCCGGGGCCTCGATCGACGTCAGCGTGTCGGCGACGAGCAGCGGTTACGGAACCGATCCTGTCGAATTTCGCGTCAGCGCGAACGGGCGTCCGATCGAGGTGCGCCGGATGACGCCGACGGCCGACGGCGCGCCGGTGCACGCGGTGTTTACCGTGTCGCCCGAGCCTGACGTGGCCACCGTGTATACGGTGCAGATCCCCGAGGCCGCGGGTGAGGTCGCCGTCGAGAACAACAGCCGCAGCGTGCTCGTGCCGCCGCAGACCGGCAAACGGCGCCTGCTCGTCGTCGAAGGCGCGCCGGGTTATGAGCACACGTTCTTGAAGCGCGCCTTGTCGGACGATCCGGGCCTCGAAGTCGACGCGGTGGTTCGCAAGGGACACAACGACGATGGTCGCGACACGTTTTACGTGCAGGCTGATCCATCGCGAATGGCGGCGCTGTCGAGCGGGTATCCATTCAAAAGGTCGGAGCTGTTCGCGTACGACGGAGTGATCTTCGGCAACATCGAGGCCGACTTCTTCACGCGGGAACAACTCGAGCTGACCAGCGACTTCATCGCCGAACGCGGTGGCGGCCTGCTCGTGCTCGGGGCGCGATCGTTCGCTCGCCAGGGCCTCGCCGGCACGGCTCTGGAGCAGGCGCTGCCCGTCGATCTGACGGATCGCGGGTCGAGCGTCGCCCTCGCCTCCGCGCAGATGAGCGCCGTTGAGCCCAATACTCCAGCGCTGACCGTCGACGGCGTGATGCATCCGGCCACGAGGCTGGCCGTGACGCCTGAAGAAAACCGGCAGAGGTGGGCGGCCTTGCCGGCGCTCGCATCGGTCGCCAATGTCGGTGGTTCGCGGCCCGGCGCGCAAATCCTCGCAGTGGCCCTGACGGCGGGGGGCACGCCACAGCCGTTGATCGCGGCGCAGCGCTACGGGCAGGGACGTTCAGTGGCGTTTGCCGGTGAAGCCTCGTGGCGCTGGCGCATGATGCGGCCGGCAACCGACACGAGTTACGAGACGATCTGGCGGCAGCTCGCGCGCTGGGTCACTGCCGGCGCCCAGGGCCCGGTGACGATCGGCGCGATCAGCCCGGCGGTTGCCGGAATCACCGATCGCATCAGCGTGGTCGTGCGCGATGCCGACTTCAAGCCGGTGGCCAACGCCGAAGTCGCCATCGAGACGACCGCCCCGAACGGCGAGAAACGGCGGATGCCTGCGGCGCTGTCGAGCCCGCAAGACGGCCGCTACGCTGTTGCGATGCGGTTCGATCAACCGGGTGTCTATAAGATCGCCGCGGTGGCGACACGCGGTGGCACGCGCATCGGCGCGGCGTCCCGACCGGTGCTCGTCGGAGGTGTGGATCTGGAAATGACGCAGCCGCGCTTGAACGAAGCCGTCTTGCGGCGGCTTGCCGCTGAGACGAGCGGCCGATACCTGCGCGCGGATCAGGTGTCCGGCCTCCCCGCGCTGCTGCGGGAATCGCGAGCCGAAGCCGGCACACCCGAGATGCGCGACCTCTGGCACAATGGGTGGAGCCTGCTGGCGATTGTCGGATTGCTCGCTTCGGAGTGGGTCGCTCGACGCCGGGTGGGCTTGGCGTGAACAGAGGTCCTGAGGTCTTGCAGAAACAGTCATTGATGTGCTTGGTGTTCGTGGTGGCTTCGTTGGTTGCCACGAATGCCGTTGCCGAAAATCGCTGGGCGGTGATTATTTCCGGCGCTTCCGGCGGCGACAAATACGCCGAGCAAATGGCCGCGTGGCGCAACGATCTTCGCGCCGCCCTCGTCGATCGCTACCACTTCAAGCCCGAGTTCGTGAAGATGTTCGTAGACGAAGCGGCGACGGCCGGCGACAAGGGATCGGCGGAAAACATCCGCAAGTTCTTCGCCGAGATGAAGAAGACCTCCGCCAAGGACGACTTCGTCTTGATCGTCTTGATCGGGCACGGCACCTACGACGGCAATATCGCCAAGTTCAATCTCGTCGGTCCGGACATGACCGCAAAGGACTGGACCGACCTGCTTGCGGGCGTGCAGGGGCGTGTCACGGTGGTCAACACGACCGAAGCGAGCTTTCCGTTCCTCGAGTCGCTTACTGCGAAGGGCCGCGTCGTGATCACCGCGACGGACTCGGCGGCGCAGAAGTACGCCACCGTGTTTCCCGATTACTTCGTGAAGGCGATGAAGGAAGCGTCCACGGATCTCGACAAGAACGGCCGCACGTCGATCTTCGAGGTCTTCACCGCGGCGAGCGCCGCCGTGAAGCAGCATTACGAACAGCGCGGCCAGTTGACCACGGAGCGCGCGCTGCTCGATGACAATGGCGACGGCAAGGGCAGGGAGGCCACCGCCGAAGGCCCCGACGGCGGCATCGCGCGCATCTCGTATCTTGATTCGGAAGTGGTGGCGGAGTCGGCGAACCCCGAGCTCGCGGCTTTGATCCGCCGCCGTCGCGCCCTGGAGCAGCAGGCCGAGGAACACAAGGAACTGAAGGGCGTGATGCCGGACGCAGAGTGGCAGGCGACCTTCGAAAAGCTGATGCTCGAGCTCGCCCAGGTGTCCGCGGAAATCAGGAAGAAATCCTGACCTCTAACAGCTAGCCTCTAACATCTAATCCCCTACCGTATCCCACCATTCAACCCTGGTCCGCTCCGGCCGCTTCATGAACACGACCAGGATCACGCCCGCCACAAAGCCCATCACGTGCGCCCAGAACGCGACGCCGCCTGAGACGGCGTTCCGTTCGAACACGGGCAGCTGATTGATCCCGTTCAGGAACTGCACCAGGAACCACATCACCAGGAAGACGACCGCGGGCAGCTCGAACACGAACACCGGGAACGGAAAGAGCATCAGCACGCGGGAGTGCGGGTAGAGCACGAGGTAGGCGCCCATGACCCCGGCGATCGCTCCGCTGGCGCCGACCATCGGCACGAGCGAATCAGGGTTGAGCGCCGTCTGCGCGAACGCCGCGGCGCAGCCGCAGAGCAGGTAGAAGAGTATGAAGCGGCCATGACCGAGCCGGTCCTCGACGTTGTCGCCGAAGATCCAGAGGAACAACATGTTGCCGGCGAGATGCACGAATCCGCCATGCACGAACATCGCCGTGACCACGTTGATGAACGAGAAGTACGCGGGCACCAGGCCAAAGGCGATGATGAAGGCGTCCTGCCCGCGCTCGGTCAGCATCAACTGGAACACGTAGACGGCGACGTTGACCGCGATCAGGCTGACGGTGACGCCGGGCGTGGTTCGCGAAGGGATGACATCGCGGAGGGGAATCACTCGGCTCTCGGCGGTCGGCTCTCGGCCATCGGCTATCAGCATAATTCCTGTTAAGCTGAAAGCCGATAGCTGAAAGCTGACAGCCGATATGAAATGCCGATCGTGC
>Ga0157380_10003339_pt1 | contig 11015 bp, 10 predicted proteins | sample S35metaG_FD_119757 | JGI IMG/M metagenome (GOLD analysis project Ga0157380, IMG submission 119757) | Switchgrass rhizosphere microbial communities from Kellogg Biological Station, Michigan, USA - S3-5 metaG | ecosystem: Host-associated > Plants > Roots > Rhizosphere > Soil | place: USA...
ACGCCCCGCTCGCGATGACCGGAGGCCCTGAGCTCGCCAACGGTCCGGGGCAGATCATGAGGTTGTGTCACCACTCCACGCTACGACGCCCTCCGCGAGAGTGCGTGTCTGTGCCCGACACCCGCGGAAAGTCGGCACTTTCCGCACACCCGCGGGGACGTCAGCCGACCCTGACGGATACCGTCTGCTGCCGGGTCTGCGGCGGCAGTTTGGTGGTGTCGACAACCGGGAACTCGCCCGTATCCGGGAGCCAATTGGCCAGCACCTGCTTGAGCTTGAACGGCGGTGTCTGCGACTCGATGCCGGCGAGCCCGAAGGCGCTGTCGTTGGCGACGACGAGCGTCTTGCCGCCGTCCGGGGTGGCGAGGCCTTCGATCTTGTCGTGTCCGAAGAACTCGCCCCTGTCGTTCAGTTCGGTCAACAACGCCCCGAGGTCCAGCTTCAGCGGCTTGGATGCGACGGTGACGCCAAGGGACCTGAGCTTGTCGACGGCGGCCGCGTCGCTGCTGACGCCGACCAGCGTCTCGACGGGCTTGCCGTCCAGCTGCAATCCGCCCGCGTCGGCGCGGTACACACCGCCGGGCACGTTGGCGCCGGGTCCCACATCGGTGGCATCGGCGATGTCAGCGATGTAGACCTTCTTGTTGCCACGGGGTTGCAGCTCGCCATCGCGCTCGTCGACGAGAAATAGGGTGTTGCTCAGCGCCGTGATCTCGGACACCGCGACCTTCGTCTCCGCAGGATTGGCGAGCGGATACAGGTATTCCTTCACTGCCTTCGTCGCCAGGTTCACCGTCACGATGCGTGCCAGGGGAACCGGTTTCGCCGAACCCTCGAGACCCGGCGTCTTGAGTGCGGATTGCATGATGCCGACGAGCGTCGAGCCGTCCGGCGTGATGGTGAGGCCCTCCATCCCCTGATTCGGGCTGCGCAACGACAACTCACGCGGCAAGGACCCGTTTGAACGGCGGAAGCCGTTCGATCTCTTTGCCATTCGCGTCGAAGTGGACGAGGAACGGCCCGTATTCGTCGGATACCCAGAAGGTGCCGTCGGACATGGCGACCAGGCTTTCGCCGGTGTTGGCCTGGGGATCGACCAGACCGACCAACTGTTCGCCGTCAGGCCCCTTGAGGATGATGGTCTTGCCGGGCGTCGCTGTGCCGTCGGTGAGCTGGAACCCGGCGATCTGCGGGTGAAAGTCCGGGATTGGCAATACCTTTTCCGTGTCCGTGCGGCCGTCGACGTCGGGGCCGCGATCGGTCATCCCGTAGATCTCGTCCGTCTTCCCAGGCACCGCCGCGATGGCCGAACCGTTGGCACTGCTCTGGATGTCCACACCACCGACGGTCGCGAGCGGCGGGGTGTCGACGGCGTACAGCTTGACCGCGTCGGTCGTCGTCACCTGAAACTGGTCGGTGCCGGAGAACCCCTTGTTCGGGGTGTACACCATGGTTCCGGCCGGACCGCACGTCAGCTTGCCGTTCGCCGGGGCGCCGAACGCCACCGGCTCGCACCACCGGTGGCAGCCAGCAGCTGCGGGGGTGTGAGCGTCAGCGGGTGATCGACCTTCGTGGCAAGCGACGACGCCGTCGACGCACTCGAACCCGAACACGCTGAACCGGCCGCCACGATTCCCCGCAATTGCCAGCACCTTACGGCCGTCGAACATGACGCAACCGGATAGCAGGCACGGGTGTCCGAAAGTGAACGAGGTTTGCAATTGAACGCAAATGGGGTGCGGCACCGTTGGTTGCCAATGAAGGCGGTATCACCGCCGGATCCGTTCGATTGGAGGATTACGTGGCTTCACCCATTGCACCGTGGAAGACCGGCGGCGACGCCTACCACCAAATGGTGGGCACGCTCTATGACTACTGGGCGTGCTGGACGACATGCGCGATCGCGGATCTGTCGATCGCTGATCACCTGGCCGGGGAAAGTCTCACGGCGGCGGAGGTGGCCGCCCGTGCGGGCAGCGCACCTGAAACCACCCTCCGGTTGATGCGCGCCGGTGTCGCCATCGGCCTGCTGACCGAACAAGCCGACGGCCGATTCGGCTCGACACCGCTGCTGGACACGTTGCGTACCGACGATCCGCGATCCCTGCGGCCGCTCGTGCTCAGCCAGATGGGCAGTTGGCTGCCCTGGGACCAACTCGCGATCGGAATCCGCGAAGGCAGCACCCGATCCACAAAGGCATTCGGGGGCAAGACCATATTCGACTATCTGGCACAGCATCCCGATGAAGCCGAACGATTCTCGGCAGGCATGTCAGGCATGACCGCTGTGTGGGGGCCTGCCATCGCGGACGCCATCGACACCACAGGCGTGCAGTGTGCGGTCGATGTCGGGGGCGCGAAAGGCTCTCTGCTGCAGCTACTTCAGCACAAGAACCCCGCGCTGAGCGGAATCGTTTTCGACCGGCCCAATGTCGTCGAACACGCCGAAGCCGAAATCGCGCGCAACGGCTTCGCGGACCGCACCCGCACTGTCGGCGGGAGCTTCTTCGAGTCCGTCCCGACAGGGGATCTGCTGCTGCTCAAGTTCATCCTGCACGACTGGTCGGACGAGGAGTGCGTCAAGATCCTTCAGAAATGCCGGGACGCGATCGCTCATGGAGGCCGAATCGCCATTATCGACATGGTCGTCGACAAGGCGAATCCACATGCCGCACTGACGGATATGGTCATGCTCATGGCGTGCACGGGCAAGGAGCGCACGATCGAGGAGTTCGACGCGTTGTTCGACGCTGCCGGCTTGAGACGCACCGCCGTGCACAAGACCGGCACCCCGCAGACCGTGATCGAACTCCGTCTCGCCGAGGCCGCCTAGCTCGTCTCAGTGCGCGAAGTGCCGGGCGCCCGTGAGGTATAGCGTGATCCCGGCCTTCGCGGCGGCCTCGGTAACAACGTCGTCGCGCATCGACCCGCCTGGATGCACGATCGCCTTCACACCGGCATCGGTCAGCGTCTCGAGTCCGTCGGGGAACGGGAAGAACGCATCGGAGGCCGCGACGGCGCCGCGCACACGGTCTCCGCCACGCTCGACCGCCAACCTGGCCGCGTCGACGCGGTTCACCTGACCCATGCCCACGCCTACGGTCGCGCCGGCCTTGGCGACGACGATCGCGTTGGACTTCACCGCACGGCACGTCCGCCATGCGAACTTCAGGTCCGCCAGCGTCTCCGGGTCGGCGGGCGAACCGGTGGCCAGCGTCCAGTTGACCGGGTCGTCGCCCGGTGCGTCGAGCGCATCGCGCCGCTGCAGCAGGAGGCCACCGCTGATCTGCCGGAACTCGGTGCCGCCGAGTTGCGGCTCGGAGGCAACGAGTAAACGGATATTCTTTTTGCGCGCAAGCACTTCCACCGCGCCGGGCTCGTATGCGGGCGCGATGATGACTTCGGTGAAGATGTCGGCGACGGTTTCGGCCATCTCCACGCTGACGGTGGTGTTCGCGGCGATCACACCGCCGAAAGCCGACAGCGGATCGCATTCGTGGGCCTTGCGATGCGCATCAGCCACCGAGACGGAGGAGATCGCGATGCCGCACGGGTTGGCGTGCTTGATGATCGCCACGCAGATCTCTTCGTGGTCGAACGCGGCCCGCCATGCGGCGTCGGCGTCGGTGTAGTTGTTGTAGGACATCGCTTTTCCGTGCAGCTGCTCGGCCTGAGCCAGGCCCGGCCACGCGGCGTCGTTGCGGTACAGCGCGGCCGGCTGATGCGGGTTCTCGCCGTAGCGCAGCACCTCGGCACGCCGCCACGTCGCGCCCAGCCACAGTGGTAACGGCTGTGGTGCTTCATCTTCCTGAGGGGCCAGCACCGAGCCCATCCACGACGCCACCGCCACGTCGTACTCGGCGGTGTGCCGGAAGGCCAACGACGCCAGCTTCTTCCGCTCGTCGAGCGTGAACCCGCCTGCCCGCACCGCGGCCAGCACACCTTCGTATCCGAACGGGTCGACGACTACCGCGACGCTGGGGTGGTTCTTCGCGGCGGCGCGCACCATCGACGGGCCGCCGATGTCGATCTGCTCGACGCACTCGTCGATGCTGGCGCCGGAGTCGACGGTCTCGGTGAACGGGTACAGGTTGACGACCACGAGTTCGAATGCTTCGACGCCGAGTTCGGCCAGCGCCGAAACATGCTCTGGTTTACGAAGATCGGCGAGCAGACCGGCATGCACATGCGGGTGCAGGGTCTTTACCCGGCCGTCGAGCACCTCGGGGAAGCCGGTGACCTCTTCGACCGAGGTGACCGGAACTCCCGCGCCCGCAATCGTTTTGGCCGTTGAGCCGGTGGACACGATGGTCACCCCGGCATCGTGCAGGCCGTGTGCCAACTCGGCGAGTCCGGTCTTGTCGTAGACGCTGATCAATGCGCGCCGGATCGGCCTGCGCCCGTCGTTTGAGGTCATCCTATGGTCGCCTTTCCTCCGGTCCAGGTCACGCCGCGGGTGGCCACCGCTTCCAAAACATCCACCAGCAGCCGTCGTTCGACGACCTTGATCCGCTCGTGCAGGGTGGCTGCGTCGTCGTCGTCGAGGACCGGAACCGGCTGCTGGGCCAGGATCGGCCCGGTGTCGGTGCCCGCGTCGACAAGATGCACGGTGCAACCCGTCACCTTGACGCCATACGCCAGGGCCTCAGCGACGGCACGCGCGCCGGGGAAGGCGGGCAGCAACGCCGGGTGGGTGTTCACGATGCGACCGGGAAACCGGGAAAGAAACTGCTGTCCAAGGATTTTCATGAAACCGGCCGATACCACCAGATCCGGCTCGTGCGCGGCGGTGGCCTCGGTCATCGCGGCGTCCCATGCGTCGCGTTCGGCGTAATCGCCCAGCCGCACGGTGTACGTCGGCACCGACGCCTCGGCGGCTATCTGAAGAGCGCGGCAGTCTCGGTCAGCACCGACCGCCACTACTTGCGCGGGGTAGTCGCCGACAGCGGCTTCGAGCAGAGAGGCCAGCAACGAACCGGTTCCGGACGCCAGAACTACGAGCCGCGCCGGTGCACTCGGGGGCACACGGAGCGGTTGCTGCACGCCTCCGACAATAGTGGGTGCCTAGCCGCCGGCTTCACTCTTGTCGTCGCGGGTCGTCCTGACGTCGTCGTCAGCAACGAAATGGTCCTCCGGGTCCTCCGGATACACATCCTCAACTCGCGGCCGGCGAGCGACGGGCACTTCGACGACGTCGTCCTCGGGCTCGTCCTCGGCGAATTCCGGCTCGTCCTCGGCCAATTCCGGCTCGGGCTCAGCCATCTCCGGCTCGTCCTCGACCAACTCCGGTTCGGGTTCGGGTTCCGGCACCGGCTTGGCCCGCTTGGGCCGTCGCGCAATGCCGCCGGACATCGCCACCGTCAGCGCACCGATGCCGACGAACCAGAGGAAGACGGCGGGCCCGAACGTGACCTGGTCGACGCCGACGTCACCGAAGTTGCCGAGCCGACCGCCGCCTGCGAAACCCAGCAGGGCCATGACCAGCGCAGCGATGGCGGCGGCGATGATCAGCTTGCCCAACGCAGGCAGCAGCGGCAGCGGCCGGCGCGCGCACTGCTGCCCGACCGCAACACCGGATGCGGCCGCGACGATCAACAGTGCCACCCACACCGGGCCGAGCGGCGGCGTCGGCACCGCCGCCAGCACCGGCAACGCCGGGACATCGCCGCCGAACACCGTGAACGAACTGAACGTGGCAAGGCCGACATGTGCGCTCGACCCGACTGCGCCCGCGGCCGTGCCGACCATCACGTTCGGCGCGTACAGCACCGACAACACCGTCAGGCTGAACTGCCCGAACATCGAATCGGTGATCGCGTATAGGTCGTGCATCGTCGACCAGTGCACGATGAGCGAGCCGACCATCACGACGCCGGAGAGACCGACCAGGGCCAGCACCCCGGCTACTGCAGCGCGGACCGCGTCGGGCAGCCAATTCGGCAGCGGCGACGCCGCCAGCGTGCGGCCGCCGATGCGCGAACCGACGCCGATCACCGCGCCGATCGCGTGCACGGCCAGCACACCACCGAACGCCCGCAGTGCGTTCGGCGTCTGCAGTTCGGTCACCACCGACGACGCATCGTGGATGACCGCCAGCGCGATCGCGGCGATCAGCAAGGGACCGCCGAGCGCCGACGCCACGACCCAGCGCGTGACGAACCACGACGCGGTGTCTGACGTCGCCGCCGCTGTGGTGCGCGCGGTGCCCCACACCATCGCAAGCACCGGCAACAGTGGCAACACGCCCAGCTCGCTGCCGCCGATCGACACCGGCACTTGGTGCACACCCAGCCACATGCTGGCAGTCGCGCCCAAGGCGCCGGTCATGTCGCTGTTGGCGATGAGCAGCTGCAAAAGCGTCACCGCTGCGATGATGACCAGCGCCACGACCGACGGCCCGAACGCGACCCGAAGCAGCTCACGCGCCTGGCGTGTGCCAGCTGGCCGTTGTTCCACTGGTCGGGCCGCTCCTCGCGTCAGCTCACGCGCGCGAAGTTGACGCACGCGCGGCCCAGACTACGACGGCGGCGGGCCGGACTGTGTGGAAGACGACCCCTGCACGGGCACCTGTGTCGTCGGAGCACTGCTCGAACTGCTCGCGTTGCCCGAACTCCCCGAACTGCCCGAACTGCTCGACGGCGGCTGGCCGTAGGTCGGGAAACCCGTGGGCGGCGTCGGAGGGCCGCTGTGCTGGCCCCCGGGGAACCCGCCGGACGGACCACCTGGGTAGCCGCCGCCGTACTGCGAGGGATAGCCAGGACGCTGCTGTTGCTGCTGGTGGGGCGGCCCGGGCTGATGGTGCTGCCCGTAGTACGGTCCGGGACCGCCGTACTGGCCGTACTGCTGCTGCTGCTCGTAACGGGGTCGCGGCGCGGGCGGAGCGATGACACCCGCGTCGAACAGCAGCACCGCGACCGCGACGATCGCCTGCACCACGCTGAACGCGATGATCAGGTAGAGGCCCCATTCGATACTCACACCCTGCGGCGCGGTGAGCACGATCGCGACCGACAGCAGGAAGCCCAGCACCGACAGCACGGCCACCAGGGCGGGCGCCGCCTTCTGCTTGGGCACCAGGCCGACACCGGCGATCAGCCCTGCCAGCAGCGACGCCACCACGCCGAGGTCGAGCAGCGTGGGCGTGAAGAAGTCCGCACCGGCTTGGAACAGCGGGCCGTAGCTCGACCCGTATACGGCGAGGCCGAGCGCCGCCACCGCGGCCAACAGATACACCGGCAATTTGCTCGGGCCCTCCGCGGCAGGGGTGGCGGGTTCCGGCAACCTGCCGAATTGCTGAGTGGGGGCCGCGAACTGCGTTGTGGGTTGCTGCGCGGGCGGATATCCGGGACTGCCGGGCGGGTAGGTCATGACCTCTCCTGTACTGGCCTGAGCGATTCAGTCATCCACGCTAGCGCACCCTGATGTGGGGGCGGCGACCATCTGCCACCGTCAGGCGGACACCAGCACTGCCGAATCGATCGAATCCTGTTCGGAGTCTTCGATTTCCCGCACCAGAGGCAGCACTCGAGAGCCGAAATACTCGATCTCCTCCTGGAAGTGAAGGAAGCCACCCAGTATCAGGTCGACGCCGCGTTTGCGGTACGCCGCAATCCGTTCCGCGATCTGCTCGGGCGTTCCGATCAATTGGGTGCGGAATCCGTCGTTGTACTGCACCAAGTCCTCGAACGTCGAGTCCGCCCACATGCCGCGTTTGTCGGAGGAGGAGTTGCCAGCCTGTTGCACGGCGGAGCGGAATCCCTCGACTGCGGGACGATTGGCCTTCTCGATGATCTCTCTCAGGACTTCCTTCGCTTCCTTCTCCGTGTCGCGGGCGATGATGAACCCGTTGAGCCCGAAGCGGACCTCGCGGCCGGCATCACGGGCGTGGTCACGCACCTCGACGACCTGTTCGGTCACGCCGTCGAAATCCTTGCCGTTGGAGAAGTACCAGTCGGCGTAGTAGCCGCCGTTGCGGCGCGCGGCGGTGGAATTGCCGCCCTGGAACAGTTCGGGGTTGGGCCGCTCGGCGGTGTTCAGCGGTTTGGGCTTCAGCGTGAAGTCGTGGATGCGGTAGAAGTCGCCGCGGAAGTCGACGTTGTCCTCGGTCCAAATCGTGCGCAGCACCTGCAGGAACTCCGCGCTGCGGCGGTAGCGCTCGTCGTGCTCCAGCCACGGCTCGCCCAGGTGGGTGAACTCGTCCTTGAACCAGCCGGACACGACGTTGACCGCGAACCGGCCGTTGGAGAGGTGATCGGCGGTGGCGCCGAGCTTTGCCAGCACGGCCGGCTGCCATAGGCCAGGGTGGACGGCGGCGATCACCTTGAGCTTCTGCGTGGCAAGCAGCAGAGCCAGCGAGAAGCTGGTCGACTCGTGCTGGTACTCGGCGCCGTAACTTGCCTCGTAGCGGACCTGCGACAGCGCGTACTCGAACCCGTTGCTCTCTGCGGTCTGGGCGAGCTTGGCGTTGTACTCGTAGTTCCAGTCCGTGCGCTGCTCGATGTCGCTGGTGACCAGGCCGCCGCTGACATTGGGCACCCAGTAGGCGAACTTGACGTGGTCTGCGATGCGTTCAGTCGTCATGATCTAATCAGTGCTCCTCTCGTACGCGTGTAGCCCACCAACGGCGTAACGGGCCGTCGCGGGTAAAGCTCGCGCTGAACCTAAGAACGAGTCAGCTCATCACGATCGAGGTCGCGGGGATGCCGTTGAACCGCGACGACGTGACGCTGGTGTAGGCCCCCATCATCGGGCTTACCACGATGTCTTCCGCCTCTAGACGCGGCATCGGGTAGTCACGGGCGATCACGTCCGCACTGTCACACGTCGGCCCGGCGAGCGTCACCGGCTCGTATTCGGCTGCGCCGTCTTCGGTTAGCTCACGCAGCGCGAGGATCGGCGGGTGCACATCTTCGGTCATCACGTTCGAGTAACTGCCGTAGACCCCGTCGTCGAGGTAATGCCACACCTGGCCGTCGCGCTCCGCGGAGCCGACGACGCTGGTGAGCAACGTCATAGAGTCCGCGGCCAGGAACCGTCCCGGCTCCGCGAGCAACGTGAAGTCGTCACGCGCCTGGCCCAGCGCGCCGTCGATGACATCGGCGATCGCGTCGATGGTGGGCATCGGCTCGCGGTAGGCGACGGGGAACCCGCCGCCGATGTCGATGACGCGGCTGTGCACGCCGAGGCTCTCGCCGATGTGCGCGATCAGGTCCAGGGTGCCGCGCAGCGCCGTGCCGTAGGGCTGAGGCGACGGGGTCTGACTGCCGACATGGAAGCTGAACCCGGCGAACTGCGCTCCCACCGAGATGACGTGCTTTACGAGTAGCTCGGCGTCGGCCGGCTCGACTCCGAACTTCGATGACAGGTCGGACTTGGCGGCCGGATTGCGGAAGGCCAGCCGCACCAGCAGCTCGATGTCGGCTGGCCGTCCCGCGAACTTCTGTGCCTCGCAAGCGTTCTCGACGACGAACGTGCGGATGCCCGCCGCGTATGCCGCGTCGATGTCCACGGGCTTCTTGATCGGATTGGTGTGGATGCAGCGGTCCATCGGCAGGCCGAGCCGCTGCAGAAGGGCGATCTCGGCGCTGGTGGCGACGTCGAACCCGCCACCGCAGATCGCGATCGTCGACAGAACCACCGGGTGCGGCGATGCCTTGACGGCGTAGTGCAGGCGGAATCCGGCCAGCCTGGCCGTCAGCTGCCGGTAGCGGCGGGCGACCAAATGCGGCCGCAGCACCAGCAGCGGTGTGCCGTGACGTTCGGCAAGCGAGGCAAGCCGTCCGGCGTCCGCCCGCAGCTCCTCACGCAGCTTCGACCGTCGAGACGGATCCATCGGTCACCTCCTCAGCGCTCGGCTCGGCCCGCACCAGCAGGGCCTTGAACCGCTCGTAGCTGACGATCGCGATGAGATAGAACGCAAGGTCGGAGACGAGCTTGCCGAAGATCCAGCCGCCGATCGTGTTGTCGAAGATCAGCGGACCGAGATAAAACGCGACGGGCCTGACCGCGACGCTGTCGATCAGCTCGGCGGGGCCGAACTCGACGGCCACGCTGCGCAGCGCGAGCAGGTTTGATTTCAACACACGTAACGGCCAGCGCCTGTCGCCGTGGTCTCGGTAGCTGAGGCGCAACGCGCTCACGTAGGCCGCCGCGTAGTAGCCGGCCGACGCGCCGATGGTCGCGGCGATCGCCGCCGCGGCCAATGAGCCCGTCGCCAAGTACACGACCGCCGCGCCGCCCAACTCCCCCGCCGTTCCCGCGAGTTCGCACGGCAGGTAGCGGCGGACCCACTCGCGCAGCTTTCTTCCTGCGGTCCCCCCGGCTTTCACAACGCGAACTGTTCCGCGCCCGACGTTGCGGGTCATGCGTAGCCCACTACGCGTTCTACCTCATGGCACTACGTAGGGGCCGTCGAAGACCCCGCTGAGCTGCTGACAGGACCCCGCCCTTGCCCGCCAGACTGGAACACGTTCTAATTCTTGACATGGACTACGGGCTCGTACTTTTCACCAGCGACCGCGGCATCGCCCCGGCGGCGGCAGCCAAGCTCGCCGATGACCATGGTTTTGCCACGTTCTACGTGCCCGAACACACCCACATCCCGGTCAAGAGGCAGGCCGCCCACCCCACCACCGGTGACGAGTCTCTGCCCGACGACCGCTACATGCGCACTCTGGATCCGTGGGTCAGCCTGGGCACCGCGGCAGCGGTCACCTCGCGTGTCCGGCTGTCGACGGCGGTGGCGCTGCCGGTCGAGCACGACCCGATCACGCTGGCGAAGTCGATAGCCACCCTGGATCACCTTTCGGGGGGCCGGGTCAGCGTCGGCGTCGGATTCGGTTGGAACACAGACGAACTCGCGGACCACAGCGTGCCGCCAGGGCGGCGGCGCACCATGCTGCGCGAGTACCTGGAGGCCATGCGCGCGTTGTGGACCGAGGAAGAGGCGTCGTACGAGGGCGAATTCGTCAACTTCGGCCCGAGCTGGGCGTGGCCGAAGCCGATCCAATTGCACA
>Ga0157380_10003340_pt1 | contig 11014 bp, 14 predicted proteins | sample S35metaG_FD_119757 | JGI IMG/M metagenome (GOLD analysis project Ga0157380, IMG submission 119757) | Switchgrass rhizosphere microbial communities from Kellogg Biological Station, Michigan, USA - S3-5 metaG | ecosystem: Host-associated > Plants > Roots > Rhizosphere > Soil | place: USA...
CAAGACCGTGACGCCGGCGGTGCCGGACCTCGACGGCGACGGGCTGCTCGCCGGCGCGGAGGTAAACTGATGGAGCTCGTGTACGCGCTCGGCATCGGCGTGCTCGCGGCCTCCGGCGTGTGGCTTCTGCTGCGGCCGCGCACGTTCCAGGTGCTCATGGGGCTGCTCCTGCTCTCGTACGCGACCAACCTCTTCATCTTCGGCATGGGCCGGCTCGCGCAGCACGCGCCGCCAATCCTCGATTCCTCGGTTGCCGCGGGTGCCGCTGTCGACACCGCGCGCTACGCGGACCCGGTGCCGCAGGCGCTGGTGCTGACCGCGATCGTCATCGGCTTCGCCACCACCGCGCTCTTCCTGGTGGTGCTGCTGGCGCTGCGCGGCCAGACCGGCACCGACCACGTGGACGGCCGGGAGCCCGACGCGTGAACGCGCTGCTCCGCCACCTCGTCGTCCTGCCGGTCATCGTGCCGCTCCTCGCCGGCACGCTGATGTTCTTCCTCGCGGAGGCGCGCCGCACGGCGCGCATTGCGCTCGCCCTGGCCTCGGTGCTGGCCCAGCTCGCGGTCGGCGTCGCGCTCCTCTATCTCACGAGCGACGCGGCGCCCTACATCTGGTCCGAGGGCGTCGGCGTCTACCCGATCGGCGGCTGGCCGGCCCCGTTCGGGATCGTGCTGGTCGTGGATCGCCTGGCCGCGGTGATGGTGACGCTCTCCGCCACCATCGCGGTCCTGACGCTCGTGTATTCGGTCACGCGCTGGGACCGGCCCGGGCAGCCGTTCCACTCGTTGTTCCAGTTCCTGCTCATGGGCCTCAACGGCGCTTTCCTCACCGGCGACCTGTTCAACCTGTTCGTGTTCTTCGAGGTGCTGCTCGCCGCCTCCTACGGCCTCATGCTGCGCGGCGGCGGGACGGAGCGCATCCGGCTCGGGCTGCACTACATCGCCGTGAACCTCACCGGCTCGATCCTGTTCCTGGTGGGCATCGCTCTGATCTACGGCACCGCGGGCACGCTCAACATGGCCGACCTCGCCGGGCGCGCCCTCGCGCTCGCCCCGCACGATCGTGCGTTGTTCGACGCCGGCGCCGGCATCCTCGGAGTCGCCTTCCTCATCAAGGCCGGGAGCTGGCCGCTCAACTTCTGGCTGCCGGGCACGTATTCGATCTCGATCGCGCCCGTCGCCGCCGCGTTCGCGATGATGACGAAAGTGGGCTTGTACGCCGTGCTGCGCCTCAGCACGCTCCTGCAGGAGTACGAGACGCTGGGCGCCGCCTTCTTCTACACCGGGCTTGCCACGCTCGCGACGGCGACGATCGGCATGCTCGGGGCGAAGCACCTCGCGCGCCTCGTGGCCTATTCCGTGCTGGTGTCGACCGGCATCCTGTTCGCGGCAATTGGGCTCCGGATCGAGGCGCTCACCGCGCCGATCCTTTTCTACGTCATCGTGTCGGCGCTCACGACCTGCACCTTCTTCCTGCTGACCGGCATGACCGACCGCACGCGCCAGACCGACCCTTCCTTCTCGCCGGAAGACGACCCCGAGCCGGCGCACGTGTACGTCGCCTACGGAATCAAGGAGCCGTCGGTGTTCGCGGGAGACCAGGACGCCGGAGTCGCGATTCCCGCGGCGATGGCCTTCCTCGGCATGGCCTTCGTGTGCTGCGTGCTGCTGCTCACGGGCCTGCCGCCGCTGCCCGGATTCCTGGCGAAGTTCGCGCTGCTCGCGACCGCGCTCGATGCCGCCACCGCCGGCGACACGCGCGCCATCGTGTGGATCCTGTGCGCGGCCGTGCTGGCCTCGGGGCTTGCCGGCATCATCGCGTTGAGCCGGGTCGGCATGCGCCTCTTCTGGAGCATTGCCGCCCGCACGACGCCGCGCCTGCGGCTGCTCGAGGCCGCCCCGATCGGCGTGCTCATCGTTCTCACCTTCGGGCTGACGGTCTTTGCCGCGCCGGTGAACCGCTATCTCGACTCGGCCGCCAGTTCGCTGCACCAGCCGGACGCCTACGTGCGCGCCGTGCTGTCGCTCGAGACGCGGCGCGAGCGCAAGGAGGCGCGGCAGCCATGACGGGCTTCCTGCAGCGGATCTCGCCGGTGCTCGTGGCCGTGCTGCTCGCGACCTGGCTGCTGCTCCACCAGACGTTGGCCCCGGGCCAGGTGCTGCTCGGCCTCGCCCTCTCCATGGTGCTCGCCTGGTTCGGCCACGACCTGCGGCCGCTGCGCGCCAGGCTGCGCCGCGTGGACCGCGCGCTCGACCTCTTCTTCGTGGTGTTCTGGGACATCGTGCGCTCGAACGTCGCCGTGGCGCGCATCGTCCTCGGCCTCGTCGGGCGGCGCCAGGTCCGCTCGGGGTTCCTGCGGATCCCGCTCGACCTGCACGACGATCACGGGCTCGCGGTGCTCGCCTGCATCGTCACCGCGACGCCCGGCACGGTCTGGGCAGGCCTTTCACCCGACGGGGCGACGCTGACGCTGCACGTGCTCGACCTGCGGGACGAGGACGAATGGGTCCGCACGATCAAGCAGCGCTACGAGCGCCGGCTGATGGAGATCTTCCAGTGAGCGACTTCTTCGCCTTCGCGGTGCTGTTCGCGACGCTGTGCGCCGGCCTCGCCATGGTGCTCGCCTCGGCACGCCTCTTCCGCGGCCCGTCGGCGCAGGACCGGGTGCTCGCCTTCGACACCTTCTACGTCAACGGGATGCTGCTGCTCCTGATGCAGGCCATGCGCACGGGCTCGCCGGTGTACTTCGACATGGCGCTCCTGATCGCGCTGTTCGGCTTCGTCGGCACGTTCGCACTCGCGCGCTTCCTGCTCCGCGGGGAGGTCATCGAGCCATGACCGGCCTCGAACTGCCCGCCTGGGCCGCGTTGCCCGCCGGTGTCCTGCTCATCGTCGGCGGACTGCTCGTGGTCATCGGCTCGCTCGGGCTCCTGCGCATGCCCGATTTCTACGCGCGCATGCACCCGCCCACCATGGGCACGACGCTCGGCACGGGCTGCGTGCTCATCGCCTCGATGCTGGTCTCCTCCGCGGTCGCGGGGCGGCCCGTCATCCACGAGATCCTGATCACGCTGTTCCTCGTCATGACGACACCGGTGTCGGCGATGACGCTCATGACCGCGGCGATGTCGCGCGCACCCAAGGTTTGACAGCTCCTACAGCAAGCAAAATGTAACTTGCCGGTAACCTCGACGGCGCTATCCTCAAGTCACGGAGGACACCGACATGCAGGCAGATCAGATCGTCGGGCACGTCCGCAAGGGCTCGCGGCCTCCCGAAGACATCGACGCCAATGCGGCGGCCAAGCCGGCCCCGCGGGCGCAGTCCCGGAAACCCGCCGCACGCGAGTCACATGCCGCGGCCCCGACGCGCAAGACGCCCCGTTACGGCTGCGGCTTCTGACGCTGCAGGCCTCAGTCAGCCAGGCTGACGTCCGCGACCTTTTCCTTGTATTCCTTTTTCGGATCGCGGCCGAGCATGAGCTTCAGGGCTGAAAACATGCTGTTTTCATTGAGCCAGACCTGGGCGCGATCCGGATCGAAGCGCAGCAGCCGCAGCTTCGGGTCGCGCTTTCCCTCTTCGTACCAGGCGGCCAGGAACGGATTCCACAGGCGGTCGACGACAGCAGGGTCGTTGTCGATCTCGAGGTCGCCGTCAATGGACGCGAACAGCTCGTGGCCCTTGGACACGAAGTGCATGAGGGCCGGGCTCCTGCCATCGACCGCCTTCACCAGGTCCACGTCCCGAGCGCTGAATATCCAGATCGGACCCGCGTCCTGGTCGCCGTCCACCAGGGCTGTCATCGGCTGGGTATGACCCTCATCGACCCCGACGAGGCCCAGCATGACAGTCCGATCGGACCTGAGGGCTTTCCAGAACTTTGCGGCGATCGCGGCTTCGGCTTTCATGGACCGACAATCCGCCATGTTCGGGGCGCGCGGGATCGGTCAAGCGGCCGGCCGCCTGTAGGAAGCCGGGTCGGACGTCACTTTGCGGTTGCGGAGGCCCGCGTTCCGGTGGAAGCCTCGTGGATCCGCCGTACCGTCGCCATCGTGTCTGCCTGCCCTGCCGACTTGTCGTCCCGATAGCGCCTGACTCGTGCGAGACGGAGCGCCAAGCCGCCCGGATAGCGGCCACTCGCCTGCAGGTCGCTGAACGCAATCTCGACGACCAGTTCAGGGCGCACGTAGACGACACCTCCGTCGCGATGCGTCTCGCGCGCCAGGAACTCCTTCGTCTGCCACTCGAGCATCGCGTCCGTCAGCCCCTTGAAAGTCTTGCCGAGCATCACGTAGTCGCCGGTCTGGGTGTCGAGAGCGCCGAGATGCAGGTTCGAGAGCTTGCCCGCCCGGCGGCCGTGCCCCCATTCGGCGGCCATGACGACCAGGTCGAGCGTATGTGCGTGCTTGATCTTGAGCCAGCTGGCGCCGCGGTTTCCCGCTTCGTACGGCGCATCCAGCGACTTCGCCATGAGCCCCTCGTGCCCGGCCGCGAGCGCGGCGTCGTAAAACGACCTTGCCTCGTCCGCCGACGCGGTCACCAGCCGCAAGACCCGGGAGGATTCGGGCACGGCCTCCGCAAGCTTCCGGAAACGGTCGCGCGTCGGCTGGTCGGCGAGGCTCTCGCCCTCGTGGCGAAGGCAATCGAAGAACACGCCGCGCACCGGCAATTCCGCCCGCAGCCGCTCGACGTCGAGCTTGCGGCCGAAGCGGCGCATCGTCACCTGGAACGGAAAAGGCCGGTTGGAGTCGTCGAAGGTGATCGCCTCGCCGTCCAGGATCACGTCCTGGACGGGCAGGCTTGCGACGAGCTCCACGACCTCGGGGATTGCGGCGCCCACTTCATTGAGGTTCCGCGTGTAGATCCGCACCGTGCTGCCGGACTTGTGCGCCTGGATTCGCGCCCCGTCCAACTTCCATTCGAAGGCGGCTTCGCCGCCCAGCTGGCGCAAGGCATCGGCCGGATCCGCTGCGGTCTGCGCCAGCATCGGGGCAATGGGCGACAGGACCTCGAGCCTGAAGCGCGCAAGGCCTGCGCCCCCTTCGGTCAACGCGGCCTTTGCGACCGCACCGATGCCTTGCGAGTACATCAGCGCACGTCTCAAGTCGGACACCGGCAGCGACGCCGCCACGGCGACGGCATCCACCATGACGCCCTCGAGCGCGCCCTGCCGCAGTTCGCCCAGCAGCAGGCGGAACAGGAACTCCTGCTCAGGGGGCGTCGCCCGCCCGAACAGGTCGCGCAACGCCGCCGCCCGCAGGGAATTCACGCCGGGGCCTCGAAGTGCCGCGACGTCCGTGATCGTGCGATCGACCTCGGTCAAGGACAGGGATGCGGCGCCCGCAGGCGTCGCGTCCCGCGCCTGGTTCAGTACGGCCGGGCCGAGGCCCACGCGCCCCTGCGGGGGCTCGCCAGAGAGATACTGGACGCCGATCCGGATCTCGGCAGGATCCAGTGCGCGGAGCAAGCCCGCGAGCTCGCTTACCTTGGCGAGCCGTCCCCGGGTCGCAGCGACCCGCTGTGAAGTCGCCACCACGTCAGCGAGGCGTGTCATGCGTTACCAGTAGCAGATTCACTGCGCGTGGCCCGCCTTCCACCGGCGCGAGAGGCTCACGGATTTGTCCTACACCACAATTCTCTGCCGTCCGGCTACCGCCGACAGACGAACCGCGTGGTAATTGCACCGCGCCATGGTCGAAACAGTCTTCAACAAGGTCGTTCACCTGCTGATCGCCACCTCCGTCGGCGAACTAGAGGCTGTCCTCGGAACCTTGCCCCATGGTGTCCGGTTCGGCGTGGCGCACCAACTCGACGAGACTGGTGAAGCCCACCGCTACGAAAGTGCCCGCCACTGCGCCTACTACCTGCGCCGGCATCCCGATGGCGTCTTGATCTGGCGGTGGTGCTATGTCGCCTCGACGCTGGAGGCGAAATACCTCCAGGCGCTGGTCGAGGCGCTCGAAAAGCCGCTGGACGGCAAATCGGCCACGCAGGTCTTTGAACGGGCCACGCATCGCAGCGTCAGCAACCCGCGCCCGATGGGCATGGAGTATCACGCCCTCAATCTCGCGAACTACCCGGCCCTGCTGCCGGGTTCCGGGCCTACCGGCGCGCTGACATAAGTTCCCGCGACGCAGTCCGGGGCGCCCGCCCTGGCAGAGGGTGCCTAGAAGAACCCGTGCAGTTCCAGGAAATAGAACTCCCGGTTCTGCTGCGGACTGAGGGGATCGCCGTCGTACAGGCGCGCGCCGCCCCTGACCTGGAGGAACTGGATCGGCGTGTACTCGTACACGAGCGAGAAACGCTCCTGGGTATCGGCGTCGAACCCTGAGGCTGCCTCGATTGCCTCCACCGTGCCCTTCAGGTTGTGCCCCTGGCGCGGCTCCCAGTTGCCCTCGAGCAGGCCGACCCAGCGCGCAATGCTGCCACCCGGCAGGCCGCGGTCTTCGATGTAGTCGACCTCGGCGAGCCAGGTGAGCGGGCCCGTGCGCAGACCCGCGTGCACCGCGCCCATGTGCCGGGAGATGTCGCCACCGTCGTTGAAGTTGTAGCTGGCCCCCACCCGCCAGCTCGGCTGGACGCGCTCGCCGCGCAGGCTCCACTGCTTGCCGGAATTGGTCTCGCTGGCGCCGGCCGTGCCGTTCGACACCGCGAACTGCGCGCTCCAGGGGCCCGTTTCCAGCCCGAACTCGACGCCGTCGTCGGGCGTGTCGAATCCGATGGCGGAGACCTCGCGCACGAAGGCCGTGTCGTCCTCGAGCCGCAGGCCGAAGGGCAGGTACATCTGCCCCGCCTGCAGGTACCAGCGATTCGACGTGTCGAGCCAAAGCCGTGCATAGGCCTCGAGGTTCCGGCTCTCGTCCGGCGCGAGTTGCTGGTCGACGTAGAGCGAGAGCCGGCCCGGGATGACGCGCAGGTCGAGGTACAGGCGCAGCTCGTCGACGTCGAATGCGAGGTCCTCGTCGGGGGCGCCGTCGTAGTCGACGAAGGTCGCATCGCTGCGCAGGTTCCCGCCGACGGCAACGAAGCGGCTTATCTCGCCGAGCCATTGCACATCGCCGGTGTTGATCGTGTGCGCCGGCATTACGTTCTGCGCAAAGGCATTTCCGGCGGCGTTACGCAGCCCGCCCCCGCTCGGATTCACGTGGCAGGCCATGCACTTGAGACCCTGGCGCGCTGCCAGGTAGGGCTCCGCCGCGGCTGGCGCACTCGCGGCCACCCACAGCACCGCCGCCGCGACGGCGATCCTGAACGCTCCTGGCCTGCCCATGCGAACCATGGGCAGTAAGTGCCGCCGCTAGCCCAAAAAGTTCTACCGGCTCGGCAGGTCGAAGGCGAGCAGCTCGGCGTCGCGGCCGTGCATGATGGACAGCGTGTTGCCGCCCGACATCTTGAGGGCGTCGCCCGCCTGCAGGACGATTCCGTTGACCGTGACGGCGCCGCGCGCCACGTGCACGTAGCCCCGCCGCCCGGCGCCGATGTCGAGCCCGGCCCGCTCGTCGCCGTCGAATAGGCCCGCGTAGACCCGCGCGTCCTGGTGGATCAGCACCGAGCCGTCGGCCTGGTCAGGCGACGCGATCAGGCGCAGCCGGCCCCGCTTGTCTTCCTCGGAGAAGCGCTTCTCCTCGTAGCTCGGCGGGATGCTGCGCACGTTCGGCTGAATCCAGATCTGCAGGAAGTGCACGCCCTCGCTCGCGGACGGGTTGAACTCGCTGTGCTGCACGCCACGCCCGGCGCTCATACGCTGCACGTCGCCGGGCCGGATCGTCGAGGTGCTGCCGGTCGAGTCCTTGTGCGCGAGCGCGCCCTCGAGCACGTAGCTGATGATCTCCATGTCGCGGTGGCCATGCGTGCCGAAGCCCTGGCCCGGCGCGACGCGGTCCTCGTTGATCACGCGCAGCGGGCCGAACTCCACGTGCTGCGGGTCGAAGTAATCCGCGAACGAGAAGCTGTGGTAGGACTTCAGCCAGCCGTGGTCGGCGTAGCCGCGGTCCTTGGCGCGTCGTATTTCCTGCATGGCGGTTGCTCCGTCCGTGGAAACTGCATCATGGTGGCGACTGGTGTCAATGCAACTAGCCGGGCCCGTCGTCGCGGGCGAGGCGTGCCTCCGCCAGGTCGATCTCGCGTTCAAGGCGGGTCAGGATATCGTCGCCGATCTCGCCGCCCTGCCACAGGCGGATCAGGGCCGCGCGTTGGGCGGCCGCCGCACCCAGCCAGAGGCGCGACTCGCTGTCCGGGGCGTCCCCGCCATAAGCCTGCTTGTGCATCCGGCTGTTGAAGAAGCGTTTTACCATCGCGGCGTCGCTCTCGGGCAGGCCGTGCTCGGCGACCAGCTTGTCCACCTCGCGGATCGCCGCCTTGCACATGGCCGTGCGTGCGCGCTCGGTCTCGGTGTCCCCTGACGAATCGCGCTCGAGGCGGAGCGCGCGGACCAGGGCCGGCAGCGTGAGCCCCTGCCCGACCAGCGTCACGAACACGATCCCGAACGCGAGCAGGATCACGAGGTCGCGGTGCGGAAACGGGTCCCCGTTCGGCAGGGCCACCGGAATGGCGAGCGCGGCGGCCAGCGTGACGACGCCCCGCATCCCGCACCAGCTGACGAGCGTGGACACGCGCGCCGAGGCCGGGTCGCGGCGCTGCAACGACGGGATGAGCCAGCGGACCCCGTAGGTCGCCGTGAAGATCCACGCGAACCGCACGCCGGTGGCGACCAGGCTCAGGATCGCGACCAGGCCGGCGACCCGCGGCCATGAAAGCTGCGGATCGGCGAGGATCGATTCCGCGACCACGGGCAGCTCGATCCCGATCAGCACGAACACCAGGCAGTTCACCACGTACACCAGCGCGCGCCAGAACGTGCGGATGTTGAGGCGCGACAGCGCGTTGCTGCCGAGATGCGACCACCGCGACCGGTAGAGGCCGACCGTGACCACGCCGAGGACGGCCGAGACTTCGAACGATTCGCAGAGCCAGTACGTCGCAAAGGGGGTAGTCAGGGACAGGGCGAGCTCCAGCATCGGGTCGTGCAGGCGCTCCTGCAGCGTCGCCGTGAACCAGCCAATTGCGAGGCCGATCACGATCCCGCCGGCCGCGATCAGGCCGAACTCACCGACCAGCGCCCATCCGGAGAAGGCGCCCGTCATGGCGGCCGCGACCGCGAAGCGGTACAGCACGAGGCCCGTCGCGTCGTTCACGAGGCTCTCGCCCTCCAGCAACGCCAGCAGGCGGCGCGGTAACTGAAACCGCCTCAGGACCGCGGTCGCCGCGACGGCGTCGGGCGGCGAGACGATCGCCCCGAGCGCGAAGGCGACCGCCCACGGCGCGTCCGGCACCAGCCACTTGAACGCGATGCCGACGGCCAGCGTCGTGGTCGCGACGAGTCCGGTGGAGAGCAGGAAGATGGGGCGCAGCATCGAACGGAAATCGCGCCACGACGTCTCGACCGCGGCGGGATACAGGACGGCCGGCAGCACGATGGCGAGCATCAGGTTCGGCTCGATCGAGAGCTCGGTCCAGTTGAAGGCGAAAGCAAAGCCGACGCCCGCCAGCACGAGCACCACCGGGTAGGGCACCCGGATGCGGTTCGCGAGCCAGCCCGCCGCGATCGCGCAGGTCATGACCAGAATGAAAGCGAGCAACTCGCCGTCCTCCCTCCCCAGGCGAATGGGGGATATCATGGACGGAGCAACCCCATGGGGCCAAGCTCAGTGAGCGATTACGACCTGATCGACCCCATCGGCGCGAACGACCACGTTCTCGGCGCCGCGCACGCGCGGGTCGAGGTCGTCGAATATGGCGACTTCCAGTGCCCGATCTGCAAGCTCGCCGTGTCCCCCGTGCAGATGCTGCTCAGGCATTTCGACGGCCGGGTCCGCTTCGCGTACCGCCACTACCCGATCGAGGACGCGCATCCCCACGCGCTTGGTGCCGCGGAGGCGGCCGAGTGCGCCGGCGCCCAGGGCAAGTTCTGGGAGATGCACCAGCTCCTGTTCGACAACCAGCCGCACCTCGACCGGACGCACGTGCATCGCTACGCCGAGTCGCTCGGCCTCGACATGGCGCGGTTCAAGTCGGAAATGGACGGCGAGAGCTACCGCCAGCGCATCCGCGAGCAGAAGGAAGTCGCCCGGCGCAGCCACATGCGTGCCACACCGGGCTTCTTCGTCGACCGGAAGATCGTGGACGTCTCGTTCGGTTACCACACGCTGTTCGAAGCAACCGAAGCCGCGCTGCTGAAGCTGCGCTGAGTCTCAGGCGCTCTTGCGCCGCGGCAACTCCCAGTCCGGACGGATGAAGTGGCAGGTGTAGCCGCCGGGGTTGCGCAGCAGGTAATCCTGGTGCTCCGGCTCCGCCTCCCAGAAGTCGCCCGCCGCCACGACCTCGGTCACGACCTTGCCGGGCCAGAGGCCAGACGCATCCACGTCCGCGATCGTGTCCTCGGCGACGCGGCGCTGCTCGTCGCTCGTGAAGAAGATCGCCGACCGGTAGCTCGTGCCCATGTCGTTGCCCTGGCGGTTCTTCGTCGTCGGGTCGTGGATCTGGAAGAAGAACTCCAGCAGCTTGCGGTAGCTGATCTTGGCGGGATCGAACAGGATCTCGACCGCCTCGGCGTGGTAGCCGTGGTTGCGGTAGGTCGCGTTCGGCGTGTTGCCGCCCGAATACCCGACCCGGGTCGAGATCACGCCCGGGTAGCGGCGCAGGAGATCCTGCACGCCCCAGAAGCATCCGCCGGCCAGCAATGCGCGTTCCGTTGTCATCGCCTGTCTCCTACCTGGTCCAGGTACGCCCCGTAGCCCTGGGCTTCCATGTCGTCGCGGTGGACAAACCGCAGCGACGCCGAGTTGATGCAGTAGCGCAGGCCCCCGCGGTTGCGCGGGCCGTCATTGAAGACGTGGCCGAGGTGGCTGTCGCCGCTCGCCGAGCGCACCTCCGTCCGCGCCATGCCGTGACTGTCGTCCGACAGCTCACGGACGTTCGCAGGCTCGATCGGCTTCGTGAAGCTTGGCCAGCCGGA
>Ga0157380_10003341_pt1 | contig 11014 bp, 15 predicted proteins | sample S35metaG_FD_119757 | JGI IMG/M metagenome (GOLD analysis project Ga0157380, IMG submission 119757) | Switchgrass rhizosphere microbial communities from Kellogg Biological Station, Michigan, USA - S3-5 metaG | ecosystem: Host-associated > Plants > Roots > Rhizosphere > Soil | place: USA...
CCTGTCGAATGCTTGCAAGACCTAATCATCGATTTGCGACGGTTAAGTTTTTCTGCACCCACTGCGCCATACGATAAGGCCGATAGACAAACCGAGCCGCTACTTCCACTCGAACTGCCAGTAGCAGCCGAATAGCCCCCGTACGTCATTCCTCGAGTTCAGGCGAGCGAGTTGCGATTAACTCGGCGGCAACGGCTTGCCGACGTATAGGCTGCGCAATTTCTCGCTCCCGACAGGATGATAGTCGCACTCGTAGTCGGCACGCACGCACTGAGCGAGCGGCAAACGGCGTATGGCATTGCCCAGGTACTCAATGCCGCGTTGGGATCGTGCGGCCTCGCATGCGTTCGGTCCGGGGGCAATGCGTCATTCAGCAGCCATCGCGGAGGGATGAGCTTTCGCTACGTCCATTCGCTTGTCTTCATAGTGGTGAAGAACAAACAGGCGGATCGCCGAGGATAGATTGCTCTGTTCGCGCCTACCGTCGATCTTAGTGACCAATTCCGACAGCGTGACTTGCTGGGTATGCGCGATTTTTTTCAGGTCAGTCCAGAAGGGATCTTCAAGGCTGACGCTGGTCTTGTGTCCATCAATTACGATGGAACGTTTAACGACCGAGGATTTCATCAAGGGTCCCCCGAAAACCCCCCGTGCCCGTTACCGTTATAAGGTAGATTCGGAATAGGCTGAGGTAGTTCGTCACCGCCGGCGCTAATTCGTCTTTTCGTGATGGCCGACACAGCGGCATCTGGTGTTGTTATGTGTAAGTTCCATTGCGAAGGTGGTTATCATGGACACACACAAACAAGATGTCGCTACGCTCATCGAGCTGTTGAAAATGGCCGCGTTCTGAAGCTGACCAGGTCTCGCAAAGCGACCTGCTCCGTGAAGATGACTCCTTGCTTGAGATGTGGCCGGAAGCCTGCCGACGCACCGGGGTCGGAAGGCGCGAATTTCCGCCCGAAGTAATCAAACTCTGGAAAGAAAGATTGGGCAGGGCGAATTGAAAATGTTTGCGCGGCGGCGCTCCGCAGTCTCGGTAGCCGACAGGAGCTGAATGTCCGCTTTGGGCCAATAGCGGACGTCAGACGCTGCTGCGCTCTCTCATTTCGAGGGTTACAAGCCTCGCCAATAACGTGGCCGGATAAAGTTGACCAATTATGCTTTCGATATTGCATAGGGTCCGCGCAAAAGGATGCACGGGGACGATGTCGCCGAATCCCGTCGACGTCAGAGTGACAAAACTCAAATAAATGACCGAGTTGGCAAGGGCTGGGTTGTCTTCGAATATTATTCCCTTGAACGCATCGGGAACCGACAAGCCGATTAATACGAACAGCGCCCCAAAGGCGACTGCGATGAGTAGATACAGCAGGATCGCGCCGATTATCCGGTGGTAGGTGACGCGGCCACGCCTGAATACAGCTTGGGCGACGACCGCTCCGAGCGTGATCGCAATGGCGAACCAGGCAGCTGCTAGTATGGAAATGTTGTAGGGCCATGGGGGATAGAATAGGCGCAGCAAGAAGACGACGGCGTTAGCGGCAAGGCAGATCGACATCACGGCAAATGCCGCGGGATGGTCAGAAATAATGAGCATGCCAGCCATGATTGCTAACAGGGTGGCAACTACGAAGCCTTGAAACGCAAAGATGCCCATCGCCTGAAGCGGTGAAAATACAAACATTTCGAGCGCAATAAAGAGAGCTAGCAGCGTTAGAAGCTGGTCGGTATATTTTTGCCGTATTCGGCGTATCTCGCTTATGGGGTTCAATTACCTTCGGCGTCCCGAAATCGCAGCCAACGCCTATTGTCCTCGACGTCGCTTAATATTTTGCTGCTGTCTGACGGCACGGCGGTAAAGAGCACCAAGGCTAGGATGTCCGCTTTGGGTCATTAGCGGTTTTTGGTGCGGGGCATCTCCGGCGACGAAGGTTTAGGCGTGTCCGCGCTTGCGCGAAAACGCTTTAAGACGAATACACGGATCGCCGATGAAAGATTAACATTATGCGTTTCTCGATTTATCTGTTCGACCAACTCCGTTATAGCCCTACCCTCCTTTTTGGCTATCTCGCGCAAGCCTTGCCAAAATTCGTCTTCCAACGACACGCTCGTTCTATTCCCATTCACAGCTATCGACCGTTTGGTTATGGTTCTCATAATCGCTGTAAAATGCCCGCAACGCGGGGAGCGTTGCGGGCAGTGTGTTATTTTTTCTCAGTTGCCGAACTACTGGTTTCCTTCTTCTTTTTCTTTTTGCTGCGCCGCTCGGTGCGTCGTTCCTGGCGGTCGCCACGCCGCTCGTCACGCCGCTCCATCCCCTGCGTCTGCGCATCAGCATCTGTCGCGATCAGCATCGTTGCCGGTACTGCGACGCTTACGGCAGCCGCCAGGCCCAGAAGCGAAAAAGCCCTTCGACGAGAAATCAATTCAAATTTGATGCTTTCACTCATCTCAGCCTCCTGATTTACCCGAAAGCCAAGATTGCTCCCGAAGACGATTGTCGGCCAATTGGCCTTGGGGCCAATGTCCGCTTTGGGTCAGAACCAGACATGTGCGCCGCAATAAGCGATGCCCGCTTCAGCCCCAATAGCGACCGCGAAAGCGGACTCTCGCAAAAGGTCATGTCTGCTTTACCCCCGAAAGCGGACATTAACGCCTCCCGATAAAAGCGTCGCGTCATTGATCTAAGTCATTGTCCCTGATGTTCGAAAATGTAGTGGTATTTTCAATAAGTGGATGGGAAAGCCAGTCATGTTCAAACTTCGTATTGCGCTGGTGCTGTTTGCGCTCACTACAGCTTACATTTCACCGGCAGTTGCCCAGACGGCGCAGGGGACCAACGTCGGCAGGCTCAGCTGCACGATGTCGCCTTCGATTGGCCTGATTATTGGATCCCGGCAGCGGGTGTCATGTCGTTTCGCTCCTACTGGTCCTTATCCCCCCGAAACCTATGTAGGCGTTATTAACTCAATTGGTCTCGACATCGGCATCACGGCGGGCGGCGCGATGGCGTGGAGCGTGTTCGCGCCCACAACGGGTCCGATGCGTGGCGGACTTGCCGGCACTTATGTTGGCGCAAGCGGTGCCATCGGCGTGGGAGTGGGCGTAGGCGCTAACCTTCTATTCGGCGGAACTGGCCGGTCGATCGCATTGCAGCCCCTTTCAGTGGAAGGGTCGGTTGGGATCAACCTGTCTCTTGGCGTTTCCGGTCTCACGCTCCAGTTTGTGCAATGAGCATATGAGCAATACACGGGTGGCGCGTCGCAGATGATCCCTCATCCTCCATCACAACCCTGCGACAACTTCGGCGAAGCCGCTCGGCAATGTTCGGAGCTAGTCATCAGAGGACGATCAATGAAAAACAAAATGCATTTACTGGCCACGCTCGGACTTTTGCCCTTGCTGGTCCTCTTGTCGCTCGGCTCCGCATCCGCGCAGACCGATATCGCGAAAGCGATCCAGGAACGATTGGCAGCCCAAATTGCAAAACTACAGAATGCCTGCGCTGATGAAACCAACAAATATTGCAGTGCCGTCACACCGGGAGAGGGGCGCCTGCTCTACTGCATGCAAGCCCATGAGGACAAGATAGGCGCGAAGTGTGCATACGAACTGGGAGAGGCCGCAGCGAGGTTCCAAACTTCGGAAGACAATCTGAGAGACGCAATAAATGCCTGTAAGACTGAGATAACAGGCGTTTGTGGAAAGACGCCGCCCGGCGAAGGTCGGGTCGCTGCATGTCTGATAGCGAACAAGTCAACGCTTTCAAAGAATTGTGCGGAAGCCCTTCAGAAAATCGAAGCTATGGCGGCTCAATAGCGGACAAAATATTACGCGGGCACCATGAGTGAAAAAGTAGAAAAGCGGACATCGCGCGTTTCGTTTAAAATGAAAGAGGCCACCAACTGAGGCGGCCTCGCGCTTTTGCCAATCAGTCCCGAAACCGCGGGACGGAGTCGGTTCATAAGTATTTCGCGCAAGTAGCTCCATTCCATCGAGCACATCTGCGAGCTTGACGTTTGTGGTGTCTGGACACGCAGACACCGTTAACTCGTGTCATGCCCACTCCGCACCCGGCGACGACTTCCGTGACCATGCTGTCCGGTTGTTGGATAGCCGCGAGCGGCATCGCCTGTGTCGATGACGACGCGAAAGCCAGAACAAAGGCAACGCTGATTATTCTGATCATATGACGATCCTCCATAATAATTTTTCTTTGGAGGGTGCTGCCAAAGCCGATTGTCTGGCAATTGGCCTTAGGGGCAACAATGTCCGCTTTGGGTCATTAGCGGACAGACCTTCGCGAGCTTCGCAGCCGAGATTGAAATGCCATAGCAGACATACATTCGATCACTTCGTCGGGCGGGCGAGCAGCGATGTTGGCACGCTGAGACCGAGTGCCTTAGCCTCTTGAGATTGAATCAAATTGAGCCCGTCAACGTTAAGCGCAGGTGCCAGCGCGCTACCACGGCCGGTGGGCATCGGTAATGTACCGTTCAGTAACGGTGGGAGACCGAAGGAGAACGGTCATGTCGAGGTTTTATTTTCACTTGTCAAACTGCGACGAGTGTTTCCCAGATGACATCGGGCACGATCTCCCCGACATTGCTGCCGCGCACACGAGAGCCAAGCGGCTTGCGAATCTGGTGATGACGATCTCTCGTTTGGCTAGCCACCCGTTTGACTGGCGTCGTTGGACCGTGACGGTCACCAATGATTCACAAGGCGCGATCCTGATCATGCCATTCGGTGCCTTCGGGAACGCCACTCGAGCAGCATTGGCCACGTTCGTTCCAGCCGGTCGCCTCGGCACTGTCCGCGTCCGGTCATAAGTGGATATTTAATGATGTCCGCCTTTCGCTGAATGGATGTCCGCTTTATCCCCAAAAGCGGACATGTGCATCGCAAAAAGCGATGTCCGCTTTGCCCCTGATGGCGACCGGGAAAGTCACTTCGAGCGCGCCGTTAATCCGAAAAACTTGCGATGCTAGATGCCAAATCGATCATTGGCTGCTGACTGTTCGTTATGAACCCGGCGCTCGGCCGATCAAGATCCATGATCAGATAGATGACGGCGGAGACGAGTGTTCCCATGACATAAACGGGTATGCGCGTACGTTCTGCATCGATCCCGCTTGCATAGCCCGCGAATGCGCCGGCGACGGATGCGATGGCAAACAGCGTAAGGAGCACAGCATTGGGAATTCGGTTGCGCAGTGCAGACAATCTTTTTCCTTGATCGTCGATCATCTCATTCAGTGACTGTATGAAGAGTCCCGTGGGAACGGCCCCCTTGTCTTTGGCGGCCATTGCTTTCGCCTGTTGCCATAGCGCCTCCTGAAGGGCATTCGAGCGTTCGACCGCCCGCGTCAGCTCAACCAACGAGGTGCCGCTGCGGACGATATCTAGCCGGATCTGCACGTATTCCCGCAATAATTTCAATGTCTCGGATCGCTGTGGGTCGGGCAAAAGCCGCGCTCGAAGCGCTGTCGTGCCGATCGCGTTCGCCTCATTCAGTACAGCATCACGGCGAGCTTCAAAGCGCGTCAGTGCCATTGAGAAGGTAAAGGCGAGCATCAGCGCCAGTAGCCCGAGGATCGCGCTCTCCAACGTGGAAAAATTGCTACCAACTGAGCCCGTGTTGTTGCGTATGCCAAGCTGCCAACCAAACTCAGAGACGACCAAAATCGCGGCCAGACCAATGATAAAGGTCACGGCAAGCGGATGACTGGAAATATCAAACATAGTGGGGGTACCTCGCACAATCAGGCCCGTACATCACATCGTACCGAGACTGACATGCACTCTGGAAGGGTTCGCACAATGTCCGCTTTGGGTCAGGAGCGAGGTGATTTGCGCAAACAGAAAGATCGCCTCTCGGCGGTCTTTCCGAAATCCAGTCCGACATCCTTGATCGATTAAGCGACCGCTACGGCCTTCCGCTTCCTGCGCAAGACAATTGTTTGACATTGCCCCTAGGGACAATACAGCGGCGTCTTAACAAACGGGTAGAATGGACCCATGCCGGGTGGGAGGACTGCCCATGACAGTACGAAATGACCACCATTCTGACTTCGAAGCGGGTCAACTGCCGCTTTTTTCGCGGCGGCATTTGTGCTTTTGGTCTGCGCGTGGACCTTTGTCCCCTAGCGTGCCTTTCAGGGTGCGGTCTGTGCGGCGTCGATAATTGCGCTGCTTGCAACCACTCGAACAAAACTATGCAGTGCAAGCCATGTCTGCTTTACCCTAAAAGCGGACAGTCGCAGGCCTGACCGTAATGTCCTTTAAGTGCCATTAGCTGACACAGGTGCTCTTACGCAGCGTCAAAGGGAGGAGGGTTGTATGAACCGTCGTCACGCGTTGAAAGCCTTGACCGGGCTCGTCCTGTGTCCGCTCTGTGCATCCACTGCCTTTGCCGCCGAAGGGGCGCATTGGACCTACGGAGGCTCCACTGGCCCCGACAAGTGGGGCGATCTCGACGCCGCGAGCAAAGTCTGCTCAGTGGGTAGCCAGCAATCGCCAATCGACATTGGCGGGTCAATCAAGGCGCAACTGCCGCCGCTCAGGATCGCCTGGGGCAAGACCGCCGACAGCATTGTCAACAACGGTCACACGATCCAAGTAAATGCCGCCGAGGGCAGCACGCTCAGTTTCGGCGGCGATCCTTACGCGCTAGTGCAGTTTCACTTCCATCGTCCGAGCGAGCACCTCATCCGCGGCAAGAGCTTTCCGATGGAAGTGCATTTTGTCCATGCTCATGCTTCGGGCGCGCTCGCCGTGCTCGGTGCGCTGATGGTGGCGGGAAAGCTCAACTCGGTATTCAGCAAGATCATCGCAACCATGCCAACGCATGAAGGTGAGACCGTCAAGGCCGACCCGGCTATCAACCCGAACGGACTCTTGCCCGCGCGGCTCGCCTACTATCGCTATCCTGGCTCCCTGACGACACCACCCTGCTCCGAAACCGTCGAGTGGCTGCTGCTTACCGACCCCATACAGGTCGCGGACGCGGGCATCGACGGCTTCGCCAAACTCTATGCGATGAACGCGCGCCCGGCGCAGAAGGCGAACCGCCGTGCCGTGCTGCGTTCTGGTTGAGAACCGCACGAGGGTGGGTCGGCACAATGTCCGCTTTGGGTCATAAGCGGACAAGTGCGCCGCAATACGTCGTGTCCGCTTTACTCCCAATAGCGACCGCGAAAGCAGACTCGCGCTAACCGTCATGTCCGCTTTCCCCCCATAGCGGACATCCTTCAGCTTAGTTGCTGTCATCGCCGCCGAGACATTTCGGAACAACAGGACGGCCCGGTCGGTTGCCAATTGGACCTAGTTTAGTAGGACGGCGCTTCTGACTATCGCGGCTCGGCACTTACTTTGCTCGTCAGCCGCACCAATTCGGCAACACTCCTTACGCCCATTTTCTTCATCATGCGCCCGCGGTGGGCCTTGACGGTCTGTATGGTGGTGCCGATTAGGGCAGCGATATTCTTGTTCAAATGGCCCTGAACGACCAACTCCATGACCTCTTTTTCGCGCGGCGAAAGCTTGTCAATTAGTTTGCTGGCGGCCTTCCGTTCTGCGGCTCTTTGCAGCCTGACCCGGTCGCGTTCCTCGGCGACCTTGATCGCATTCAGCAGTTCGGCGTCCTCGACCGGCTTGGGCAGGAAGTCTACTGCACCGGCTTTCATTGCCTCTACGCTCGCGGGAACTGTTCCTCTCCCAGTGAGAAAGATAATAGGCCGCTCGATCCCCCGCGTAACAAACTCGCGCTGAACGGCCAGCCCATCCATGCCGGGCATTGACAGGTCGAGCACAACGCAACCGGGCATCGACGGATCGTAGTCATCGAGAAAAGTCTGTGGCGAGGAGTAGGCCTTCGTTTCGTAGCCAGCTGTACGCAGAAACCTGACTAAGGCGTCCAATATGCCTTGATCATCATCGATGACAAATATCGTAAAGTCGGGCACCGCCATTCCCCCGTCAATAAACACCGGACAGAAATCTGCGTCGCCCCCACGCAACGGTATCTGACGCCATCAGTGATACGCAATGGGTCCAACTGAAATGTCCGATTGCGCCAATAACGGGCATTACTCCATCCACGGGTCAAGTCATTGGTCTGATCCCGACGATGCTGTACGCTCGGCCACAACAATTTTCGGCTAAGCGTCGGTGTCCAAATGAGGGAAATGCAAAGGGAATTACCTCAGGAGGTTCCTCACCTGATCGCGAGCATACCGGCCAGCGCGCAACATCGCAGGATTGCGCTCGGCGTTGTTATTTTCTTAGCTGGTGTGTTCGCCCTGGTTATCCCGTTCGCGCATATGCAGACTGCGCGTATTGACGCATTTATCCCGGTTGTTCAGACCATAATTTTCTTTGCCGACCTCATCACGGCGGTTTTTCTATTTGCTCAATATACAATCCAACCTCAGCGCGCTCTTCTCGCTCTCGCAAGCGGCTATATATTCAGCGGCGTGTTCGCGTTCTTGCAAACGCTTGACTTTCCGGGTGCCTATAGCGCGACTGGTCTTATCAGCGGAAAACCGAGTGGTGCAGCGTGGCTCTTTTCTTTTTGGCACATTACATTCCCTCTTGCTGTTATTGCCTATGTTCTGTTGAAGGACGTGAATGAAAGCGCCGGCCGGCTCGTAAAGGTCGAACCGCGCCGAGCTATCACTATCACCATCGCTTGCGTACTCGCGGTGACCGCTGGGCTGACTTGGCTCGGCACCGCAGGTTCAGAATATTTGCCAGCTCTGTTCGTCGATCAAACACGACAGACTTCCTTTACTCACCGTTTGGTCGGCGCAATGTGGTTACTCAACGCTGCGGCACTCGTGCTGCTATTCGTCCGTAGGCGGACCATCCTCGATGTATGGCTCATCGTGACGCTTTTTGTGTCATTACCTGATCTTGGATTGTCAATCTTCTATACCATCGTCCGTTACTCTGTCGGCTGGTACACGGCGCGCAGCTACGCACTGATCGCCAGCTGCACGGTTCTGGTTGTATTGCTCTGGGAAACGACGATGCTATATGCGCGACTTGCCAGCGCGATGATCTTGCAGCGGCGCGAGCGTGACAATCGGCTAATGAGCCTGGACGCAGCGACAGCCGCAATCGCGCATGAGATTAGCCAGCCACTAAGTGCAATATCGCTAAACTCCACGACGGCCTTGCGTTTGCTCGAAAGAACGCCACCCGACCTTGGGGAAGTGCATGCCTGCCTATCGGACACGAAAAATGACAGCGATCGAGCGAACGAAATAGTTGAAAGCGTTCGTGGACTGTTTAAACCAGCCGCTCAGCACAAGACGATCATTGAAATGAATAGCATTGTTCGGCAGGTGTTGAAGATGGTTGAAAACGAGGTGCATGTTTACGGAGTATCCGTTTCCACCGAATTTCAAGACGACCTTCCGCAAATAATGGCCGACCGCATCCAGCTACAGCAAGTAATCTTGAACCTGGTCAAGAACGCTATTGAGGCAATGGCCGAAGGTCGCTCAGCCGCAAAGACGCTTCGGCTGGTAACGACCCAAGATGCAAACTCAGTCGTCTCGCTTACTGTACAAGACACCGGACCCGGAATAACTCCCGAAAACGGAACTCAGGTATTTGATCCATTTTTTACGACGAAATCTTCCGGGATGGGATTGGGACTTTCCATCTCACGGAAGATCATCGCGGATCACGGCGGTGATTTGCGGCTCACCAAGACGAGTTCAAATGGCTGTACTTTTGAAATTACTTTGCCAAGTGTAGCCACGAGCGACCGTGGGGCCTCACGCGGGCAATCGCTCCCGCCGGAACAGGCATTAAACGAGTAGGGCTTACAGGCAAGTCTCCCGGACTGGCAAACGAACGAGGAGACCATCGTCTGTGGGAGTTGAAAGCGAAGCAGCCCAAAACGACACTGCTTTAGGAGCAAGCCGTATGCTGAAGCGCATCATTCTGTTGCTGACATTGCTCGCCGTGAGCGATGCACATTCGCAGCAGCAGACGATCTACGGGCCGGATGGCAAGGTCACAGGGCGCGTGACCACCGACAGCCAAGGCTCGATTGTGATTTACGATGCGAGCGGTCGCGTGACCGGGCGCACGTCAACCGACAGTCAGGGCACGACGACGCTATACGATGCGCGTGGCAACAAGGTCGGGACGACGACCAGCCCGCAAGGTCGGAACCGCTGACGTGATCGTGATCGGGCGTGCCTGCCCATGACCGCAGCGCGCAAGTCTTTGGCATGAAATCGCAAGACTAAGCCCGTCCAGCGGCTTTGACTGTGCGGCTCCCGCATCGTTGAGGCAGTAGGACCTATGCACATCGTGTTTTTGGCGCTCGCCGTCTTTGCCGCCTTCATGGCCGCACAGTCGCTGATGGCCTACATCGCAAATCAGTAGCGGCGCGGCGAAAGCGCGGCAAATGAAAACCCGCGACATAGCAACCGAATTGGACAGGGCTTTCGCAGCCGCCAGATCAAACGCGCTGATGGGTGGCGGGCAGATGGGCGACACGATTGCCCCCCTGCACGTCATCCACAAAGTGCTCAAGGCCGAACATGCCGCCGGCGAACTGACCGACAAGCAGTTCACGGACAAGGCTCGTGAACTTTTGGAGTTGCTCGGCAATGCTGTCACGTCGCTTTACGTCCAGCGGAACACAAGCAAGCCCAAATGACTGATACGGCAGCGCAGGCAACGGTGAGCACGGCACGTTACTTCATTCACAGGCAATCCGTAGGCGACGAGAACACCAAGAGGCGCTGTCGTCGCGCAGAGCACGCGACTTTTTTGCCACTAGTGGCGCGTTACGCCCGATTTGCTTGCGTTAGATTTGATTGATCGCCGCGCGTTGGCCCGTTCAGTTCGCGGACTTGTCCCGGTCCATCGGTTAAACGCGTGTGTAAAATTTGCCACTTCAGAATACCCCAAAAGCCAAGCGATTTCTGAAATCGACATGTCGCTTTCGGCCAAATAGCGACGCGCTAAGGCCGACCGTAAGCCA
>Ga0157380_10003343_pt1 | contig 11007 bp, 6 predicted proteins | sample S35metaG_FD_119757 | JGI IMG/M metagenome (GOLD analysis project Ga0157380, IMG submission 119757) | Switchgrass rhizosphere microbial communities from Kellogg Biological Station, Michigan, USA - S3-5 metaG | ecosystem: Host-associated > Plants > Roots > Rhizosphere > Soil | place: USA: Michigan...
GATTCCGCAAACGTTGACTGAGCGGTGAACGATTTAGGTTTTAAGCCACAGATGAACACGGATATAAAGGATCTGAATAAATTGGAATTTAGATCCGTGTCACTCCGTGTTCATCTGTGGCCGATTATGAACTAAGTAGGTCTTTGCGGAGTCAAGTCTGTCAATACCGTTTCAACGGTTTCCGTTTCATTGTTGGGCGGCCGAAACCGTTGAAACGGTTAAGGTGTTTTTCCCAACCTTTGCACACGCGGTTAAAACCGGGTGTGAATGAGAGGAGTTGCGAGGCCTACTCATTCTCGTACCAACGGGCGAATACAAAGTTAAGAGCCATGGCCAGCAACACCCCGCCGATTAAGGCCAGCAGAACGTAGAGTGGATAGCTAAATAGAGGAAGCTCCATGTGGTCGTGCGAAGTAAAAATGTGGAATACCTCGGCCGCGTAAACTCCGATGATCACAAATTCAAGAACGTGGACTGCGCGTTGCACTCGTCCGATTTCGACCAGGTTTTCGGTCATCGTTTTTGACATATCATGCTCGCGCTGGGCGGCGAGCTTACGATCAATGTTAGAAATCGCGTAATTCACTTCCTTCCACGCGTTAGGAATGTCCAGCCCTTCCTGCGCCAGCCGATAAAAGCGATGAAGGACTTGCCGGCTGCTGACTTGTACGAAATGACCCTGTACTGCGAATTGAAGTACATCATCGAGCTGGCGCGCGAAATGTTTATGTTGTGAAAAAACCTCGTCCACAGCTTTGACCAGGGCGGTCTCAGTGCGATGGTGAAGCTTTCGACGGCTTGTTTCAGAGCTGTGACTAAACACGATATCCAGCTGCTCTTCGATCGTTCGCTTGAGGTCCTCGCTGAGAAAAGAAAGGATTTGATTTCTATCCTGGGGCGCGCTTCCACTGTGGCTTTCCTTCTTGTCGGTAAGGTCAAGGCCTGATCGGTAGCCGTTGAAAAGCCTGGCAGCAGAATCCACGAGTGCCTGCTGAGCTGATCGCGCCAAAGTTGTAGTGTCGCTCCCGCGTGCTTTGAAGATCCGGTCATTAGTCGAAAGCAAAGTCTCTCTGAGCTCAGTTTTTACTTTTCTCATGAATTCCCGCGCGCGTGGATCAAGCGAGAATTCCATGTAGGCGCTGGCTTCGCGCATCGTGCGCTCCAGAAAAAGTTTCTGTAGCGAAGCCATCAGGAAAGGAATGAAGTATTTGTCGCGGACTCGCGGCACTCTCTGTTCATTGAACGGATGCTCCCTTCCCTCTTCGGCTGGCTGGTCCGCGATCAAATGGACAGCACTTAGCAGTCCAACTGCCGCCCAGTGTTTCGCGTTCAGGACTTCAGCGGTTAATTGTTCATCTCCAACAACGGCGCCGGCGTGACCGGACTCTTCAACCTGCGCAAGCGCGGAAAGAAAACGCACGAGATTGTTTCGCGACCCGGCTTCGGAAAAATCTGTTTCAGAAGAAAACCGGACGACCGTATAAGCCGCCAAGCCTTGTTGAGCTGGACGACAATTCAGCTCCCGCAACGGATCAACCAGGATCTCATCTATCAACTCGGGCATCCGGAAGACGCCGCCCAAAACACCCATCCGAACTTTTCTGGGAGCGTTGGAGTCGGGAGGCTTTGGAATGGTAGATCTTTCCCCTTCTGGAATTCTCGCAGCCCATTCTTTGTCGAAATCCGGATGAGGGATTCGCATTTCTGCGGCCGGCATCGGGTTGTAGCGAGCCAGCTTGTAATTGAAGTCTACAACCTCGCTGGCCTCACGTACCTCGCGCGCCGGTGACAACGCCAGCGATAGCAGCCCGACTCCATGAGTCATCAAAAAAAGCTCTACACCTGCTTTTGAGGGCTTCACGGGCAGCATCTGTCCTGAAGACAGCTCAATCAGAACATGATGATGAAAGATCGAGTTCAGCACATTGCCGGAAAGTTTGAGATACCGGCAGGTGTTCGAGGCCTCGCGAAAAAGAAACCTGGTAACGTGCTCAAGGACTTCATCCTGATAAAGGCCGGCTGAGGGATTGCAATGCCACATTGGTTGAACGCCGGCATCGTCGCCGCTGCGGGAAAAGCGCTGAGCTTCCAGCAAAGTAGTGGCTTCGTTCAGTTTCCATTGATCAAAAAAGAACGGAAACAGAAAACGCGTATGGACCTCTTTGAATTGAACCGGGGGCGTTGAAAGTTGCATGGCCCCGCACTCTAGAGGCAGCCGTTTGAATGTGTCAAGGGAAAGGTCCGAGGCCTTTGGGTCTTACGTCTTTACCTTCTTCATTTATTCATTTCCCCTTTTTCGGGATCGTCAGGTATACTCCATTAGCTCGTTTTGCTGGGAGACGCTATCCCAGCGCCCGCTGTGCCAACCCAATTTATTGAGCTAGCAGCATTCGCACTTCGATTTTAGCGGTGCGATTAATGAACGAGACCGAATTTCGCGGTCGCCATTTCAGCGGCCTTTTAAGTTAATTGAATTTCAGAAGCGCTCTTCACAACTCCAACCGTATATAACGCGAGCAGAGAGAGCGAACTTCACCAGCCTGCACGGACCTGAACTCAGGTGCTGAGCACATATCGGAGAAGGTGGTTCGAAATCGCCAATTGCTCCGGGATTATGAGCTCCCTGATCAAGAATGGGCCGAGTCAGCTAAGAGTCTTTTCACAGGTATTCTTTGAAGAGTTCAATCCACTGTAGCGCAGTGGAAGCAGTCCAACCACATCCGGCCAGCTTCCTGCGCAATTCACACCACCAGTCCGCCAAACTAGAGTTTGTCGTTCGCAGCGCTGCCGGGTATGGCTCTGTCCAGGCTTGGCACAAAAGGGCTCACCAGCCCCGGCGTTCACATCGAGCACAACGGATATCTCTTATCGGGTTACGCTTTGGCCTCGCCTCAGGGCTTGAGAGCTCATCAGCGTTACCCCATCACCCTTACCCAAAGCTAATCACGAAATCGGGTTCCAGGCAGAAGCGTTGCTGTTTCACACAGCGCCGCCTTTCTGTTTCGCAACCGCATTGTGAATTGGCATTTCAGGAGAAAAACATTTCAGCATGGCAAAAGAATTGATAGTAAGCGTCAACGGACGCGAGAAAAAGATTGCAATCATCGAGAACGATAAGGTCACAGAGTTTTACATCGAACGCGGCGAAACCGAACAAGGCATCGTTGGCAACATTTACAAAGGGAGAGTGATGCGCGTCCTGCCGGGCATGCAATCCGCCTTCGTAGACGTTGGGCTTGAACGAGACGCCTTTCTTTACGTCTCGGACTTTTTCGATGAAGAAGAAGAGTTTGAGCGCATTGTCATCGACAAGACAAAGAAGGGTGAGACGGCCGATGTGGAACGGGCTGCTGCCGAACAAGTTGCTCAGGATCGTTCTGAGCGCGAGCAGCACATCGAGGCCAAACACGAACGCGCCGAACCGTTGCGAGAAGCGGAACCTTCAGCGCTCGTAGAAGAAGCTCCCGCCGAAACTGTCACCGAAGGTGAGCAGACAGGCAGTGCCCGCCGTCGTGGTCGTCGTGGTCGACGCCGTGGGCGCGGTCAGGATGGGGAAGAAACAACGTCACAACCAACCTACAGTTCGCTGCAAGAGGAAGTCACCGAAGACGAAGTCATCGACACGCCGTTTGTATCGGCCGATCCTTCAATTCAACGAATCGTTGACGATGAAGAGGCTGCCGTGAACGGAGAGATGTTCAAGGATGCGAGGCTGCAAGAACGTCTGCTTGACCAAATTCATGCCGGCGAGTTCAACCTGGGCGAAGATCTTCGCACAGCCGAAGTGGGGTCACTGCTGACCTCTGACTTTGGAGACAGTTCGTTTCAACGAATTGATGACAGCGACTTGTCCGGTGAGGCTGAGTCGTCCACGCGGCTTCGGGTCACGCCCGTTGAAGCGCATCTGGAATCCTTCTCTGATGAAGCCGGCGCTCCTTTGCAAAGTGATCTTTCGTTTGAGCGCGTCAGCGATGACGACGAAGCTACAGGCGAGACTGACGAAGAAGCGACAAGTGCGAAAGCTAAGGCTGCGAGAGCACGAGAGAAGAAGAAACGCGGTGGCGTCAAGATCGAGACCACTGCCAAAGCCACTAAGAAGAAGCCCACAGCCACCAAAAAGAGCCCAACGAAGAAACGAACCAAGGCTGTGGCTGCTGCGGAGGCTGAGGCCTCTGAGGGACAGGAATATGGAGATGCCGAGGCACGCGTCACTGACGGCAATTCGCGAGCTGAATTTGCCACGCGACGCGGAGGCCGTCGCCGCCGCCGTCCGGGTGGAAAGTCAAAACCGGAAACTAATGGCGCAGCCGCAGGCGAGCCAACTCCCGAGCACACTGAGCCGGCTGTCGAAGTTGAAGAACCCATTCACGTCGAAGCCGCGATGGATATAGAGCCGGAGGAAGCAGCACCTGCGCCGCCGGTGGAGCGCCCGCAACAACGCGAACAGCGCGAGCCCCGCGAACCACGTGAGCCTCGTGAACAGCGCGAACCACGTGAACAGCGCGAGCCCCGTGAACAGCGTGATCGGCAGCAACAAAAAGGACGGGGAAACCGAAACATCCCTCGCCGCGAACGCCACCAACCAACCATCACTGACTTGCTAAAAGAAGGTCAGGAAATCCTGGTACAAATTGCAAAGGAGCCGATCGCGAAAAAAGGCGCTCGAATCACATCGCACATCGCTTTGCCCGGTCGTTTTCTTGTGTACATGCCTACGGTGGAGCACGTGGGCGTTTCCCGCAAAATCGGATCTGACGGAGAACGTCATCGCCTGCGGAAACTAATCCAGGTGATTCTTGCTTCGGAAGACATTCCTTCCGGCGGCTTCATTGTCCGTACGGCAGGCGTTGGCATCAACGAAAGCGAAATGCGTGAGGATGTTCGCTATCTGGTCCGCACCTGGCTTGATATCCGGGCAGGAGCTGAAAAAGCCAAACCCGCAACTCTGGTACACAAGGACCTCGATTTGGTTCAGCGAATCCTGAGAGATCAATTGTCGGATGATTTTGCTGCTATTCGAGTAGATTCGGAAGAAGAATACGAGCGCATCGTAGAATTTGTGAATCGCATCCAGCCTCGAATGGTCAAACGCGTGAAGCTGTACACGCGCGAAGCTCCGATCCTCGAAGCCTATGGAGTGCAGGCTGAGATCGACAAAGCAATCAAGCCCCGGGTGTGGCTGAAGTCCGGCGGTTATCTGGTAATCAACCAGACCGAGGCTTTGGTCTCAATCGATGTCAACACGGGCAAGTTCGTCGGTAGAGGGAGTGGCCGGCTTGAAGACACCATCACGCGAACCAACCTTGAAGCTGTCGAAGAAATCGTCCGGCAGATCCGGCTTCGCGATCTGGGTGGCATCATCGTGCTCGATTTGATCGACATGGAGGAGCGTCGCAACCGGCAGCGAGTGATGACGACTCTGCAGGACGCACTCCGAGACGACAAGTCACCGACAAAGGTGCTTTCGTTCAACGATTTCGGCCTGGTAATCATGACTCGCAAGCGAGTGAAGCAATCGCTGGAGCGTACGTTATGCGCGCCATGCCAGGTTTGTCAGGGTGCTGGACTGCTTAAGTCACCGCAAACCGTCTGTTACGAAATCCTCGAAGACGCGAGACGCCTGGCACGATCAAACGATGGCAAGAGTAATCAGGTCATTCTGCGATTGAATCCGGAAGTCGCGCGAACTCTGCGAGGTCCTGAGCGCGAGGTTCTGGTGTTAATCGAAGATTACCTCGGACCGATCGATGTTACGAGTGATACAACGGTTCATCAGGAGCAATTCGACTTCGCGTTCCTCTGAGATAGTCCGACAAACTTTTAGTTTGTCGTTGACTTAATTGTTCATTCTCTTTTGAGGTAACTGCTGCGGTTGAGTCGTAATTAAAGTTATCGACAAACTGAAGTTTGTCGTACCCCGGAATGAGTAAGCTTGGAAATTTTTGGAAGACGGTGCTCGCAGGAGGGGCCGGTGTGGCCGCGCTGGCAGCGGTGAATGCAGCCATTCGCCGTCAGGCCAGCGAACCTGATGACAGCGCGCTAGGCGGTGAGGCTCGCTTCTTTGAATGGAAGTACGGACGCGTCTTCTATAAATCGGCCGGCCTTAATCACTCCGGGCCTCCGCTCGTGTTCATTCATGGCGTAGGAGCTGGTGCCTCCAGCTTTATGTGGCGCAAAAACTTCGATGTGCTTGCAGAACACTTCAAAGTTTTTGCTTTTGATCTGCTCGGCTTCGGCTTCTCAGAAAAACCCGGCTCGGCTCCTTATTCAGCCGACATGTATGTTGAGTTGGTTACCGATTTTATTCGTGAGTTGTGCGGCTATCCCGTCAACGTCATCGCCAGCTCACTCGGCGCCGCCTACGCAGTTCGAGTGGCTGACGAACATCCGGAATTAATAAGCTCTCTAATTCTAAACTCTCCCGCAGGCGGTGAAACTTTTCGCACTCGTCCCGGAATGGCTGGAGTCGCTTTCTACGGTTTGCTCCAGTCGCCCGTCCTGGGAACCTCGTTCCACAACGTCATGGCGAGCGAGCGCAGTATCCGGGACTACGCGCGACGTCACCTTTTCTATGATCATCGTCGCGTTACCGATCGATTGGTTGCGCATCTTTATGCCACCAGTCATCAGGCTGGCGCTCAACATGCAATGGCCGCTTTCGTGGCTGGGTACCTGAACACCGATATGCGCGCAGCCTTCGCGCGTTTGTCTCAACCGAGCATCGTGGTGTGGGGCAAGCAAGATTTGTTGACGCCGGTAGAAAACGCAGTTGAGCTGTTGCGCCTCAATCCGCAAGCTCGCGTTGAAGTGTTTGATTACTGCCGCATGATGCCTGAGCAGGAACTGCCTAAGCGCTTTAATGTTCTCGTTCGCAAGTCCCTTCTCCCTCGCGCGATCTCAGCGTAAAAGGCGTTCCCGTTCTAAAGTGTATTGGCCGCGCGGCTTTGCCGCCGCACAGTGCAGTGAGGCTGTGCCTCACCGTCGGAGGCCTGTGAAAAGAAAACGAGGCTACGCCTCGTTCTGCTCGAGGCATAGCCTCGAGCAACAACTGATAGTCAGGCACGGAAAGGCAGAGCCTTTCCGCACCGTGCGGAGGCAAAGCCTCTAGGTATTACCGATGTGCGTTTTGATTAACACTTCGAATGGCGTCGAAGAAGGCGGAGAGTTTTCCCTGGTCGAGCAGTCCATTAGTGCGAACGCCGCTGCAGATGTCGACCCCAAACGGCTGCACCTGCCGAATCGCTTCAGCAACGTTGCCTGAATTCAATCCGCCCGCGAGAAACAACGGAATCCCGATCGAGTCACGAATCTTCCTGCTGATCCTCCAATCGTGCGTCCTGCCTGTTCCGCCCAACTCTTTGATAGTCAGTGATTGATTACCTGAATCAAGCAGAATTGCATCGACAAGCGGCGCGACCGCAATTGCCTCTTCAAGTGACTCGGGTCCGGTCACATGAATAACCTGAACCAGGGCGATTCCCGGTAAAGCTGCTCTCAGCTTTTGGTGCTCGCCCGATGGCAACCGATCACAAATCTGAATTGTGTTAACCCTGGTGCGCCGTTGCTGGTCTATGATGGATTCTGCGTCTTGTTTGCAGGTCAGCAGAAACGTTGCGATCGGAGGTGGTATTTGAGCTGCGATTTCGGCAATCAAATCCTCTGGTATCGGGCCCGGCCCACTCGGCATCGCCGACACCATTCCCAACGCCGATGCACCGTGTTCAATTGCCATCCACGCTTCAGCGACGCTCGCCATACAGCAGATCTTTACACGCGGTTGCAACATCCTGAGTCCGACAAACTTCAGTTTGTCGATCATTTACTTAGTCTCACCTCGCGAGTATCGCATAGGTCATGAGGTCTGCATTTACGTCACTACGACAAGCTAAAGCTCGTCGGACTAGGGAAATGCCGGGAAAGCTCAACAATTGATTCGAGCATTAGATCAGGTTCCGACTGATGCAGCCGCAAGCTACTCGGGTACGTGCTGCGTACTCCCACGGTCAGGACCGAAGCCAGCTTTCCCATTTGAATGTCTTCGGGCGCGTCGCCGACGTAAGCAGACTCCGATGCGGAGGCACCGACTCTGTTTAGGGCAAGGTCCAAGCCTTCAGGATGCGGCTTCTTGTTGGTGATATGCTCGTTGCAGATGACCACCTGAAAACAGCCGTTCAATTCTGATCGTTCGATCTCGCGGCAGACACGACTCTCAGATCCGCTGCTCACCACTCCGAGTCGATACCCTTTGCCTCTTAAGTCCAGTAAGGTTTCAGCTACACCCGAAATAAGTTCCGCCGACTGTTCACCATAATGCAGCAGCCAGAGGTCGTCCGCCGTCTTCCACTTATCCTTTGGCAGACCCAGCGCCTCATAAGTCGCATACCAATTAGGAGAGTATGTCGCCTCGTACACATCCATCGGAAAAGGAAAACCGAGATCTGCGAAAGTTCTTTGGAAGGCCAACAATCCCAGTCCGGCGGAATCAGCTAAAGTGCCGTCCCAATCGAATAGGATAGTTCTGATGGAGCTTGTCGGAATCATCAGTTCGAAACATCAGTGAACGCGAATTTCATGAAAATTTGAAGAGTCCTTGCCTTTGCCCTCCAAGATAGCCTGAGCCAGTTTTGATTGCGCCATTAAGCGAAGCTCGGGTCTCTCAAATTGTCTGGCGAGATTTTGCGCTCGATCGAAATCGAGCCAAGCGAAGTAGCCTGCGCTTTCAGAAAGCCGCGTCAGCATCGACCCTAATGTGCCCTCGCCCTTCATGGCCCACTCACCATCACGAAGGTAATTATTGTCAATTCCATCAAGCGAAGCTGCGGCCGCTACGAGTTCATTTAGCTTTGGAACTATCGACTCCATGATTCTAAAACCACGATCGCTTTTCATCTCTGAAAATAGCAGCGCCAACATTATTTGTCCGCCGAGCTGTTCTCGACCCGGTTTGGTAGTGCCCACCATGTCAGTCATCTGATTGAGAATACTCAAAATGATTTTGCTGTCTCTTTCACGATCAAGACCACTGGCAACGTCGAAGAGAAACTGCAATCGTTCTTCATTGTTCTTCAGCCCTGCAACGGTACGCTGAACCTCAGCCAATCTTTCGGGTGAGGTTGATCGCCTCTTTTCCATCTGCTCAATGTAATTAAGCATGTCCCGCTTTCGGTCCGGAAGTGAGATTTTTTCGACGACGGCGCGAGCTTTTTCAAAATCATCGCTGGATATTGCCCTGCTCATCGCGGACGCATAAATTTCGTCTTTCATTTCCGGATTCTGCGGGGCCAAGGCCAAAATATCTTCAACCGTGCCACTTCCCCTCAGCTCTCGCAGCTTGGCGTAGATCCCGTTATTTTCGTAAGGCCCCTGATACTGTTCTACCAGCTGGCGCATAGCTGCCGTTTTTGCGCCGTAATACTTTTCCATGAGAGGAAAGACGGATGACAATTGCTGGCACCGGTACCTCAGCTCCCCGTCCTCGGACGTTGTATCGTCATTTGCACAACCAAACGCCTGAGCAGCCTTAAATAAGATTCCAACTAATTCCCGCGTAGTCTGCTCGTCAGACTGCGAAGGCTTAGGTAGTCCTGCGAGGTTTACAGCAATGAATAAGGCTTGATAGTCCTGCTGGAAGTTTGCGCTGCGCAATTTCTCTACGATTGCCGAGTAAAGGTTTGTAGCTGCATCTTTGTCCGTTGCGCGAAGTTGCTCGAGCGTAGCAACTAGATCAAAGGACAGTCCCGACTCCAGCGATTCTCGAGCCAGTTTGAGCGCAAGTTGCGGATTCTTTTTGCTAATTTCCCGGGCGAGCTGCAACTCGACGGCTTTGTCATTCTTCAGCTCTTCTGGAGATTCGCCGTCTGTAGTTGGGTGCGTCGCTCGCAAGAATTCCAGCGCCAACTGGGGATCGTGTTTAGCGATACGAAGAATAATATTGCTCCTCAAAAACGCGAAAACGCGGAGTGTGTTGGCGTGTTCCCGTTCATTTAGATCTGCGCCGCTGAGTACCATCAGATCTTCCTGCGCTTTAGCAAAGAGTACTCGCGCACGCTTCTCGTCATGGTCCCATAACAATTCAGCGATGTTTGACCCAATGCGGGCACGGTTCTCAGCTGAGCGGAGAGTCTCGACGTCGCTGGCCAGGGATTCGAGCAGATCTAACGCCTTTTTACGCAACGCTTCGACTTCATCAGAGTTCGCCGTCTCTTTGACAGGCTGTTGTGAATGAGCCGGGCTGGAAAAACTTAGAATCAAGACGAGAACGGCAAGAAGCGAAAATCGGTGAGACACAAAATACCTCGTTGGGAGTAAGACCGAGACAATTAGCGGGACTAGCTCACTGCTTCAAGAACCGGCTCTGAAACCGAATTGGAATCAGGACGGTTTACATGACGATAGAGAATATCGCGCTGCTGCGGGATGAAGCCTGCTTCTTTGATTAGGTAACTGAGCATCTTTTCGTCAGCAACGTTGTGGGCTCCCGCTGCCGAGACAACATTCTCTTCGATCATGATCGAGCCCATATCATTCGCACCAAAACGCAATGCCACCTGGCCAAGGCGTAATCCCTGGGTGAGCCACGATGACTGAAAGTTTTCGATATTGTCCAGGTACAACCTCGAAACTGCCAGCATCTTCAAATAGTCGATTCCGGTAGGCTCATCCTTTATTCGTTTGCCGAGCGCAGTGTTCTCGCGCTGAAACGTCCAGGGAATAAATGCTGTGAAGCCGCCAGTCTCGTCCTGCAGATCACGAATGCGTTGCAAGTGACGCATCCGATGTTCGATACGATCACCGATACCAAACATCATCGTCGCCGTCGAGCGCAAGCCGACATGATGCACGGCCCTCATCACATCCAACCATTCATCTGTCGTGCACTTGGTTGCGACTCGCTTGCGCACTTCGTCGTCGAGAATCTCCGCGCCACCCCCGGGCATGCTGTACAGTCCGGCATCGCGCAGTCTCGCCAGGATGGTTTCATAGTCCAGCCCAGAAATGAGATGAAGA
>Ga0157380_10003344_pt1 | contig 11005 bp, 7 predicted proteins | sample S35metaG_FD_119757 | JGI IMG/M metagenome (GOLD analysis project Ga0157380, IMG submission 119757) | Switchgrass rhizosphere microbial communities from Kellogg Biological Station, Michigan, USA - S3-5 metaG | ecosystem: Host-associated > Plants > Roots > Rhizosphere > Soil | place: USA: Michigan...
GAGGACAAACTCCTTTTTCTTGACGAGGGAGTCGTTCAGGTCAATACTTTGAAAGGTGAAGAGGAGAGAATACTGGAATTTGTTTTTCCGGGTGAATTTTTCAGCGCATATACCTCGTTCTTACTACAAGAACCTTCAGATGTTCAAATCATAACGCTTCGTTCCTGCAAAGTGAGTATAATTAAAAGAGAAAATTTACTTCGGGCAAATCAAGTTTCCTTAATTGCAGCTCATCTGAGTCTGTATGTTGCTCAACAACTTTTTTTGTCCAGGGCAAGACGTGAAAAAGACTTCTTAACTTTATCAGCAGAGGAACGATACAGATTGTTACTGGAAAAGGATCCCAATGTAGTGTTGCAAATACCTGGGAACAAAATCGCGAGCTATCTTGGAATCAAGCCCGAAAGTTTAAGCAGGATACGGAAGTCAATAATTCCTTAACATAGATCAAGCCGTAATTTTGTATTTGATGCTAATATTGAAAAATAATATGATGGCGGTACAGATTTAGTTATAAACTTATGGACGAGGCATTGTTAAAGCAAATTTCCACAGGACTGCGCAAAGCTGCCTTGAATCAAGAGACAAAGGCATATATTTTGTCCAATCCAATACTATTCAACACGCTAAAAAAAGCGGCAGACCGATATATTGGTGGCGATACACTTACAGAAACCATCGACAAAGTAAAGGCTCAAAACAAAAATGGCTTTAAATGTTCGATTGAATTCATGGGTGAAAGCACCCGAACGGAGGAGCATGCTAATGAAGCCAGGATTGAATTTCTAGAAATCTGCAAGGCTATCAAATCTCAGGGATTGAACGCTACGGTATCTCTTGACCTCTCTCATATAGGGCTTTCTATCTCGGAGGATTTATGCTTCAACAATCTGGATCTCATTTGCCGCGAAGCCGCAACGGGAGATATTGAGATTATCATCAGTGCTGAGGATACAGAAAGGACTGATGCTGTCCTGAAAACGTACATCGACATATCAAAAATTCATCAGCATGTTGGTATCACACTTCAAGCCTATTTGTTTAGAACAAAGGATGATTTTGAAAATGTTGTCAAGCTTAACGGAAGGATCAGAATGGTGAAGGGCGCATTTGAAACGCCCTCCGGACTTTCGTTGTCGCGGGGTGAGGAACTGGACAATTTATATCTGGGCTACGTGAAAAAGTTATTATCCAAAAATCACCTTTGTTCAATAGCGACTCATGATCAGAGCATTCAGCAAGAGGTAAAAAAAATGATTCAGATTTATAATGTTAAGAGCAATAGTTATGAATTCGAAAGTTTATTTGGAATCCAGACTCAGCAATTGCAAGATCTCAAGGATGAAGGGCATCCGGCTAAGATTTATTTTGTTTACGGTAAAGAGTGGTATTTATATTTGTGTAATCGCCTGGCAGAATATCCTTTGAATGTATTTCAAGCTTTAAATGATATTCTACGAGCATAGCTGTACCGTGCTGGATCACTTATCTTCAGAATCAACATAATCAGCGTAATCAAGCATAATCAGCGTAATCAGTGGTTAGCGGTCAGCGGTCACTGCTTCAAAAATCTGAACCCTAAGTTTAGGTTGGTTCTCAGGCTACCATCCTGATCACAATACATGGACGTGATTTCAATCGGGCCAATGGCTGAATCAAAACCAAATGTCAGTCCATAGCCACTGAGAAAATTATCGTCGCCGGACATATTGTTGGTTGATTGATTGTGAAAATTATAAAGCGCAAGATTAGCACGCCCTGTCACGTAGACACTTTTTGCAAGTTTATACTGCAGCCCGAGTTGAAGAGATGCGACACTTCCCGTTTTTACTTCCGCGTCATTCAATCCGTAGAACGAAACCTGGTTAATTAAATTCTCTCCAACCCCGCCCATTTGAAATCCATTTGTAAGGAACGGGTTGTCGGAAGTTAAATAGCCAAACGTTAGGTTTTGAATAAACGCGAATTTTGACCGAAGTGGTAAATAATGGTCTATTTTAAGAAAAAGCCGTCCGTAATCTTGCGTATCAAATAATGCAGTATCGCTCGGAGTCTCTACCCCGTTTTCCACCGTTGAATAGTCCAACCGTTGCCCGTAGACAAAACCCACGTTTGCGCTGATTCTCAATCCTTTAGTAGTGAAATATTTTTTATCAACATTGTTGTATTGGTAGGTTAAATACGAATGGTAGTATCGATCCTTCGTCTTAAAAGTAACATCTGGCAATTCAACCGTTTTCAACCGTGAGTGATTGAATTGATGACTCAAACCGACATAGGAATTCCGATTGATGGTATACTGCAACCGCAGATCAACATAAGAATAATTGCTTCTCAGCGTTTCTGATAAATCAAAATTATTATAGATCGGATAGTCGATGATCTCTTTGAAATAAATGGAATTGAAACCGAACCTGCGGTGTTTTCCTAAATATTTGAAATACTCTAAATTGAGTCGGGGGTTTTCGCTTACAGCAACGGTGGCGAGCGCACGCGATTCTTTGAACAATAAATCACGTGATGTCATATTTAAAATCACGCTCAGCTTAGTAAAGGTATTATAGTTTAAGCCGAATTTTACGGCTGTTAATGCATTTTCTTCAACCTTAAACCGCAGATCTGTTTTTCCTGAATCATCTGTGATAAAATCGTATTTAATGGCCTTATAGTATCGCGACCCGTAGGCGGTACGTATTGATTCGGCCAGTTTCTTACTCGAGAACTCGGTGTTACCGTCCAAAGCCAATAATCCAAAGAAGAATTTAGAGGACGTGTTCTTCAGCCCATCAACGGAGTAGGAACGGATGTTTAGTACTTTCGTTTTGGGTAATCGATCTTTTACGAAGGGCTGAGGATAAATTGAATTCAGAGAGTCAGCGAGTCTTTTAAATTTGGGATAATATAATTTCCCATATTCTTTTCCGATATCAACAATCGAATCAGAGGTTGCGAAGCTGCCTGTGCCGTAACCTTGTAAATCAGGTAAAATGTAAATATCACATTCTTGTTTGTGTTGTTCGAAAGTGCTGGCGTCTTTAAAAAAAGCTAACTGAAGCAAAATGCCGAAAGTGGTTTTCAGGTCTTCTGCTTTGTCGAGCCCTTTATTCAGATTAACACCGATCACAAAATCAGCGCCCATTTTTTTTACATCCAAGACCGGGAAATTATTCACGACACCTCCATCCACCAATGTCTTTCCTTGGTATTGAACGGGTGTAAATACTCCAGGTATGGCCATGCTGGCACGAATACAAGTGATGATATCTCCTTCCCCCATGACAACTGCATTACCTGTAGATAAATCTGTTGCAATACATTGGAAGGGAATAGGCAATTGAGAAAAATCCGTGATGTTATAAACTGGGTGAAATAATTCTGCGAATTTTAACCACAGCTCCTGACCTTCAATTATTCCTGTGCCGATTTTAAATTTGCGGTCTGCAAATGGCACTTCGAGCGCATACTTGTTAAACTCATCTTTCTCTTCAATGCCAATAGCATTTAATTGAGGCGCAGTTGAAAATAGGATATTCCAGTCAAGCTCGCGGGCAATAGCTTCAATTTCATTGCCCGAATATCCAGCTGCATACAGACCGCCTACCACGCTTCCCATACTGGTTCCGGTAATGTAGTCGACTGTCAGACCCGCACTATCAATTGCTTGAAGAATGCCAATATGAGCAAACCCTTTTGCACCGCCACCGCTGAGGGTCACCCCTATTTTTGGGCGCGTCGACCGCGTCTGCGCGATAGCGCTGGTCATCGAAATTAAAAGTAATCCAATTATTTTAAGTACATCGGTTGCTTTCATAGTATTCTCATCAATTTTCGAAGGTACCCTTAGTTAGTGATCTATTGGGATCTTCATGAGAAATATAATGATGAACACGATGATTTTCTTTAGACATCAACGTCTACTGGGAAGAAGGGGATCATCAAATTCCTTTTATAACTTGTCAGGATCTGTATGCTCCAAAAAAAGGACGTTTGTTGGAGCTATTAAAAAATTTTAAACGTAACCGTTGGGAAAAGTTTTGGTGCTGTTATGCTCATAGCAGCATCAGCGTTGCAGGACGTACCGTATTTCATACCCCACACGTATCCGCTACAACGAATAAATTTTTGTAACCTCTTAGGTTCGCTCGACTCTAACAAGAAGCAGTGGTATAATTCATACAGTCAAAATGTAAAACTATGAAGCCCCTAAAAATGATTGGTGTAATGTCATTATTAATGATGACTGCACTCACGCAGTGTGACGACGACGATGAGCCGGGTGCCGAATTGGACAAGCCTGTACTTGATCCCGCGCTGGTCGCGGAGGGCAAGGAAATTTTTAGATTTGATACGTTTGGAGATGAAGTTTTTTGGACTGATCTCTTGCACATCGACAAAGCCATTTTAGGTGATGCTAACGGAGGTTTTGGCGCTGGCGTTAGTCCGACAACAGCCTTGTCTGTGGGTCTAAAAGTAGATGCCGAAGCGTTGCCCGCCAGCTTAGTTACCGACATTAGTGCAGGGCAGGTGGATTTAAACGATCCGGCAACAACAGTCGCCTTATTAAAACTTGATGCAGTAGTTGGACTGAAAGGAAGCTTTGACGTAAGCGGTAAAATGATTTCGCTGGGCATAACCTGTGCGGTATGTCACTCCACGGTAGATGATTCATTTGCGCCGGGCATTGGAAAACGGCTTGATGGATGGCCGAACCGGGACCTAAATCCGGGCGCTATAATTTCCCTTACGGACAATGCAAAACCAGTTGCTGACTTCCTGAAGGTAGATGAAGCAACATTAAGGACCGTGCTTGCTGCCTGGGGGCCAGGTAAATATGATGCTGTTCTGTTTTTAGACGGAAAAGCAACACGCCCAAATGGAACAATTGCGCCTGACCTGATACCGGCTGCATATGGCATGCAAGGAATTGAACTTACTACCTATACGGGATGGGGTAGCTTAAGTTATTGGAATAATATGGTTGCCGTTAACGAAATGCATGGCACAGGCAACTTTTCCGATCCCAGGATAAACGATGCCGCCAAGTACCCCATTGCCGCTGAAAATGGTCTGTACAATGTCACTGTCAGCAATGATTTAGTAACGCCCAAACTGCCCGCTTTAAAGGAATACCAATTGTCGCTTGACCCGCCCGTTCCTCCGGACGGTAGTTACGACAAAGCATCTGCAGACCTTGGCAAAATTTTATTTACGGGTAAAGCGAACTGTGCATCGTGTCACAAGGCTCCTATTTTTGCAGACAATATTTTGCATACCGCTGAAGAAATGGGTATCGATGACTTTGAAGCAAGCAGATCTCCCACAGGAAAATATCGAACTACGCCATTGAGGGGTTTGTTTGCAAGGACAAAGGGTGGATTCTATCACGATGGTCGCTTTGCTTCCCTTGACGATGTTGTCAATCATTACAATGACCATCACCAATTGGGCTTGACCTCGACTGAAATTGGCAATCTGGTTGAGTACCTGAAATCAATTTAACAACTATTTAAATTGATGTAAGCACAAGCGTACCTTTCAACAAATGAAAAGTACGCTTGTGTTTTACCTGATTTTTTTTCAGCTGGAGGGGAGGAGCAACGTTTTAGCCGAAGCGTTTTACGAGCCAATGAGGTCAACATCCTGCTTCGGGCCCTGTCGACTTTCAACTTCCCAGATCAATCACGGTTTTTTGTTCTTCGCTCAACGGTCTAGCTGATGGTCTGAATGCAATAACGACGCCAGCAAGGGAGTAGCACGCCGCCGCGGTGGCCAACACAACGGTAAAGCCAAAGGCCATTCCAAGGATGACAGCACTCACTGAACCGATAACCGTAAAAAATCCATTAACACCCCATGCCCATGGGGCCAGTTCACCTGCTTCCTTTCCAACTAGTCGTAATCCTAAGGGAAACGGCATACCAAGAACGATGCCAAGTGGCGCAACCAAAATTATGGAAATAAACACGCGTAGTCCCAACGGAACATGCAACGTGGCGCTGAATATGAAGGGGAGTGAAAGTGCAGTGGCAAATAAGACCAAAAGAATAAGCGGCACTAGCTTAGAAAATATAGCACGTGCATCCTGATCAAATCGCTCTGACAGGTAAGAACCGATTCCTGTGAATATTAATAAACTGGCTAGGATTACCGCATAGGTGTACACGGGCTGGCCAAGGTATAAATTGAACCTTTGCAGTAAGGCGATCTCAATGAGTATAAATCCAAGACCTAATCCTGCAAAATATAACAGGAAATTCCATTTGCCTTTTGTCTGCAAGCCCTGTCTTGAGAATTTCCATAATGGCAGTAGTATAAGGATCGCCGCGATCAGCAGCGACTGAAATAAAATGGTTACCAATGTAATTTCTGCGACAGGCTTATCCTCCAAAGCCAACCTTCCTCGGTTGTTCTGTGTAAATATTTCGCGGAAATGTTTCCATGAGATGCTTGACCATGGAACATGTTGATTGAAGAATGGTTTATCGTCTGTCGCAGGTGCGAGCTGAATACTACTGCTTCTATACAAAGCTTTGAGGTCTTTACTGTTCACGATATTATGATATATACTCTCATTGTTTGGACCGAACGGTGAGTAGAGAATTTGTCGTGCTATAGCTGAAGTATCAGTATGGATTTCGAGCAACGACTCGATCGCTTTAACTTCAGGTTCCAGGAACGGCGATTTTTTCATCACGAATCCTGCAGTGAACTTGTACTTTTCCTTTGTCTCCCGCCAGGATGGTTCGGTATAAGCAAAGATGTGATTACCTGGAGATTGAATTCCATGGTCCAAAAACATTTCGGTCGCGGTCGTGAACAAGCGGGCCAGTTGAATTTCAGGACGCGTGAAGTAAAGCACGCCATCGTCTGTGAGGTGATCGAGATAATCCTCAAAGGCCTCGCGGGTGAGTACATAATTTTCTGCCAGACTAAGCGCACCAGACGCTACTGCGGCATTGCTGATGGTATGGCTCGAAAGGATGATGTCGTATTTCTCGTTTGACCTTTTTATAAAATTCCTTCCCTCGTCAACTACTAATTTTACTTCAGGACGATCGTTCATACGTCCCCATTGATCCTTCATTAAGTCGCGCTGAACATTGACAATGATTGGATTGAGTTCCACAGCTGTAATCGATGAGGCGCCGATAATGAGACTTTCGAAAATTTCATCGCCCGCACCCGATCCGATGATGAGGACTTTGGGATTCTTTTTAGATAACGCTGCTACCTCTGCACGCACGTTGACCAAGTCGTAGCGTTTCGCCGGTTCACGTCTCACCTCGTCAAGGACATTATCAATGCCCTTGCTGAGTTCAACTATTCCCGTGGCCGCCGTGCCCCCATCAATGACAAACCGGAGGACACGTGGAAATTTCCGAACGGTGTCTGCGGGAAAATCGTAGAGATCAATCTTCGAAAAAGTATTCCACGCTGAATAAACAGGAGTGACGTCCTTAAGCGCGGCGCCTTTGTTGACCGTAGTTTTTATTGGCAAAAGCGTCGCGGCAAAAAAAGAAATAAAAGTCAAGGCAGCAAAGGAAGTTAAGGCAATAAGCCTCCAGTTGCGTGTCTCATGCCAGGCAAAGGCGGACGCAGCTAAGGCGCCAAATGCCGCCGACACTAACACGGAACCCGATCCACCAAACTGTGGCATCACAACGGCTATGGCTGCGCAACCCAGGCCGGCGCCGACGAGATCGGCCGCATAAAGGCGATTCGCAGAGGATCCGGAGCGTGTTAATAACAAGCCGATGACAAGTCCTGAAAAATAGAATGGTAGTAAGACAGCAAAATAATAAAGCGGCATGTAGAACAATTGCGTTTTGTCCGATAGCAAGCTGAATGGATCAAAAGGAATTCGTTGCATAAGCCAGAAACTTAACACAGTTGAAAATCCAAATGTGATTGAAAGCAAGGCAAGCGTCTTATCGAGTGGGCTATCTTGCCGTAATCGTTTCGAGATCGAGAGCGTAACGCCCGCCGCGCCGAACCCTAGCAGTGCCGTGGAGATGATCAGGAAACCAAAATGATACCACAGAGATACCGAGAGTACACGCGTGAGCGAGAGTTCGAGCAACAGGGTGGCGAAGGAAATAGTGAATATTCCTGATAGGTGATGAACCGATACTTTGTTTCGCATGAAGGAAGCGTATGGGTTTTTGGAAATCTATTTGTTTGATGGATCCGATCTTTTACAATTTCACGCTGTTCTTTACTAAGATAAATATTTCTATGCAATAAAATCTCTACAACCTAATTAAACTCATAACGACAATTCCGCAAGTATCTCCTGGCTTGCTGCATTCTCCAGATCGCCAATTTTGATTTTGTCACCACTCACGGAATTCTTGAAAGCTTCCAGCGCTAGTTTTTTGTTTCCACTTTTCAAATGCTCACTTGCTGCTTGAATGGCTATGTTGTAGTTCATCGGCGCAATTACTTCTGGCACGTTGGTGTTTATGTTTTTGGTCGTGAGCAGCTTTGAAATCGTGAGCGCCCTCATGGATGTATCCATGAATGGTTGGCAAAGGTCGAGGACATCGTTCTTGCTAAGGTCCTTGCTCAACCACGTCTTTTCATCTTCCTTGGCGATGAAGACAGGCATGCGCTTCTTGTTGTTGTGGACGTACTCCATAATTGTATTTGCCTTTGTGGTGAGCACGGTATAGCTGTAGTAGTATTGACCGCTATCTTTGTCCTTCCATCGGCTATACAGGCCCGCCATTGATCTTACCTTTTGATCACGGAAGGTCACATAATAGGGAATCTTCACCGTGCCTTGCTCGTCCAGCCAACGCCACTCGAAAAAGCCTGTCACGGGAATAAGACAACGCTGACCATTTTTGATGGCATCTTTAAACGAGGGTTTCTCATACATTTCTTCAGAGATACAATTCAAAGTTTGAGTCCTTAGGATCATGGCCTTCTCTCTGTCGTTCATATAAAAAGGAATAAGGCCCCACTTAAACAATTTGAAATTTTCAGGGTCGCCGGTCGTGATGATGGGGGTGGGGAGATAGTCAAACCCGTTTTCATGGTATCGGGAGAAACCATCCTCCTTAAAGCTTTCCAATGTTTTGAGACACCATTTCATTTCGGACAGCTCCTGCTTAGTATAGAAACTCGGCAACGCATCCTTTTGGGCATACTGTATGAGCTGGTTGTTAAGCGCCTTGGGCTCGCCGAGGCCCAATTCCATAAGCTTTTCATCTTTCTTTAGGAGCGATGTAAATTGTTCCTTCACCAGCTCAAGATCATCTTTGATAGCATGAAATGAAGCAGAATAGTGATCCATGAGATCAATAAATTTTTGGACTTCTGATTTATGGTAACACATATGCTTTACATGATTGAGGGTCGTTCTTTCCATCTCAAAACCTCTTCGAAATTGGGTTGAAAGACAGACAAGCTGTAATATTATTAAATAATGAGACGTCGCGCCATTGCCAGGCCTGCCTAAATGTTATTCAAGAATTGTGAAATCTTGCGCAGCTTAGATGGGGATAATCCAATGGTTTACACGGCAGGTCTTTGGTGACGAAGTTCCTGCGAAAGGTAACAACAAAAAAAATCAGCATCAGTGGATCGGCCATGATGCTGATTTAGAATAAAGATACCGAATGAGGGTTCGGTTACTTCTTTGCAGCGAGCAATTCGTCCAAATTGTCGTGGGCCGCAGTGAAGCCTTCCTGGAATCCCATTTCGACGATTTTCTCCATGTCAGCTTTACTGCTGAATGTAATTTCAATTTCTACTTTTGTTCCTTCAGACGAAGGTTTAAAAGATACTTTCCATTTCATACGGGGAAACTCTGAGCTAATGTTTCCAGCCTCATCACCAAAAGCATCCAGCCCTTCATAACTTTTTTGTGGAACAATTTTATGATATTCGGCCAATGCCCAGTGTTTCTCACCTTCAGGACCGATCATGGCGTAAACCCACCGGCCGCCTTCACGGAAATCCATAGATTTTGTTTTAGCTTTCCATGGCTTTGGCGCCCACCATTGATCCAATAATTTCGCGTCGGTCCACGCGTTCCATACTTCCTCTACGGTTCCTGCAAACCCTCGAGTGATAAACATCTTGTTGTTTGTGACGTCTTTAGTGATCGTCGTCTTCATGATTTTTTCTGTCGTACTCATGATTTTTTCTTTTTGGTTTTTAGATTTCGTAATAAAGTGTCAAGGTTGCTGAATCGTCCTTCCCACAGGGCGCGGAAAGGTTCCAGCCATTTGTCTACTTCTTTCATTTTCTGCGCGTTAAAGTGATAATAGATTTCCCTGCCAGTTTGTTCTTGTTTTACAAGTTTACATTCCGTCAATATTTTGATATGTTTTGATACAGCTTGACGGCTGCTGTCAAAATGCTCCGCCAACGCATTGGGGGTCATTGCTTTCGAGGCGATCAAACTAAGAATATCACGTCTCGTGGGATCCGCAATTGCCTGAAATACATCTCTTCTCATAGGTTGTCGGCAGTCGTTAATGCGCTACCGATTGATTGCAAATATATGCGCAATCGATCGGTTGCGCAAGAGAATGTTGAATTATTTTAAAGGATTTTTAACGTTCAGGATTTCTGATTACGAAAGCAACTCTGGCGGTGGGCCGGCGGGTCTGGATTTATCTTCGGGCAGCGGTACGAATTCATGATTATCGGAGGGAGGCAGGATAATGCGTCCCTCTTTCCAGTCTGATTTAGCCTGGTCAATGCGTTCTCTGCGGGAGGAAACAAAATTCCACCAAATGAACCTCTCGCCGACAGGCTCACCTCCCAGGAGCATCAACGTCGTTGGCTCATTTGCAATTATCGTGGGATCAACGCCTTTATTAAAAACAAGCATCTGTCCGGGTGAATATTTTTTTTCAGCAACCTCAATACTACCCTTGACGAGATAAACGGCACGCTCCGAATGTTCATTCGGCAATCCAAATCGAGTTCCTTTGTCGAGCGTTACGTGCAGATAGAATAATGGAGAATGCGTCTTCACATTGCTTTTTAA
>Ga0157380_10003345_pt1 | contig 11003 bp, 6 predicted proteins | sample S35metaG_FD_119757 | JGI IMG/M metagenome (GOLD analysis project Ga0157380, IMG submission 119757) | Switchgrass rhizosphere microbial communities from Kellogg Biological Station, Michigan, USA - S3-5 metaG | ecosystem: Host-associated > Plants > Roots > Rhizosphere > Soil | place: USA: Michigan...
ACAGTGCAATTACCAATCGCATCTTCCAAACTTCCCGGCATGCCGGTAACATCTGCCTCTCCCTTATAATCGATCACCATATGCCCGAGATGACCGGCCTTCTGAAACGAGCCCTGGTAGGGCTTTCCATCGATCAATATCGCGCCGCCTACTCCTGTACCTAATGTGAGTAACGCGATATTTTTTTTATGTTTCGCAGCACCCATCCTTGCTTCCGCTACCAATGCAGATATAGCATCGTTCAACACCCAGGTGGGTTGTTGAAGAAATTCACTCCATAAAAAATTCTCCAGTCCCTGTAATCTACCGGGCATGCAAGCAATGGCCGTATTCATATCATTACAGATGCCTGGCGCAGAAATTCCAATTACGGAGGATGATTCACCTGTAATTCTTAATAATTCTTCTACAGTATTATAAACAGCTTTTTTCCAAACATCTTCATCGCCATCATTAGTAGGAGTATATAATTGATGCAATAACTTAAATTCCTCATCCAACGCAACTCCTTTGATGCGGGTGCCACCGAGATCTATTCCTATAGCAATTGAAGACATTAGTTTCTAATTTTCTTTGGTTGTTTCTTGCTAATGGATTTTTAACACAAACAATTAATACCAAGGATTCACAAAGTAACACAAAGCCCATTGTGCTACTTTGTGAAAAATCTTTGTCCTCTTTGTGTTAAAAAAAGACTCATGAACAACTATCCTAATACTGTCCTTCTGAAATTCCCCATCCACCATCTACCGCTATTACCTGTCCGGTTGTGAATTTGGATTGATCGCTCATAAAATAAACAGCTAATCCGTCCAGATCCTCCGGTTGACCAATTCGTCCGCCATCAAGCGGTTGCTTGCTTTTTATGAATGGCTGCATGGACTCATCATTAGCCGCTCTTTTTGCCATTGGTGTTTCCACCAAAGCAGGTGCAACAACGTTAATCCGGATATTGTTTATAGCATAATAAGCGGCGATGGATTTGCTGAATCCAATGATGGCCGATTTTGCTGCGGCATACGCATGGGTAGCAAAATGTTTTGGTGAGGGCGAATAGCCCAGCACCGAACTCATATTTAAAATAGTTCCACCGGTTGATTGCTTAAGAAATTGAATAATAGCTGCATGATTGGATAGCATCAGCGAAGTAAGATTTAATTCGAGTGTTTTATTCCAACCATCCAATGTAAGTTCATGAAGAGGGCCATCTCCCATCTTGCGACCGCTTCCTCCGGCCACATGATAGAGCCCATCAAAAGTTCCGAAATTTTTTATGCAGGATTGAATAGCAGTGATTGCTGTGGAAGCATGGGTTGCGTCGGCACTAATGGCAATTGCATTCCTCCCTAATGTTTTCATCGCAGCATCGGCGCTTTCCTCATTACGTCCCACTACAATAACTCGTGCTCCGTTTTTGATAAACGCATGGGCAGCCGAAAGACCTAATCCTGTAGTGCCGCCTATGATCACCAGGTTTTTATTTGCAAGCATATGGAGCTTCTAAAGTAGAACATTTGCCGGGAAGATGGGATGACGGGTATAAATAATACGCCCTTATACCATTCCCGCAGTTTCTTATTATTATCATTATTTCTTTGATGTGTGAAATAATATGGAAGCAGGCAATTTTTGTTTTTTAATTGTGCTGCTACTGTATTCCAACTTGAGATCAATACCACCGGAAGCTTGAAAAAAATCAATCTGGATGGGATGATATCCTTTTTTTAAGGCAATTCCACCTTGTTTTTCATCGTTCCCATGAAACCCATCGTGATTTATTACTTCCTCCGATCCAATTAAAAGGCGGCTACCATCATCCGATGAAAGATAGAATTGATAAACATCATCCTTCTCAATTTTTATATATCCCTGTAACCGCAAGCCAACTTGTTCTCTGCGAGTGAGTGTTGAAAGATCAACTACATTAGTAACACCGCTTTTTACCGGGCTCGATTTATCCATATCTAATACGGATACTGGTTCTAATTCGAATACATCATAATGCAGGCCCTTATCAGGAGGATTTACTTTTGCAGCTCCTCTCCATTGGTAAACCTTTACCTCCTGTGTGGAAATTCCGCTTGGCGATATACCTGGCGAAATCATAATTGCTTTTACAGTTGTTGGTTTATCAAGGGTAATTGGTTTTTCATAAGTTAAAGCGTTCTCCGTTGGTTCTGTTCCATCAAGGGTATATTTAATAATTGAACCTGGTGCGCCACTAATTGAAACTAATTGTTCCATACCATTGGGTTTGGCAAGTTTAAATTCAATAACAGGTTTAGCGGCGAATTTTCCAAAGCCTGCAATTTTTACAGCAAAAGCATAAGGAATTTTTATTTTATTGGGATTGTATTCAGGTAATTCAATCACTGTATTATTTCCTTCCTGCTTCCAGGAGAGTGATTGATTCGTTGATAAGAAACTTATAGCTGTTCCCGCAGGCAGACTGATATTTTTTAATACCAGTTTTTTATTATCGGGGTAGCGTGGGAAAATAGCATATAGTGAATTGGTCTTATTATTATATGTATAAAATAGTTCTTTAACGGCATAACCCGGATCCGGATCTACGGTAAGTTTTATCATGATATCTTCACCTGTTTTCCAGTTATCGGTTGCCTGTTCTTTCTTTACTTTATAATCCCTTCTTCCATCGCTCCATTGTACCGGAGTTTTCCAGCGGGAGGTTTCATATATCGCTTCACCATTAACCGATAGCCATTGCCCAATTTCCAATAAACGATCCTGCATGATCGGTGGAATTTTACCATGTTCATCGGGACCGATATCCAATAAGAAATTACCACCCCGACTTACTTTATCAATCAATGCTAATATCAATGATTGAGTGGAGTTATAATCCCATGCATCTTCTTCCCTATTGTATCCATAACTATAACCCATGCCGCGGCTTTCTTCCCATGCATGATCTTCAAAATCGAGATCGGGCTGATATTCGGGTGTATAAAAACCTCCGTGCTTAAATCGAATCCCTGCGCCCCAGCGATCGTTGACTACAATTTTATCTTTTACCAAACTTTCATTGAATAACCAGCTAAGAAATTCCGGGCTCTTCCATGTTTCCGAGGATACATCCCAATCTCCATCGGTCCAAAAAACATCAGGTTGATAGGTATTGATTAGTTCTTTCATCTGCGGCCACATATGATTTTGTACATAAGCAGGTTTGTCATTTAGCCATAATGGATTGAACCATTCATACAATGAATAATACATTCCAGCTCTCACCGAAGTTTTTCTCACCGCTTTGAATAAATCTCCCAGTAAATCTCTCTTAGGGCCAACATCCATCGCGTTCCAGGGAAATCCCCAGGTCTTATTGGCTTCTTTATTCGGCCACAAGGTGAATCCGTCGTGATGTTTGGAAGTTAGAACAATGTATTTCGCTCCTGATTTCTCAAATAATTTTGCCCAATCATCAGGCTTGTACAATTCGGCTTTGAAATCGCTTGCCAAATCATAATAAGTACGATTGCCAAACTTTGCTTTATGGTAACGTTGACGAGCCGTATCGGTAGTTTGTAATCCTTGTTGGTACCATTCCGAGTAATTTCCTTTTGTGCTCCAACCCGGAACCGCATAAACTCCCCAATGAATAAAGATTCCAAACTTGGCATCTTGCCACCATTGAGGCATAGGTCTTTTATCCAATGATTCCCAATTTGGCTGATAGGTCTGTGCCGAAACTGACAGGGAAAGGACGATCGTGCTTAGTAGAAAAATTCTTCTCATGCTTTTATTTATTGTTGACAGATTTCATCAGGTCCCTTAATTTCTTTTCTTTCTCCGCACCCCAATAAGAGCAGTCGAGTTCTAGAAATACAGAAGAATAAGGAATTACTTCTTCGGTTTTTAATACAGTGATGGAAAATAATTTCGCCGCTTTGTCCATTCGCACAAATACCGTATCGTGTAATAAGGGCTGAGCGCTAACCCCGTTCAATACTTTTTGTAATTGCTGTTTATAGGCTTCTGCTCCGGGAGCAAGCGAATCAGTAATGAATTGTAATTCCGCATCATTATAGATGATTGGTTTAACGTGCGTAGAAGCACTGATTTTTTTTAAGACGGTTTCCAGTACCGGCAATAATTTTTCATTAGTATTAATGATATGCATACCCGGTTGTTGAGGAAAGGCCTTATCCACTACCAGGATCCAGTTACGGTGACCGTTGAGTTGCAGTTGCTCGTCGAATTGTTGTTGCCAACCAACTGCCTCCGCAGCTAAGTTATTTTGCTTTACTTCTGTTTGGCAGGAATTAAAACCAAGTAGTATTAAAAAAGAACAACCTATCAAAAACCTTATTTTCATAACAGCAGTATGTTTTATTAAATCGTTTATTAAATTATAAACCAACTGTATCCTTGATGCCCGAGGGTAAAAGTTAATTCAATTTCGTAATTCCTGTTGAGATTGCATATTTAAAGCTACCAGAAAGGGTTAAGAAAAAGAAAACCTCCCGCTGCCACGGGAGGGAACTATTAATGTTTATACCCTCATATAAACAAACTGCATCGCTAAATTCAGCTAATTAAAGCGATTAACCCAATGTGGCAACATAGTTCGATTCTGTTCTATTTTCCGCAATCGATTGTAATACTTTCTTCAATCGTTTGCGCATTTTTTATAACTTGTATCCCGTAATATCACACATGGAAAAGAAACTGCCCACTATTAAAGAAATCGCTAACCGATTGAATATTTCTATTTCAACTGTTTCACGTGCACTTCACGATCATCCAAGTATCGGCCTTCGCACCAAAATGCAGGTGAAGAAACTAGCAGAGGAATTAAATTATATTCCTAATCAAACGGCCATATTTTTCAAACAGCGTAAAACATTTACAATTGGTATTGTATTACCCAACCTGCGGGAAGAATATTTTTCTTTGGCCATCAGCGGTATCGAAGAAACAGCCTTTGATAAAGATTATATCGCCCTGATTGGCCAGTCGCACGATGAATTGGAAAGAGAAAAGAAGATCGTTGATACAATGAAAAAACACCGGGTGGATGGCTTATTGGTATCGGTTTCTAAAGAAACGGTTTCGCTTTCTCATTTTGAAGATCTGCAACAATATAATATTCCGGTGGTATATTTCGATCGGGTACCCGACGCACCCGATATTCATTCTGTATGGTGCAGTTTGTATCATAGTTCGGTAAACGCGATCGATTTCCTCGCTAAAAAAGGACATAAACGAATTGGATATATACAGGGACCATCGACGCTCACCATTAAAAATGAACGATTACAAGGATATAATGCCGGATTGAAAAAAAATAAACTTCCTCATGATGAGTCACTGATTGTGAGTACCGATTTATCTCCTAAAGGCACCGAGGCGGCGATTGAAAAATTGATCTCGCTAAAGAATAGACCCACCGCTGTAATTGCCTTTAATGATTATGTATCGCTCGATGCAATGCAATATGCCCGAAGTAAAAAGCTAAAGATCAATAAGGATATCTGTTTTGTAAGCTATGCCAATCTCCCGGTTACTCATTACCTGGAAACACCTCCGCTCGCTTCCGTGGAGCAGTTCCCGTACGAACAGGGTGCAAGAGCCACGGAATTATTGTTGAAATTGATCGAGAACAAAACTGCCCAGGAAAATATTCCTTACGAAAATGTGGTGCTGAAGAGCGAGTTGATAATACACTAAGAACGTGAATCGTGAGTGGGGAGTCGTGAGTAGCGAAAGCATCTCTCAAAGTAATAGTGACACACTGTTATTCGGGGGCCACTCACGACTCACGTCTCACGATTCACGATTGACGTCTCACGTTTCACGTTCTTCACATACCTTTGCGTTCCAAATTCATCTACACATGTCATACCGGATTGAAAAAGATACAATGGGGGAAGTAAAAGTTCCCGTTGATGCTATGTACGGAGCCCAAACCCAACGAAGTATTGAAAATTTTAAAATTGCGCAGGATATTAACCGGATGCCTAAAGAGATCATCCGTGCTTTCGCATACCTGAAAAAAGCGGCCGCTATTACCAATTATGAGGCAGGTATGTTACCCAAAGAAAAATGCGACCTGATCGGAAAAGTTTGTGATGAAATACTGGAAGGGAAACTGGACGCTTATTTCCCTTTGGTAGTTTGGCAAACAGGCAGCGGCACCCAAAGCAATATGAATGTAAACGAAGTGGTGGCTTACCGTGGACATGTAATGAATGGAGGCAAACTTGAAGACAAGGAGAAATTTTTACATCCCAATGATGATGTGAACAAATCGCAATCATCGAATGATACCTTCCCCACCGCCATGCATATTGCCGCGTATAAAATACTTATTGAAATAACGATACCCGGGATTGAAAAGTTACGAGATACGTTAGCTGTAAAAAGCAAGCAATTCATGAATGTGGTAAAAATTGGCCGTACGCATTTTATGGATGCAACTCCTTTAACATTGGGACAAGAATTCAGCGGCTATGTTTCTCAACTTAATCATGGATTAAAAGCAATTAAAAATACACTGGCGCATTTAAGTGAGCTGGCTCTCGGTGGTACTGCTGTAGGAACCGGCATAAACACCCCGCCCGACTATTCGGAAAATGTAGCGAAACATATCGCGTCATTAACAGGGTTGCCTTTTATTACAGCGGAAAATAAATTTGAAGCGCTGGCGGCTCATGATGCTATCGTAGAATCACATGGCGCATTGAAAACAATTGCAGTAAGCCTGATGAAAATTGCCAATGATATCCGCATGCTTTCGTCGGGTCCGCGAAGTGGAATTGGTGAGATCTTTATCCCAGACAACGAACCCGGTTCCTCCATCATGCCAGGAAAAGTAAACCCTACACAATGTGAAGCCATAACGATGATTGCCGCCCAGGTAATGGGTAATGATGTTGCCATTAATATCGGAGGCGCTACCGGTCATTTCGAACTGAATGTGTTTAAACCGGTAATGATCTATAATTTCTTACACAGCGCCCGTTTGATCGGCGACGGTTGCATAAGTTTTAACGATAAATGCGCGGCGGGTATTGAACCTATTGCTGCAAACATCAAGAAGCATCTTGATAATTCATTGATGCTTGTTACCTCTTTGAATACAAAGATTGGTTACTATAAAGCGGCTGAAATAGCTCAAAAGGCCCATAAAGAAGGTACCACGCTAAAAGAAATGGCGGTAAAACTTGGCTATGTAACTGCAGAGCAGTTTGATGAATGGGTGATACCAGAACACATGGTAGGGAAGATAAATTAAGAATGAAGAATAAAAAATGAAGAATGAAAAAGTAGAGTGTGCCACCTCATCATTCTTCATTTATTATTTCTAATTATTCATTTCTACTGGATAATCACTTTCTCCGTCGTCATCAACACCCCATGTCCATTAAATAACTTAAGTACATACATTCCCTTTCCTAACCCTTCAAGACCGATAGAGAAATTGTCTTTACTGGTGGTAGCCTGCATGACTATTTTACCAGTCATATCCATCAATTCAACACGCAATGGTTTATGCATTCCTCGTTTACTTTGGACATACAGAATTTTAGAAGCAGGATTCGGGTAGACTTTTACATAGGTTCTGTTATTTACTGGTTGTGCAGGGATATAGTCATTTATTGCCAACAAAGTGCCAAGGTAAACAACGCGCAAAATACGACCTGCATTTGCCGTATTGGAATTTGCCCCATTAAAGCCACCAGTAGGACCAGAAGTAGCTCCTGAGCTATCTATAGCGAAGTACAGTGTATCTCCATGAGGATTGATGGCAACATCCCTAATCCGGTTGCCGTGAAAATAAGGTATGGTGTCGGTGATTGAACCCGTGCTACTACTATCTACAACCGAACCATCAAACGGCTTCAATTTCAAACGGAACATTCCATATTTTAAAGAAGTCACCAATAAAGACCCGCGCCATCCCGGTATAGAGTTTGAATAACCGGTTTGATAAAAGTCGATGCTGGATGGAGCTACAGTGGGCCAGGTATAAATGTTAGCCCCACTCGAAGGAATGCTAGCCGCGGAGGCATTGAACAGTGAGAACATCGGTTGCTGGTTAGGCGTACCATTACAAAACGTAACAATTTCGTTGGGAACCGTTTGATTGGCCAGCATATTATTATTGCTATTACCATCAGCGGTATTATAGTTGTCATCGCAAAGCCCCGCTACTTTTGGCCAACCATAGTTAGTACCCGAGTTTATTATATTGACTTCATCATCTGACTTATCACCATGCTCGGAACTATATAACCGCCAAACGCCGAATACATATCCCCACATAAGACCCTGCGGGTTACGTTGTCCATAAGAATAGACAGCCGTTTTATTAGTTACAGGTCCTCCAACAGGAAAAGGGTTGTTATCGGGTATCCATTCATCTCCACCTGATTGAGAAGGATCTGGTTCCAGGTTTAACCGCAATATTTTTCCCTCATACACATTCACATTTTGAGCGTTGTTCGTACGATTCAGGTTGTTGAATTGACCCGCGCCCATATCGCCTATCGAATAATATAATTTGAACGTTGCAGTATCATATGCTGAACCAGGATCGGGACCAATAGTCATCCTACCGGAATTATGGTCGTTACTCCCCGGTAATGCATTAAGCATTGTAATTGGTGATCCAAGTGTGCCATTGGCAGGATTGTAAGTATATCGAACGATTCGCGTCCAGAAAAAACAGCCACCGTTATTTGAAAGGCAATTATCAAACTGGTAAACGTAAGCAAGATAAACATAAGGCTTACCCTTTAATAATTTCGGATGAAGGGCTAATCCCATCAAGCCACCTTGTGGCCATTGGCCCCCAGTCATGTCTGGTCTGCCAAAATCATTATTGCCCTGAAGATTCAGCATCGTTCTTTTGCCACCATTTCTTGCATGAATCTTGGTGACTTTATAACCCCTCGCTTCAGTCACCCAAAGCGAATCATCCGGGCCATAAGTTACTTCCCAGGGAAAGCCAAGGTGATCAGCTAATGTATCGATGCGGAACGTCTGGTTACCCCAGGTAACGGTTTGGGAACTGCCGGTGACGGGTAAAAAAATGGTGAGTAAAATTATTAGTAACCAATTGGTTTTGAAGGTCTTGGGTTTCATAGATTCGGATTTAGACTATCCCTGGTAGTTCGCCCTTGCTGTATTCCCAGTGATATAACAAAAATTACAATAATTAACGGCTAAAGCAATAGTAGTTAATACCTAAGCTTTTGCGTAAACTTACGATTGACGGAAGCATAGTTTTTGTATAGTTTTACAACAACGTCCAAATCCTAGATTGAAGAACAAAAATCCTTGCTATGAAGACATTTATACCCGATTTCTCTCTTACCGTAAAAAGAATGCTTTTAGCAATTCTTTTTATCTCCTTATTTTCTCCTTCCTACTCACAGGTTGTGGTAGTCGATTATGGTAAGAGTTATATAAACATCACCAAAGGAAATACCGGAGGAACTATTGAAGTGGGCGATACGCTCGAATTCAGATCCACCTTTGTATTGAGATGTACAAGTGGCTGTCCGGCTTATGTTGATAGCTGCGCCTATTATGATACATTAAAAGCAGGTACTCTTTATATACCCAATACCCTGGCTGTATTAACTAATGAAGGAAAGGTTTATAAATCCTTTACCGATATAGCGGGAGATGATTGCGGAAGAATTGTAGGTGGCAACATTCAGATAAACCTCGGCTACAATACAGCCGACATGCCAGCTACTGCTTTCCGCAGAGGTAGAATCAGAAACACACATAAACCTTCGTATTTTGGAAGTACCTGTATTATGGTAGCTTCCTATCGAGTTCGGGTCACTGCTCCTTTAGGCACAATTATCAATACGGGAGGTGGATCGATTTCATATTTACCAACCTCATCAGCGACAGTTCTCAGTACAAGGTTTCCTTACAACAATACCATGATTTCAACCAACTATGGTATCTGTCCAAACACCGTTGGTACTAACGCATTGGGTGCGGAGTTTAACGGTACTTTCGGGTCGGGCCGTCCACGTAACCGTGTTCCATCGGGAAGTGTGCCCGCTAACTACGTGTACAATCAGTTTACAACCGGTGGACCCCAGGACTATTTTTACGGAATTCCTAATAACACAAGTACACAAACGAATTATACAACATCAAACGCGTGGGCGAAACCAGATAACTCGACACCTACACACCGTGTGTTTCAGGTATGGGATATCATCGGTGACCATACCGGTGCTGTTTCTCCACTCTTAGGTAATCCTGCGGCCGATACTGTCGCGAACGCCAATGGAGGTTATATGCTGGTCGTTAATGCTGCATATCGGATCGACTCCGCTTTCAGTCATACCATAACTAATTTATGTCCGAATACTTATTACGAGTTATCGGCTTGGTTCCGCAACATCTGTTCGAAATGTGGATGCGACTCGAATGGTAAAGGTGCGAGTAACTCAACGGGCCCTCCATTTTATATTCCAACTGCACCAGGGGATTCATCGGGTGTTTATCCCAATCTTACCCTTCGTGTAGATGGAGTCGATTATTATACTACAGGTAATATGAGATATACCGGACAGTGGATCAAAAAAGGATTTACCTATGTTACGGGTCCTACCCAAACTTCTTTAACCATGACCATTCGTAATAATGCACCGGGTGGTGGTGGTAACGATTGGGCCATCGATGATATAAGTCTTGCAACCTGTACCCCTTCCCTTAACCTGTTACCCAGTGGTGGGGTGAATGTTTGTTATGGCAACACGGTGGATATGTTCACCACTATACGTTGTTTTACTCCTAACTATGTTCACTGGACCTGGGAAAGAAGTACCAATGGAGGTGCCACCTGGTCACCTACTGGAGTGAGCGGTGTGGGTACACCAGTAATGGTAGCCGGACAATGGCAATACGTTGCAACTTACCCGACACTTATCGCCGACAGTAGCGTACACCTTAATATGTTTAGAATACGGGTAGCATCAACTGCTGCTAATCTAAGTAATCCCAAT